>QWCN01001819.1_pt1 | contig 30565 bp, 19 predicted proteins | sample 1972711 | NCBI WGS metagenome assembly QWCN01 (sample SAMN09866707, study PRJNA288562) | Human gut metagenome isolate term1_stool, whole genome shotgun sequencing... | isolation source: gut | host: Homo sapiens | place: USA: California
CTCATCGTCGTGACAGTCGTCACATAGAATCCACTCCCTCGACACGCACTCTTCGCTCCTTCCGGAGCTCATCGTCGTGACAGTCGTCACATAGAATCCGAAAAGTTGCCAGCATTTTGTGCAAGCACAATGCTGCAACTTTTCGGATTCTGCGTGTCTCGTTGTTTATACGCAATTAAGCCCGCCCCTCTAAACACTTAGGTTTAAAGGGACGGGCTGAAATATTCATCCGCGGTTCCACCCTTTTTGGTACATAGGACTACACTTTTGGCAGTCGGATATACCCGGCTTCATTTGACGATAACGGAGTCACCGGACCGGATTGGGGCCACTCAGAGTTAGTTTTCAAATGCTTCCCATCATGGTACTTCCAGCCTGTGGCAGATGCCTGTTTGCACACTACCCTCCGGTACCACTCTCTGGCATGTTATCACATTTTACTCGTCTCTTCTATGTGTTATTGATTATTATAGTCATTTGCTTTTGGAATGTCAACAGGTTTTATGAACGGATTCTAACTTTTTTATTGAGACCTCTCTGATAAAAAAGCTTTTTGTATGCCTGTTTTTTCTTTTTTGGCACAATGATCCGCACATTTTTACGCACTCCGCGGAACGCTTTTTTCGCCACGGTTTTCTTCGTCAGTTTCTTTGTTTTGACAATAATCTTCCGAAGTGTCTTGCATCCTGCAAAGGCATCCTTCTTTATGGTTTTTACATTTTTCCCCAGTATGATTGTTTTGATCTTTTTGCCGGTTCCAAATGCCTTCTTCTCAATTGAGGTAACTTTATATGTCGTGCCGTTCACTTCGACAGTATCCGGCACGATCACCGTCCCTTTTGTAACTGCTGCCTTTTGATAGGCAACTTCCGGATTCTTACTGTCTGCTTTCGCAACGACATAACCAGCTCCGCTTTCATCCTGGAGTTTTTCTCCTTTTTGTGCCGGTTTGTGCGGCTGTTCTGTCTCTCCCGGTTGAGCGTTCTTCCCCGGTACCGCCGATTTGTCGGACGGCTTTGCGTTTGCGTCCACATTCGGTGCTTGCGATGGTATTGCACTCACGTCCGGCTTTGCCGTCGGTGCACTGCTCGCGGACGGACTCCCTCCCGGTTTCGGAATGGCTGACGGCGATGCGCTCACGCCCGGGCTGACAGTCGGTATGCTGCTTGCCGCCGGACTGCCTGTCGGTGTCGGAACAGCAGACGGACTTACTGTTGGTGCCGCACTCGGTGTCGGCGGAAGTTCGGCGGTCGCCGCAAATTCATACCGCACACGGGAATTTCCATCCGCATCCCGAGTTACCGGTACTTTTTGCCCATTTATCGTCACATACAGCTGCGTATTTTTATGGAAAACAGTGGCAGCCTGCTTTTGGCCCACCGTAAACTGAACGGCATAGACCATTTCCGGATCCGCTTTTTCCTGCGGTGAGACGGCACTCCACCGGCCTTCCCCGGTAGCAGCCTTTTTCTCCCAGCTGACATTTTCTGCCGTAAGAAACGTCGATTGCTGCGCGATACTGTCCTGTAATTTTTTTCCAGCCTCCGGCGTCTCCACCGCTGCACTTAAGTAAAGATTTTGCGGCAGGATTTCTTCCGATCCGCCCTCCGAATCTACTTTTCCCGCATACGACCAGTCTGTGATCCGGGAAAGATTGGTCCGGTTTTTCCTCTCTTCTCCGCCCATGGACGGATCGGTGGCAAGCGTAATATTTCCATACGCATCTACGGATAACACACGCCATTTCATCGGATTTTCTTTCTCCGTCTCATTCTCTGTCACCCAGATCGTATCCCACGTCGTCACCTGTTTTCCCTCGTCCTCTGTCTCCGAAGGATCCGCCAGTCCGTAATTGGAAAACGTGCAATAGACCGTAAAGGTACCATCGTCGTTTGCTTCGACCTGTGCATACTTTCCCTGATTCAGAACACACGGTGCTTCCCTGTTTTCTTTCTCGGCTGCCACCTGCGTCCGCAGACGATAAACTCCTTCTGCTTCTGCCAATTCTTCGTCTTCCACATCCACCCAGTTTCCATTTTCCTTTTTTTGCCAGTTCTCTGCTCTCACCGCCCAGTCTGCCTCATGGAATAATTCCCTTGTTTCCGCCAAAAATCCTCTTCCATGCTCCGGACTGTCAACGGAAAGCTGCACCGGCTCTTTCGTATTGCCGTCGGCATCCACCGTTCCCGCGTAGGTCCATTGGGTAAAGTCCGCTAAATTTATGTACAGCGCCGGGCGAACCCCGTAAAAGGTGTTGTTTTTAACCCCATCACCGGTAACTGTTCCATCCGGTTTTACAAAAACTCTAGCTGCTATTTCCGCCGATGACACCCAAGAATGCGTACGCAGCCACCACTGATTTTCCACCGTTTGCTGTTTTCCCGCTGCATAGGCAGTACTTTCTGCCACTCTGTTTTTGCTTTCTATATCCTTAGTCCAAAATCCATAGCCGGCATTGACAGAGTCTTGTGTCGATAAAAGGAAAACAGAATCCCGGGTTTTTAAAATATCACTATCCACAATCGTCTCTATTTCTCTATACCGGATCATTGCCCGCTCTTGTTCGGTAAATGCGGTTTGCAAAAATCCCGGATCTTCCTCCAACCCGCCGGTAGAATTGAGCCATTTCCGCATATCACTCTGTCCCCAGGCAATGTCACCTGCTTCGTTATCATTAAAATTTCTGTAGTCCAGAATCTTATCTGCCATAAGTAAGGCATTTCCGGCAGAGTCCACGGACAGTACACGCCATTTGACCGGCTCTTTTTCATCTGTTTCATCGGCCTTACCATCCCCATTGGTATCATTCTGGTAATATTTTCCAAAATACACGCAGTCCCAGGTAGAAGTTCCGCTTCCATCCGCTTCCGGATTAGTCGGATTTTTCACCCCATAATTGTAAACCGGACAGACGAATGTCCGGCTGCCATCATCCTTTTTCGTCAGCCGCACCTGCTCTCCATTGAACCGGGCATAATCACAGCCGACAAATGAACTTCCCTCTTTTGCTTTCAGGGTAACACAGGCGCGGTACACCTGCTGTAATTGTGCTCTCTCATCTTTCGCGACATCGACCCATTTTCCCTCTTCCTTTTTCTGCCAGGAAATCGTGCTCCTGTCAGGATCAATATTTTCAGATCCCCGTACGGTACCGGAAAACAGGCTGCCCGCCGTCGGATTTTCGACGGTCACTTCGAGTTCTTCGGATGCTGTCGTACCCGCATAACTCCAGTGTGCTCTGTCAGAAAGCTTTAACCGCAGGGCAGGGCGGATCCATTGAGATATATCTGCAAAGAAAGAATTTTGTGAATTCTTTCCTTCTGAATCAATCCAATAAACAAAAACACCATTTGTTTTATGTGGCGTACGCAGCCACCAAGCATTATTAAGCACCGCTAAATCCGTACCTTCTGCTTTTCTTGTATTACTCTCACAATCGCTCGACGGATGAAATCCATACTCCGGATTGCTTACCTCCTCTAACGACAGGAGATAAATATTGTCCGTTACGGTCGCAGCACTCTCTGTTTCCAATTCCGTCTCTGCGATCGCCTCCTGCTCCGCTTCGGTAAAAGTGGCATTCAAAAAGGTAGAATTCAGCCAGGTACGAAGAGTACAGGCTTCCCAGTCGTTTTTCCTATTTTTATCAAAAGGCTGTATATCCAGCAATTTGTCTGCCAAAAGAAGCGCCGTCCCGTCTTCCTCTACCGACAGCACACGCCATTTGATCGGCTGTTTTTCATCTTCATCGGTTACTTTACCATCACCATTGGTATCCTTTTGTATGTAATTTCCAAAGTACACACAGTCCCAGGTCGTGATACCGGTTCCATCCGCCATGGTATTGACCGGATCTTTCACCTCATAATCCTCTGCTGCCTGTATCGCTCCGCCGTTTCCGCCCCCCAGTACAAGTGCAGCCACAAGCATCAGCGCCAGTAATTTTTTCCCTTTTTTTGCCATATTCATTCTCCTTTTCCTTTCGGTTTCCTGTAAAATGCAATCATTTTAACATAAATACAGGTACTTCTCAATACTCTTAACACGAAAGAACCAAATATGACACGAACGGGCAAAATGACGTGCTTTTACAGGGTGTGATAATACGGATATTGTTTTTCTCCTTTTTGTAGGGCAGCTAATCCCACCAATAATAAGATTGGAAATACGATTGCCGCCAAGATTCCCATTTTCAAATTATTGTCAAACAAACTTGACACCATGCCGGTTACTGTCGGCCCGCCGGAGCAGCCGACATCGCCTGCCAGGGCCAGAAAGGCAAACAACGCCGTTCCTCCCCGCCGGATCGCAGCAGAGGCTTTACTGAATGTCCCCGGCCAGAGGATTCCCACAGAAAAACCGCAGACCGCACAGCCCAATAAATTGACCGCGGCATTTGGCACGAAGACGATGCAAAGGTACGAAAAGACGCACAGCACACAGCTTCCTGCCATAAATCGGTTGAGATCCCATTTTTCTCCGTATTTTCCATATAAGAGGCGCGAAGTTCCCATTAACACGGCAAAAGACATCGGGCCGGCGAGATCGCCGATCGTCTTTGTCACACCCAGTCCTTTTTCCGCAAAAAGCGATGCCCACTGGCTGACCGCCTGCTCGGACGCGCCCGCGCAAAGCATCATTATCATAAGGATCCAGAATATTTTCTGCCGGAATAATTCTTTCACCGGCATTCCCGCCTCGTTTTCTTCGTGAAGCGAATAGATTGGCGCACCCGCAAACAGAACTAAATTTGCAAGTGGAAGCAGCGCCCATAGAATTGTAAGGATTTTCCAATTATTTATGCCGGCTGACGCAAAAAACGCCGTCGAAAGCAGGACAACGCCGACGTGTCCCCAGCAGTAAAAGGAGTGCAGGAGACTCATCGCTTTTTCTTTATTGTCGGTCGGACAGGCTTCGACGATCGGGCTGATAAGCACTTCAATCAATCCTCCGCCGACGGCATAGATCATGACGGCGATCAGGATTCCAACAAACGGATCGGACAGCATTTCCGGCAGTATCGTAAGCAGCACAAAGCCGGCTGCTGCACAGATATGCGCCAGAATGACTGACGCGCGGTATCCGATCTTGTCCACGAACCCGGCTGACAAAAGGTCGATCACCAGCTGGATCAGAAAATTCAATGTGATAAGCAGCGTGATCTTCGCCATCGGGATATCGTAGGTCTGCTGAAATGTCACAAATAGTAATGGTACGAAATTATTGACAACCGCCTGCACCATATAGGCGATAAAACAGGCGGTCATGGTTCTTTGGTAGTTTTGGGACTGCATGGCAGGTTTTCCTCTCTCTTTTCTCAGATTATTATCTTCTCTAAAATTACCCTATTTTTCGTTGTTTGTCAACTTTTATTACGTGTTTTTGAGGTGTTTAGGTACGCGGTTTTGGGGTGGTTTGGTGCGCGGTTTTGGGGTGTTTTGGTGCGCGGTTTTGGGGCGGTTTGGTGCGTGGTTTTGGGGTGTTTTGGTGCGCGGTTTTGACTTTTTTTATATTTTTTGTGTCCGAACCACACGATTTTGCTTTTGCATTTGACCCAGAATTCATTTTCTCCGCCTAAACCATACAACCCTTATGTAGTTTTTGCCCCAAATCGCCATATTATCCCCTTAAACCAAACTCCTCTCAAAATTTTATGGTCCGGAACGAAATTTCTTAATCTGAACCAAATCGATCCGCAAATTCTTATGGTTTAAATCGCGGTTTCTTTTCTCTAGACCAAAAACCACACATCCTGTCGCAAAACCATACACAAGCGTTCTCACACATCTCATCGCAAAGCCACACACAAGCGCTCTCGCACATCTCATCGCACCCCCACACACAAGTGTTCTCGCACCATCAAAAAACCGCCCCAGAGAGCAACGTCTCTGGGGCGGGCAGTATTCTTTACTTCACTATTTATTTGGCTTTTGCTGCCTCTAAGAAAGCATAGAACGATGGTTTTGGATCATTGATACCGGAAGCAAACAAAAGTGGAATGTTGGCTCTCCAAGAACAGGTGTCATACAGACCCCAGATCGTCACACCGGTGATTCCTTTCGGATTCACGTTCTTGTCACGATTCAGCTGCTTTGTCACAATCGTTTCCATAATGGATTTCATGTATGCTGCCTGATCTTCCAGATCATTGCTGTCAACCTCGGCATCCAGTTCTGTTACCTGAACTTCCAGTCCGGTTGCCAGGAATTTATCCAATGTTTCTGCATAGAGATCAATCGTCGGATTTTCCGGTCCGGTCAAATGACTCTGCATACCGATTCCACCGCAGATCTTCTTATCACTATTGATATAGTTTACAAGTTCTACAATCTTATCTGCACATTTGTACTCATCATAATCGTTGTAGAACAGGATTACCTGATCCTGAAGTCCACGTTTTTCAAGCTCTTCATAAGCAAATGTGAATGCTTTCTTCACATAAACAGGTTCCAGATCCATATCGCCGTACACATCCATCCAGCTTGGACTGGTCGGTTCATTGGTACGGTGAACGTACTCATTTGTCACATCCCATGCGTATACGAGACTTCCTGCTTTTCCGGTAAGTTCAACCTCTTTATCCATCACATGATTCAACATTGTGCGGACAAAGAATTCAAGACGCGCATCCATCACTTCCGTTGTAGCGACCGATTTTCCGTTGTAATCCTCGGTAAAGAACCAGTTTGGTGTCTGCTGGTGCCACATCAATGTGTGAGCACGCATTTTGACATTATTTTCTGCACAAAATTCCAACGTTGCATCTACTGCGCCTAAATCAAGCTGCGGAACTTTGTCTTCCTTATAATTATCCGGAATACTGTAGCCAAGCTTCCTTGCTTCGTCCACACTGATCAGTTTCTTATTATAAGATCCGCCAAGGACGGTATCCGGCTTCATCTCATTTTCCAATGTAATACTATTAAATTGCTTTTTGATGAAATTAATAGTATCGTCTTTGCGAAGCTGGTCTTTCTTTGCTCCGTAACCATAATAATTGGCACAAGTGCCCATATATTGGAAAATATTCTTATAGGTGTCTTTGATACTCGCTAACGTATTCGGATCCACAACATCTTTTCCTTTGGAAACCTGCGTGATAACAACCGAATCCAGATAAAAGTCTGCCTTCGCACTTCCCGGAATTTCAAAATAAATGAGGTAATCCGAGAAAGAAGAAGCCACTTCGATCTCGCCTTCCAATTTTACCCATTCGCCGGATGGTGCATCTGTAACGGTTGCAATCGCCGGGTAATCACTTCCGGTCTGAGCGGAACATTTAATCTCTGCTGCCGCACCGGACATCTGCTTCATGTAAGCGGTCACATGATATTTGGCGCCCGGTACGATCGTGCTTGTTACGTCGATTGCTGCACCGTTCCATGTGTCCGTACGACCGGATACATACAAACATTTGCCTTCGTATCCATTATCTGCCTGAGACACTTTGGAAGAACCACGGGAAACAAAATCGTCTGTTCCGTTTTCGAAAGTTGCATTTTTGAACAAAACTGGTTCAAAGCCATCCGGATTTTTCGTCGGGGTTGTCGTCGCCGGATTGGTGGATGGTGTTGTTGTCGTCGCCGGTGAAGCGGAAGGCCTTACTGCCGCTGTCGCCGCCGGCTGCCGGGAAGCCGTTCCAGGGGTCTCCGTCGCATTATTTGCCTTGGATGCCTTCTTCACTCGAACTTTCAATGTCACCTTCTGAACTTTCTTTACACCTTTCAATGTAAATTTACCGGTCACTTTCGCATTTCCGGCTTTTTTCGCGGTCACTTTTACAGCAGTCTTTCCCTTTGCTTTCACCGTCGCAATTTTCTTACGGCTTGTGGACCATTTTACTTTCTTTATTTTGGCTTTTTTTACGCCTGTAACTTTCACCGTTTTTGACTTCTTTTCGGTCAAAACGATTGATTTTTTTGCTAATTTGACTTTTACGGCAGCCTGTGTCGCGGGAGCTGTCCCCATCTGAAAAAGCATCGCTGCACTAAGAATAGCCGCCATCACTTTTCGCATTGACTTGTGTGTCATTTTCATTCTCCTTCTTTTTGCGAGTCCGCTGTAACATCTTATTTACATCGCCTCGACATAATTCTTGATACATTCTACTGCTTTGTCAATTCCGACAAGATCACTTCGCAGAACGAGATCATAATTCATCAAGTTGTCCCAGCGCTCTCCGGCATGGTATCGATAATAATTTCCACGACTTTTATCTTTTTTCGATACAATCTCACCGGCCTTGCTCTCATCGAGCCGATCTACCTGGATCGAACGTTTGATACGAAAATCCAGATTTGCGCGGATAAAAATATTTACGACATTTTCATAATCTTTCAATATGTAGTCGGCGCAGCGTCCCACGATGACGCATCCACCTTCTTCTGCCACTTTACGGATCACATTGGACTGTGCCAGGAAAATGCGGTCGTCCAGAGACAATCCTGCAAATCCTGCATCTTGATTCGTAAAGACATTCATTCCCATCGCGATCGAATAGAGCAGACTGTTTGTCGCCTTATCCTCTACCGTCTCAAATGCTGCCTCCGAAAATCCGGTTTCTTTGGCTGCCCGGGAAATAATCTCATTGTCGTAAAACGGAACTCCTAACTGTTCTGCCAGCTTTCTTCCGATCTCACGTCCGCCGCTTCCGTATTGTCTGCTTATTGTAATAATCGTTTTCATAATACTCAACCTGCCTTTCTCATCTTCGCATAATGCGTTCTCTTGTCTATATTATACAAAATTTTTCGGAAAATTTCCAGTTCTTTTGTAAAAAAAGACACTCTTGCCATCTTGACAAAATGGTTTATAATAATAAGTAGGATTGCGATGCAAAATGCTATCTATTATATTTAAGAAAGGATAATGGTGAACCCCTATGAAAAAAATCATTTCAACCCCAAAAGCACCTGCTGCTATCGGCCCTTATTCACAAGCCATTGAAGTAAATGGCCTGTTATTTACTTCCGGTGTGATTCCGATTGTTCCATCCACCGGTGAATTGGTAGAAGGAGACATCGAAGTTCAAGCTGAACAGGCAATTGGAAATCTTGCTGCTCTGATCGAAGCTGCGGGAGCAAAGATTGAAAATACAATTAAAACAACCGTTTTCATTAAAAATATGGACGATTTCACAAAAGTAAATGAAATCTATGCCAAATATTTTACGACGGATTTTCCTGCACGTTCCTGTGTAGAAGTAGCCCGTCTTCCTAAAGATGTGCTGATCGAGATCGAAGCCATCGTTGAAAAATAAACCACTTTATACCACACTCCATGCGTTGAATTCGTTTAAAACGGAATTAACTACATAATAAGTATAACATATGTTTTTTTAAAATTCTAATAACTATTTACTTATAGACCATATAAGTGATTAGTTATATGAGTTTACATATCCTAACCTATTTAAAAATTGGAAATATTTCTCTTCTGCTAGTGCTTGACAACAGGGGGGAATCTTGTTATACTGTTTTTGGTCGTAATAATTTTGTAATATATTTGTAACTATTTATGTAAATGATAAATAAGAATGGAGGATTCGCATGCATAACAAAAGAATATGGACGGTATTCTTATGTACAGGTGCTTTAGCAGTCGCAAGCATCGGCGGGAATTATCTTCCTGCGATGTCCACTACGATGTGTAGTGAGACGGAGCTTGCCGGCATGGCATATACTTTGGATCAATATGTAAACAGCCAGTCCGCTGGCGCTGCCTCGAATCCTGAGGCAATTGTCGCTTTTGCAGATGAACCGGCTGCCACAGATGCCGCCGCACCTCAGACCGATCCCAATGCCGCTTCCGGCGCAGCGATCGATCCGGCAGCTCCGACACCGGAACCTGCCGCTGAACCAACTGCGACGCCAAAACCTAAATCCGAATATGAAAATGTCGGTATTTCGGTTGCCGCAGATTATGTAAATGTCAGAAAGAAACCAAATACAGACAGCAAAGTCGTCGGAAAATTGTACCGCGGCAGCGCTGCTAAGATTGTAAAAAAAGTCGGTGACTGGGTTAAGATCAAATCCGGTCAGGTAGAAGGTTATATTATGTCCGATTATCTTGCCATCGGTTACAGTGCCGAAAAAATGGTTGATAAATTCGGAACTAAAATCGCCACAATCAATACGGAAACTTTGAAGGTTCGTGAAGCCAAAAATACGGATTGTGCCGTACTTACTCTGGTTTCCGGCGAGGAAAGTTTCGAAGTCATCCGAGAGGACAAAGACTGGGTTAAGATTATGGTCGATGGTGATACCAAAGGATTTGTTTCCAAAGAATATGTCGATATCACCGTAAAATTTAAGAAAGCAGTTTCTATTGAAGAAGAACGTGAGGCTGCCCGTAAGAAAGCGGCTGCCGAAGCTGCCGCCGCACGTGCAGAACAGGAAGCACAGCAGCGTCAACAGCAGCAGGCTTCCAGCAATTCCGGTTCTTCCAGTAGTTCAAGTTCTTCGGGAAGTTCGAGCAGCTCAAGCAGTTCCGGTTCTTCTTCCCACAAGAGCAGCAGCGGAAGCTCCTCAAGTTCGCATAAGAGCAGCAGCAGCGGAAGTTCAAACAAATCAAGCAGTTCAAGTTCTTCCCATAAATCTTCCGGCGGTGGAAACAGTTCCAACGGCAGCGGAGATGTAATCGGAAGCGGAGATGGTTCTGCGATTGCTTCCTACGCACTGCAGTTTGTCGGCAATCCATATGTATATGGAGGAACCAGCCTGACAAACGGTACCGACTGCTCCGGATTTACCATGTCGGTATTCCGCAAATTTGGTATCAGCTTACCTCGTACTTCCGGTTCCCAGTCCGGTGTCGGAAGAAAGATCAGCGTATCTGAGGCGAGAGCCGGCGACTTGATCTTCTATGCAAGAAACGGTCATGTAAATCACGTAGCGCTTTGCATCGGCGGTGGTCGTGTTGTACACGCAAGTAACCCTAGTGTCGGCATCACGACAAGTAATATCGGTTACCGTACACCGTATTGTGCAAGACGAGTGATCGGATAGACATAAACACAAAAATATCTGTTTGGAATCGAATATCCGGTATATGATAGGGATTCCTTACAGATATTTTTTATTGTAAATATCATATTGAAAGCGAGGAATTTATTTATGTTGAAAAAATCAGTCACCAGTCTCCTTCTTGCCATTTGTTTGATCAGTGTATCATTTTACACTCCGGCAAATGCAGCCGCAAAGAAGGTCACAAAGAAAGCATTGAGCGGAACTACCTGGAAAAACAAAGTCTCGGATCCAACCATGGAATTTTCAAGCCAGTATACTTTCAAATTCAAGTCGAATGGAAAAGTCCAATTGAGAGGATGGCGAAACAAAGATACAGGCACTTACAAAATCATCAAAGGCAAAAAAATAAAAGCCACATTTACTTCTTTATACTGCGACTTTCCGGGAAGCGGATGGGAAAAGGTAAACGGCCGTTACACAGCAACCCTTACGGTAGATCTGTCAAAACGCCGACTGAAATGTAAATTTAACGGCCTTACAGACAGCAATGCACAGGACGGATATTATTATCGTCGGTAAAGGCAACCTATTTCGCTGGATTTCCCTGTTTTCCACCGGTTACGTTGCCTTCCCGCATCGCCAAAATCAAGGGGCTGTCGCACTAAATGGTTAGTGCGACAGCCCCCTAACATTTTTCTCTGAATTTTCTTCTAGAACACCAAAATCGGTACAAGGTAAACGACCGCGATCAGCAGTACATTGACGATCATAGCGAGGGCACCGAGCCCTATTCTTTTCCCAACATTTTCCAATTTTAAAAGATAAATATTTAACCCCCAGTCGGCGAGGAGACACACAATCCAAAGAGTATACAATACCGTCCCGTCGATGGTGTCGGATTCTCCGAGGAGGAAACCCATGATCAATACGATCATGTTTCCGATGACATATTGAATCATGTCCGGCTTACATTTTGTGAAGATTACCGTAGCGAAGCAGAGCATTGCCGCCGCCATAAGGTAAAATGCCGTCTGATCCAGCAATTTTCCGGCTGCTGCCTGCCAGATGATCCCTGCGATAAGCAGCACAGCCGCGATAAGGGCACGACAGCCTGTCGTCAGGTGTTCCAGTATTTTATTATACATTTCCAGACCATTCCTTTCTGCTCATTAATTCTCTTATGTTTCGTATTCCCACAAGCTCAACGCCTGATACATCGAGGTTTCCGCTCTTTTCGATGGAAATTTTGTTTGCCAGCGGAAGAATACAGGTTTTATAGCCGGTTTTGATGGCTTCCGCCACGCGCTTCTCTGCCTGTGGCACTGCACGCACTTCGCCGACAAGCCCGACTTCGCCAAAGATTACGGTATGTTCGTCGATGGCTCTTCCGCTTTGACTGGAGATGAGTGCCGCAATGATGGCAAGGTCAAGCGCAGGTTCCGTAATCCGCATACCACCGGCGACATTGACATATGCATCGCAGTCAGACAACTGCATGCCAAGGCGTTTTTCCACAACCGCGATCAAAAGATTGACACGGTTATAGTCGGTTCCTGCAGCGGTTCGTCGCGGCATATTAAAATAGGTGTGACATACCAGTGCCTGCACTTCAATCATAAAAGAGCGTGTGCCTTCGATCGCGCAGGCAACCACGGAGCCCGATTCGCCCACCGGTTTTCCCTGCAGCATATATTCGGATGGATTAGGAACTTCTACCAGTCCCTGGCCGCGCATTTCAAATACACCGATTTCATTGGTCGAGCCAAAGCGGTTTTTGACACCTCGTAAAATACGGTAAGACGCCGCCGCGTCACCTTCAAAATACAACACCGTATCTACCATATGTTCCAGCATACGCGGACCAGCGACATTTCCTTCTTTTGTTACATGGCCGACGATAAATATTGTGATTCCTTTTTTCTTCGCAATTCGCAGCAGAACCCCTGTTATCTCGCGCACCTGGCTCATGCTTCCCGGTGCCGCATCAACCGCATCGTCGTACATGGTCTGAATCGAGTCAATGATCGCCACTTTCGGCTGCAACTGATCAATCGCCCCTTCGATCGTCGTAATATTAGTCTCTGCCAAAAGAAAAATAGAATCCGAAAATTCGCCGATACGGTCGCCGCGAAGTTTGATCTGCTGCAGCGATTCCTCGCCGGATACATAGAGAACTTTTTCCTGTTTGTCCGACAGATGCTTGCACATTTGCAGCAAAAGCGTCGATTTTCCGATTCCCGGATCTCCACCAACCAATACGAGAGAGCCGGCAACAATTCCTCCGCCAAGGACACGGTCAAGTTCCTGAATGCCCGTTTGGAGACGCGGTGTATTTTCCGTCTCAATCTCGCGCATTTTAGTAGGTTTTGCCAATTCCGACGGCATGATAACTTTTTCTTTTCCTGTCGAAGTCTTCGTAACCGGCGCTTCTTCCATCGTATTCCAGGCACCACAGCCGGGGCATTGTCCCTGCCATTTAGCAGACTCCGTCCCACATTCAGTACAATAATAAACAAGCGATTTTTTCTTTGTCATTCAATCTCCCTCATAAAAAGATAACGGTGCCAACCCCTGCTTCGGTCCGGCACCGATTTCTTAATCTCTCATTCTGTAACTATTAGCACTTAATTACTTTTACGGACGCTTTCTTTCCTTCATCCAGCTCAATGCTGACATTGAGCTTTCCACCAAGATTCGTCTTCATTTTACCAAGTTCGACATCTTCCAGCAGCACTTTATATTCCTGAGACGGCTCCAATTCAAGAGTAAATCCAAGATCTCCGGCAGCTTCTACCGTAAAAGAGATCACTTCTCCGTCGCTTTTAAAATCCGTTACTGTGCTTCCCGGAACCGATTCGTATACAAACAAACCGTTTTTCTCAAGTTTCGTAATTTCTTTGAACGTTTTTACCTTGTACAAATCCCCCTGAAACTCAAAATCCGCTTTCTTGGTCTTTGCATCCAAAAGGTAATTTCCAAAACTCAACGTTCCATTGTCTTCCTTCCGGATCAATTCCTCTACAACGCTCATTTTTTCTTATCCTCCTTGGTCTCTTATATCTCCCACCTGATTCATTTCTATCTAATTCTTATTATAGCAAAATTCGACAAAGAATACTATCCTTTTTTTATGATTTTTTGGACACAAACCGCATCCTTTTTGATTGACACCCGAACGTCGTCGCCAATATGCACTTCTCCACTGACAATCTTTTCAGCGAGCTGATCTTCGATCTCTTTCTGTATCGTGCGGCGGAGCGGTCTGGCACCGTAATCTTTGTCAAATCCTTTGTCAGCTACATGATCGACAACCGCTTTACCATATTGCAGGCGGATATCCATCTGCTTTTTCACGCGCTTTTTAAAGCCTGTGAGCATATTGGCGGCAATCTTATGAATGTCTTCTTTGCTCAACATGTGGAATACCAGAATCTCGTCAATACGGTTGATAAATTCCGGTTTGAAGATGTGTTTTACTTCTTCCATAACGCCTTCGCGCATGCGCCTGTAATCCGCTGCGGCATCTTCCTGCTGCAAAAAGCCGAGTGTTTTCGGCGACACAATTCGATTTGCCCCCGCATTGGACGTCATGATAATGATCGTATTTTTGAAATCGACCTGTCGTCCCTGTGAATCCGTCAGCCTTCCGTCTTCCAGAATCTGTAAAAGCATGTTAAATACATCCGGATGCGCTTTTTCAATCTCATCAAACAAAAGAACGGAATACGGATTGCGGCGCACTTTTTCGCTGAGCTGGCCGCCCTCCTCAAAACCGACATATCCCGGAGGAGAACCGATCATTTTTGAGACACTCTGTTTTTCCATATATTCTGACATATCGACACGAATCATATTTTTTTCTGAACCAAATACGGCTTCTGCAAGGGTTTTCGAAAGTTCTGTCTTTCCGACACCCGTAGGGCCAAGGAATAAAAAGGAGCCGATCGGGCGGTTCGGATCTTTCAAACCGACACGACCTCTGCGAACGGCGCGGGATACTGCTTCCACCGCTTCGTCCTGTCCAACCACTCTCTCATGCAAGATTTTTTCCAATTTCTGCAAACGTCTTGTCTCATCTTTTTCCAAGCGGCTGACCGGAATTTTTGTCTGCCGCGACACGACTTCCGCGACATGAGATTCTTCCATGATTTTCCTTTGTTTCTTTTGCTTCTTTTCCCATTTTGCCTGCGCCTGTCTAAGTTCCAGGCTCAGTTTTTCTTCTTCTTTGTGCAGCTCGACTGCATAATCCATATCGCCCTCCGCTACTGCATTTTCTTTCTCTTCCTGCACATTTTCCAGCGCCTCTTTTTTGTCCCGAAGGGCTTCCTCATACTCGCGCATGCTGCTCATATTGAGGCGGGAAGCGGCTTCGTCGATCAAATCAATAGCTTTGTCCGGCAGAAAACGGTCATTGATATAGCGGTCCGAAAGTTTTACTGCCGCTTCCAAGGCTTCGTCACTGATCTCGATATGATGATACGATTCATAGTGGCTGCGCAAACCTTTCAAAATAGAAACGGCCTGTACGATCGATGGTTCTTCCACAATTACCTGCTGGAAACGGCGGTCAAGAGCCGAATCTTTTTCCACTCGTTTACGGTACTCCTCACGCGTCGTCGCCCCAATGATCTGAATTTCACCACGTGACAATGCCGGTTTCAAAATATTGGCAGCGTCCATGGCACCCTCGGCACCACCGGCTCCAATGATCATATGAAGTTCATCGATAAACAAAATGATATTGCCGGCATCTATGGTCTCACGCAGGCAGCGTTTGATGCGCTCTTCAAATTGTCCACGGTATTTCGTCCCGGCTACCATTCCGGATACATCGAGGGACAACACCCTGATATTTTTCAGGGAGGCCGGCACCGCATTGTTTGCGATTCTTCCTGCCAGTCCTTCGACGATCGCCGTCTTTCCGACACCCGGTTCACCGAGAATGCACGGATTGTTTTTTGTGCGTCTTCCAAGAATTTCCATCACGCTGTCAATCTCATTTTCACGGTTAAATACCGGATCTAATTTTCCATCCAGCGCTTCCTGCACAAGATCCCGCGAAAATTTGTCCAAACATGGCGTGAGCGAACGTCCCCGCTCTTCTTTTTCTTTGGCAGACATAAAATCGGTCTTTGCAAATTCGGAATCCATCTGCGCCATTTCTGCCGCATCCATATAAATCTTTTTCGGATTCCCCTGCATTCCGGCGATTATCTCTCCCGCTGTCGTCTCGCGCTGTTTGGCAAGTGCCATCAAAAGATGCTCCGTACCCACTTCCTGTTTCTGGTATCTTGCAAGTGTTTCCGCGTCCTGCAGAATCTTCTGTAAAACCGGCGTAAATGGCATTTCTGAGGCATGATTTTTCTTGTTTTTTTTCATTTCTTCAAAACAGCGCTCGTAGATCTGCCGCATATCCTCTTCGCGGATATTGTTATTTTTCAAGATTTCTTTGGCTGTTCCATCGACTACCGCCAATGCACACAAAAGGTGTCCGGTCTGAACTTCCCGGTCTTTTTCTGTCCAGGCGATATTGGCCGCCATCTCCAAAACCTTACTGGCTTTTTTTGTCAAATTTTCCACTCTATCGATTCCTTTCTATGGTGATAATCTTCGTTCTAAATTCCGGATTCTCAGACCGCAACCACATTCACGATTCCGGCCCCGCCGAAATTCGCATTTCCGAACACTTCGTGTTCTTTCCCGCCCTTGCAGGGCTAAAAATGCTCATTTGTTGGCGGGGAGCCTGATTCTCAGGCCACCGGGGAAAGTACAGTATCTCTTACGTGCAAGCACGACGATATACTGCACTTCCCCCGGCACTCCGGAATCGTTCCCCTGAGGTTAAAAGTCCATTTCATTCAATTCTTTTTTTCCGCGGTTTAACCGTCTGCGGAGTATCATGTTCAATATAATGATGAGCAAGGCAAGGACAAGGATCGAAAGCCCTATAATGAGGCCGTACATCCATGTCTCCGGCTTTACTTCAGGTTCACTTGCCACATTGCCGCCCTGGTTGACTTTCTGAGTCATCGTTCCGGTATAGCGCTGTAATGTTTTTTCCTGTCGGTCATACTGGTACAGCGTCGGCTCGTCCGATGCCCCTTTCAGATACATCAAAAGGTAATTATTGTCAAGGTCGTTCTGCATGGTGTATGCCGGTACACTTTTCCCATCGATGTCAACCGTCGTTTTTACGTAACCGGATGGGATCACTTCATCGTCTTTGACATCCATAACCTGAAACTGGTACTGGTTCTGAATGTAAATCGAGCCATCTTTTTCGTAGACGGAAAATGTGATATTGGATGTGCCTTTTTCCTGCTGTTCGCGCACTTTCGTCTCGGATTCCGTCTCTTTTACTACTTTTAACTTAAAGGTCCGTTTGTCCCCGGATTCTGCCGTCACGACAAGTTTCATCTCATTTTCACCCGGCATCAGTTCTTCGTTTCCTTTGAGGCGGATGCGCTGTTTTCCGTTTGCCGGAATCGCATTGTAATACAGCTTGTCCGTATTGCAGTCCACCTTGATCGTATATTCCAGAACCTCTGTGCTAAACTGAGGTGCCATGGAAATGGCGTGAAATGACAGGCCTTTCAGCTTCGTATTGGTATTTAACGGAACCGGCGTCGGAGTCGGTGCCGCAGAAGCCACTGCTGCCGGATCTGCCGGATTAACTGTTCCCTGTGCTGCCGCTTCTTCTGCTGTTACACTCAGCACAATGCGGTTGGAAGAAATTGACAGTTTGTTTCCCTCGCTGTCAAGGATCTTCGGGTTGCCGTCTGTCTGAATCGCTGTCGCACCTTCGCCGACTGCCTGAAATTGCAGCGAATACGTACGTGTGGTCACGGCATCTGTATTTCCGACGGACTGAATGCTCAATTGTCCATTGCCGCCGCTCACTTTTTTACCGCCTTCGATAAATTGTAAAACATCACTGTCATAGGAAACTTTCATTTTGACATCATTAAATCCGTCTTTCGAAGTAACCCGGCATACGACAGTAACCGTCTCATCTTTTTTCACCTCTGTCTTATCTGTCGAAAATTCGACTACGGCACTTGCCGCCAGACTTTTGCCGGGAACTGCCAGAAAGCCAAGACAGAGCAAAAGAAAGCTCATTGCTGTTATTATTTTTTTCACTCTGACACTCCATTTCCGAAGGAATCCCTTCTATTTTGGTGCAGCACAATTCACTGCCGGCATATTGTTGTAAACCGGAATCGAAAATACGAGCGGCGTGCTGTCAAGCATACCATTGTACGCATTTTTCGTTTTCAATGCCTCGGAGTTTGCTGCTTCTACATTTGTCATATATTGATGATTGTATGTACCGGTTGGTGTTACATTAAACTTCTGCAGGTAGCCGGTATTCTGGCCGCGGTTGATATAATTGCTGCCGATATACATGGCTCCGCCGACGATGGAACGATATGGATTCGTCCATGGTCGAAGATATGTATCTCCTGTGCTCGCCCATTTCAAACCATTGAGAGCAGGTGTCGCACCGCTTGTCGCTCCAATGTTATAGAAATTGTAAATTCCCGGATATTCCGTCGTGGTACCGGTTACTGCGATACTGGTCGTCGTTGCGCCGGTCACTACTTCCTGTTTCACGCGGGATGCCAGATGATAAGGACTGACTCCCGAATCCTTTGCCGCATCGAGGAAGGCATTTACATACGAAATTTCTTTCTGCGTTCCACTCTGATCGTCCGTGTACTGGAAGGTGGACGTGGCAAATGGTGTATTGGAAAGGATGTTTTTCAATCCTGCCGTTGTCTGATACTGCGACTGGTATTCCAGCTGTTCAAACTGAAATACTCCCTGAATCGTGAGGAAGTTTCGCGGATCCATATAATACATTACCGCTTCCCGGGAAGCCTGTACCCAACTGGAACCGTCAAATACTTTCCATTTTCCGGTAACCGCATCGTACGCTCCGGCTTCTTTTGATTTCCAAGCCTCCGATTTGGAATTGGAAATCAGGCTTCTGCCAAGCTTGCATTCCTGGTCGACAACCGTGTTCCAGTCTAAACCGGTCTTGTATGCGGTAAACTGCCAATACGGATATGCCGCATGCAGTTTGCGGAGCGCATCTTTGTAAGAATCCGGAAATCCCTGTGCCGTCAGATCCGCTTCAAAATCACGCTGGCTGAGAACCCTTACAGCCACTTTTTTCTGCACTTTTTTCTTTGTCAATTTGATGTATTTGGATTGTACATAGCCTTTGTATGGGGTTCCATAATAATCAAAAGCGATCTGATACCATTTTTGTTTTTTCACGGTTCTTACTTTGGTGATCGTCACATACTGCTTTTTCGCAAGAACCAGTTCTTTTCCGCGAATCTTATAATAAGCCCCTTTCGTCCCCGGTTTTTTGCGGACGCGGAGAGCGGTTTTTACGCCGGTCACAAGTCCTGCTGCCGAAGATTTGAGATTCATTTTTACATCGCTTTCTTTTATGTACCCTTTGACTTTTTTCTTCTTTATTTTGTACTGCACGCGGAACCATTTTGTCTTTCCCTTGGTCTTTTCTCCGAGGATCGTTACGGTTTTCCCTTTTTTCATGACCGTGCGTTTTTTTCTTGCTGTATTTTTGTAAATAATTGTATTTTTCTTTGCGGTCACCGCCTTGACGGAAACTGCCTTATAGCTGACCTGCGTACGATACACGGTAACCGTCGTCGGTTGTGGAACTGCCGTCGGTGCTGTCGTCTGCTCTGCCGCAGGTGTCGTCGGCGCTGTGGTCGGTGCTGCCGTCGGAGCCGTTCCTTTGATGACATATTCTGCTGCCGCATACCCTTCTTTCCCATTATAAATGATCTTTACCCAGTTATGGTCATCTGCCGTGCCGGCATCCTCCACGTAAGTGATCGTGGAACCATTAGGGATCTTTACTAATACACTTCCTGCCTTCTTTGGCTCACTCCGCATATTGAGATCTGCCCCTCCGGTCTTTACATAAGCGGCCTCACTCGCATAACTGACTGTGGTCTGATTCGCTACACCCTGCGGTGTAAACAAACTCATCACAAGACAGAGACACAGCCACAATGACATTCGTAACTTCATAGCTTTTTCCTTCCTTTCTTTTCTCACGTTACCTTTGGATTACAAAATAAGTTCTCACTTCATCTTCCGTCCAGCTTTTTACAAGCCGCAGCGAAGTTTCTTTTAAGCACGATTTTATCTCGTCCTCCGTATACGCCCGCTGCTCGTGGCATTCATCGTAACGGGCATACATTCCCGTCGCCTTATCTTCCGTAAATATAGTAAGAAGATATTCATTGATGCAGGTTTCCTCATCGTAGGTATTGTCCCAGATCATCAATGCCTCTTCCGTTTCATCAACTCGTGTCTGATTTCCCATGACTTTTTGAAAACAATATGCAGTCTTCATGTCAAGGATCGCAACTCCATCCTCTGCCAATGCTTCTTTGATACAACGAAACATTGCAAAAATTTCCTCCGTGGAAAGCAGATAATTCATAGAGTCACATATACATAGTACCACATCTGCCGGTTTATGCAACGAAAAATCTGTCATATCTTCTTCAAAATATGAAATTTTTTCCATTCCTTCCGTCTTTTCACACGCTTTGGCAAGCATATCGGGCGAAATGTCAATCCCCGTAACCTCATAACCGGCTTTCGCAAACCGGCTTACCATCTCGCCGGTTCCGCAGCCGAGTTCGCACACATGTCCGCTCGTTATGCCGTGTTCTTTCAGGATTTCCTGAAATTTTATAAACCACTCGTCGTAAGGAATTTCTTCCATCATTTCATCGTAAACCGTGGCAAATTGTTCATACATCTGAAACACTCCTTATGCTTCGATTTCTTTGTTGAGGGAAAAGGAATACAGCACCTTCTTTTCCACCGGCTTCCCGGTAATTTTTTCCAGTGCCTCCGCGTACGCCTCCATCTGGGCATGATACCGCTTCACCAATACCTCTTCCTGTCCTTTTTCCAAATGATCGGTCTTATAATCCATCAACACGATCCCGGTCTTCGTCTCATAAAATCCGTCGATGATTCCCTGCACAAGAACCCGCTCGTCGCTTGAAGTCTCCTGTACTTCCTGCGCCGGCACGCTGGTGACAAACGGCTGCTCACGGTAAAGTGTTCCGTTCTTTTCTGCCTCCGTCATCGCCCGTCCCAGATTGGAATGTAAGAATTTTACAATCTTCCATGGACGGATAAATTCTTTCTCCTGTGCATGGATCCTACCTGATTGTACCATATCTTCCAGCTGGTTTTCCACCTCTTTTTCGTCCACAGCTTTGGCAAAACAAAGAGAAGCCATCACCTGATGCCATGCCGTACCATAACCTGCGCCGGCAAGTGCTCCATTTTCGTCGGTTTCGGTCTTTGCAAAAGCCGGTATCGGCGACTGGTTTTCAAGCGCATCGCTGTACAAAACCGTAAAATTCTCTTCCTCGCCTTCTTCCATGGATTTCTTCTTCAGGTCGGAAACAGAAACCTTTGTCGGAATTTCCTCTTCAACCTGGCGATGGTACTCATCCATAAAGTGCAGCGTTTCTTCTGTTTCTTTATCATATACAACAGATGTGTCAAAATTATTTAGCATTTTCTCATCCAGCATCTGATCGATCTGGCGCGCCATTTCCAAATTTTGCAACTCTTCGTCATTTACTTCGACGTACTCAAAAATCGGCGATCTGGCAGCCACCGGAAGCACCCAGTCAAAATAACTGCCCGCCGTCACTCTGCTGTAAAATCCGCTGTTTCCCAGCCACATGGTATCATCCACTCTACCGGTAAAGATCAGTTTTTCCTTCGCTCTCGTCATTGCCACGTAGAGAATCCTCAGTTCCTCCGCAAGATCTTCATTGGCATTGATATGGCTGAGTGCCTTGTAAAATATGCTTCTTTTCTTCGTTCCCTTTTCGCTGTCGATCACATCCGACGCGATGCCGGCATCACCATTGACAACGACAAAATCGCGCTCCGCTTTTCCCAGTTTTTTATGCATACCGGCAACAAAACAAATTGGAAATTCGAGACCTTTACTTTTGTGAATCGTCATGATCTGCACGACATTTTCCTTATCGCCGCTCAGATTGACTTCTCCAAAATCTTCTTCGCGCTCCTTCATTCCGCGGATATAGCGCACAAACTGGTAGAGTCCCTGATACGATCCCTGGTCAAATTCTCTTGCCATCTCCAAAAGCAGTTCGACATTTGCCTTTCGCTGCAAACCATTTCCCATTGTCTCCAGAAAATACATCAATTTGGTCTCTTCCAGAATCTCCTCTAAAATGCCAAGCACCGGCGTATACGTCGTCTTTTCCCTCCATCGCTCCAATTTTTCCAGAAAATCTTCCGCTTTTTGTTCCAATTCTTCCTCGCCGCTGTAGTTGCAAAGCGCATCGTAAAATTGGAGTTCTTCGCTGTTTCCACGAATTTTGGCAAGATCATCGTCGCTCATTTTTCCAATCGGTCCGCGCAGAACCGCCGCCAGGGCAATATCCTGCCTTGGATTGTCAAGAATTGTCAAAAGACTTACGATCATGCGGATCTCTCTCGTATCAAAAAATCCACTCTTTGCTTCCAAATGCGCCGGTATCCCGTGTGCATTCAATATTTCCAAAAGCTGCTGTCCCTCATTTTTCGTCGAACGCATCAATACCGCCATATCGCCATACTGCGCCGGCCGGTACTCTCCGTCCTCGCCAAGCACATACATCGGATCTTCCGGATCCACGTACTCGCATATCGTTTTCGCGATCACCTGCGCTTCGGTTTCCTTGTCCGATTTATCGGAAATTCCGAATATCGTGACATTGTCGGCGTGCCGCTTTGCCGTCTCCGGAAAATCCGCTCCGAGATACAGCATCGCCTCTTTATCATAGGCAATTCCGCCAAAATCTTCCTGCATAATATCCGTAAATACGTCATTTGTCGCCTCCAGCACGACATCCCGGCTTCGGAAATTCTTCGTCAAAAAGACAAGGCGGTTTTTCGCTCCGTCCGTCGTCTCAAACGTATTCATTTTCTCCAAAAACAAATCCGGCCTTGCATTGCGAAAGCGGTAAATGCTCTGCTTGATATCGCCTACCATAAAACGGTTATTTTCTTTCGCTACACTGCCAAGTAGAAGTTCCTGCACCAGATTGGAATCCTGATATTCGTCTATCATGATCTCGTGAAACTGCTCGGAAAGTTCTTCTGCCGCGTGTGTGCGCACAAAGTTATCCCCGTCTTTTTTTACAAGGATTTCCAACGCCATCTGCTCAAGGTCATTAAAATCCGCAATATTTTTCTCCCGCTTCGCCAGCTGGTAGCGTTCCCGGAATTTCTCTGCCAATGACAAAAATGTCAGCAGTTTCCCCCGCATCTGCTCCATTGTCACCAGTAATTCCGGCAGACTTTCCCCGAAAAGATCAGCCTGCATTTTTTTCAACAGATTTTTAATATCCGTTCTTCCCTTTTTAATGATCTCTTTTTTGTCCGGATCGGCTTCGGAATTTCGCTTGGAAGGCAGTCTGCCAAACGAAACCGCCCCCAGCCGCCTCCGCATCGTTTCATAGGAAGAAATCCCCTCAAAGTTTTCGAATTCGACGCGCTCTTTTTCCAAAAAAGCTGCGTATTCTTCCGGTCCTTCCTGCGTATAACAAAGTCGGATCCACAGCTCGTACTGATCATAAATTCCTATCATCATATTTTTGGCGTACTGCAGATTTTTCTGAATAAATGCCGTCTGCTCCAATTCTTCTTCGCTTTGGCACGCCAGAAATCGGCGCATGCGTTCAAAGAAATCCTGTGGAAACGGTTCGCTCATCGCATCGTTGTACAATTTGAGAATGATTTTTTCCATCTCCGTATCGCTTTTGATAAACCGCGCCATCTTCGCCATATCGACAAAGGATTCATCTAAGTTCGTATATTCTTCTTCCAGAAGTTCCGCGAGCACGTCGGATTTGATCATGTTTAACTCGTTGTCATTTGCCACACGATAGCTTGGATCCACCCCTGTCTGGTGGAAATAATTCTGTATGATGTAGCCGCAAAAACTATGTATTGTAGAAATCTGTGTAACAGGAAGAAGCATGACCTGACGCTGCAAATGTACATTTTCCGGGTCTTCCTCCAATTTCTTTTCGAGTGCCGCCTGCAGTTTTTCTTTCATCTGCGCTGCCGCAAGCCTCGTAAATGTCACAATGACAAATTCATCGATGTTCACCGGATTGACCGGATCTGTTACCTGGGACACGATGCGTTCGATCAACACCGCCGTCTTTCCGGAACCTGCCGCCGCTGACACGAGAATGTTGCATCCCCGCAGGTCAATGACCGTCTTCTGCTCATTCGTCCATTTCATTGTCCGATTCCTCCTCCCTCATTTTCAGCAAAATCTTCTTTATGTCAATTTCTTCCAAATTTCGTTCTACTTTTTTCACATCGGTTCTTTCCAGTCCACAGATGTCTTTCATGCCACAATAATCGCAGCCCCGTTTTTCCTTCAACCGGTACGGCGCAATGTCAATATTTCCGGCGAGAATGCTCGTTCCGTTTTCGTGGATCACGGTTTTTACGTGTTCGATCAGTTTCTTCCACTGTGTACTCGAAAGTACCTTAGTCGTCGCCGCAAAATCCCCGTCTTTCTTGATTTTGACCGGATAGCACCGCGAAGCGCTCTGCGTATTGAGTTCTCCATTCGCGCCAAGGATCGAATCCAGTTTTTCGAGGATCTCCGGGCTTTCATTGACATAGCCGTCGCACGCATACTCGGCAAGCATCTTTTGTTCGTACTCGATCTCGTCCTCTGTGCCCGTGACTTCCAGCTGCGGATCCTGCACATAGAAATACAGCATTCCCGCCGGCTGCACATCCTTGCCCGGGTGCTTTTTCTGCTCCGACTGCAAAGCCGAATCGAGATACAAGATCAATTGCAGCTGCAGACCAAAGTACACTTCTTCCAGCGACAATTTGACATTTCCGGTCTTATAATCCACGACCTTCACGTACACATTTTCGACATCTTCATACAAGTCGATCCGGTCGATGATACCGCGAAACCGCATCTTTTTGGCAATTTCATCCAGTTGTTCTTCGTACGCATACGGCTTTTCTCCGTATTTTTGTAAAAATGCTCCGTGCCGCAGCTGTTCTGCGACAGCCCATGCGGTCTGTTTCATCATATGCACGATTCGCCGGCGCATAAAGGCAATTCGATTCGACTGAGAGAAAATGACATCACGATACCCTTCCATCACGCGTTCGACACAGTATTCGACAAGTTCATCGCTCTCGCTGCGTTCCAGTTTCTGCCATGTCGTGTGACGCGCCTTTATAATTTCATCCATATTTTGTAAAATCTGATGCACGACATTTCCAAAGTCCGGTGCAGCCACCGTATATTCTTCGCGGGCATGCAGCCGCAGTCCGTACATGAGAAAATACGAAAATGGACAGCGGGCATACGTTTCCAGCCGCGTGATGCTCTCCCGCAGTTCGTCTCCATAAAGCGCCTCCAATGCCTCTTTGGACAGTTTCGGAGTGCGCTTTGATTCCATGTGCACGCGAAGAGCTTCACGCAGCCATTTTCCCTCGTCACGCTTGGCGTAATACCGCCAGACCTCCCACCAGCGTTCCTTTTCTTCGCCTTCGGCGTACCATTGTTTCTGAATGCCCTCGATCAAAAATTCAAAACCGCGGTCTGTGCCAAGACTGGTTTTTACGTCGTTTTCCTGACCACCCTCGATCACTGTCAGCGCCGGGAAAATTCTACGGATCTTGCCTAAGATATAGGATGCCTGTCGTTTGGTGCCGTCTGCAGCCGAGCGGCTGTATGTAAAAATCAGTTTTTCCGACGGCTTCGTAAAGTTGATGTACAGATAATACAGGTCATTTGCCACCTTCTGATTGCCCGTCGGTGCCAGTGCAATGCCCATTTTTTCCATCTGATGCCGCTCCCGGTGATTGACGATTCCCGGCGGCTGCATCGCAGCGGGCACAAAGTCATCGCTGAATCCCATAAAGAATAGCACTTTGATGTCTTTCAAACGGGTTCTCTCGATGTCGCCGACCATGATCTGATGCTTTTTCGGCGGCACAAATCCGACCAGCCCTTCCGCAATTCCTGCCGACAGAATCTGCTCAAATTCTTCAAGTGACACGACTTCCTTTCCGAGAAGTTCCATCATCTCATCCAAAAGATTCATCACTACTTTGTATATATTTTTATACTCTTTGGCAAGAAGTGTTTCTCCCTCTTCTTCAAAAATCCGGCTCTGCTCCAGCATTCTGTCATACACATTCTGCTGCACCAGAAAATCGTATAATGCACGCACAAATTTCTCGACCGGCTTTTTCCCGCCGCGAAGTTCCAGGAAAAAATCATGGATACAGTTCGTCACTTTTTCGCGGATCTCATTGATCTCCTCGAGCGGATAGTCATTTGCCCGTGCTCTCCACGGTTTCATATAGGACGCAATGCCACGTTTTCCGGTCGCCAGCACATAATTTTCAAGAAGGTCGGTCTCGCTCCGCGTCAACGGAGAAAGTCCGCAGCGCAGGAAACGGAATGTCGTCGCCGCGTCCATATTATAACGATACATTTCCAATACCGACTGGATGTATTCGGCGATCCAGTTGGCACCGATGTTCTTTTTATTGTCAAGGAAATAGCGGATGCCCGCACGGTCAAACTCCCGGGATATCGACTGTTCATACGATGAAATAGAGCCGGTTACTACCGCGATCTCTTCTTCCGCATACTCTCCCTTTGCTAACATCCACCAGATTGTTTTTGCCACATAAGCCGCTTCTGACGCGGGTTTATCTCCGATATAAAGCCACATATTTTCTGTTTTCTGATTCCACTTCTGATACGGATAGGCAAAGAGATTGCGCTCCAAAAATGCCATCTCGCCTCCCTCAGCAAAACGATAGGGTGCTTTTCTTCCTTCTCGCGGAACAAGAATTAAATTCGTTTCTACCGGAATTTGATTCGCTTTTTGCATTAATGTCCGCATTGTCGTGTCAGCAATCTCAAATACAGAGCCACGTTTTCCTGTCTCATCGGTTGTTACCGTCACGATCACGCGGGAACAAAGGCGCATCATTTTTTCCAAAAGATCATACTGCGTCGGCGTAAATCCGGTAAATCCGTCAAAGCAGACCACGGAATCCCGAATGCCGTCCATCTGCTCGATCATCCCCGTCAGCTGGGTGACCAGCTCCTCTGCCATCTGGTAAGTGTCGCCCATTTTTTCCTTAAAACAGTCGTGGATCAAGCGGATATCCTCAAATTTTCTCCCCAGTGTCTCCATTTTTTCAAATTGCTCGGTTTCCCGGATGCCATATTGCTCCAATTCGCACAAAAACGATTTACATTCGTCTAAAAAACCGGGGCGGTCAATGCCCTTTTTAAAATAGACAAGATTGTCTTTCTGCTCGGAAAAGATTTTCCTCAGAAGCATGGTCTTTCCCATATCTTCCAATATCGTTTTCTGTTCTGCCGGAAATTGCTCAAATGCGCGAAACGCCAGACGATGAAAACTCAGAACATCGATGTTTAAGATTCCCTTTTCTCCACTCATTTCCACAAGTGTTTTCTGCGTCTCCAGCGTAAACTGATCCGGCACCAGAATATAATAATTTCTCTCCCGGTGCGCCGCTGCCTCGTCGCAGATCTGACGGTAAAGATAGGTACTTTTCCCACTTCCCGCACTTCCACATATAAATTCGAGTCCCATTTTATTTCTCCCTTCCATGATTCATAATTTTTCCTCTTACTGCATATGATTTAGTAAGATGGAATCCCACTCCAGTCGAAGGAGGTATTATCCACATGTCAAAAACTAAAATTATCGTACTTCAAATGAAAGAATTAGTATATACCGGCATCTTCGTAGGGCTTGGCATCCTGCTTATCGTCCTGCTTTTTGTCATGTTTTACCCAAAGAAAGAAAAGTCATCCGATGCCACCGCCGATGTTACAGCCGAAGCGGCATCGTATGTTCCCGGTATCTACAATTCAGAGTTAAAACTTGGCGAAAACACCTTAAATCTCGAGGTGGTTGTCGACGAAGACCAGATCAAATCGGTTTCTTTTGTCAACCTCGATGACTCGGTTACAACGATGTATCCGCTCGTAAAACCGTCTCTGGAAGGCATCGAAAAGGAATTGATCGCCGGTACCCCAATTGACGAAATTCCGGTTCAGGAAAAGAGCAAATTTACCCAGTCCATGTTGATCGATGGCATCAAAGCAGCACTTAACAAAGCCGTTCCGGAAGAATGAGATCAGTCCCATCCTTCCTTTTTACGGATTGCTGCCAGATCTTCCTTCCAAAGGGCATCGGAGGCATCGCTTGGCATACGCAGGTCTCCTCGCGGTGACACAGCGACGCTTCCCACTTTTGGACCATCCGGCAGACACGAACGCTTAAACTGCTGGCGGAAGAACCGATGAACAAAAGTGGACAACCAGCGGTAAATGGTCTGCGCTTCGTATTCTCCCTCAAAGGTAATTTTGGCAATCCGGTAAATTTTCGACGGCATATAGCCAAACCGCAGCATATGATACAAAAAGAAATCATGCAATTCATACGGTCCCACGATGTCTTCGGTCTTCTGTGCGATCTCGCCCTCTTTCGGCGGCAAAAGTTCCGGACTTACCGGTGTATCTAAAATGTCATACAATACGTCTTTTAATGTGCCCTCTCCACTATTATCCGCAAAATACTGTACCAAAAAACGGACTAGCGTCTTTGGCACCGAACAATTTACCCCATACATGGACATATGATCGCCATTGTACGTCGCCCATCCGAGCGCAAGTTCCGACATATCACCGGTTCCAATGACAAGCCCTCCGGCCTGGTTCGCAATGTTCATCAATATCTGGGTCCGCTCTCTCGCCTGCCCATTTTCATAGGTCACGTCCTGTACTTCCGGATCGTGTCCAATATCCTTAAAATGCTGCAATACAGCCTTTTCAATAGAAATTTCTTTCAATGTCGTTCCGAGTTCCTGTGCCAGTTTGACAGCATTATCATAGGTTCGGTTTGTCGTACCAAAACATGGCATCGTCACACTCACGATTCCTTTACGGTCAAGGTTCAGCTGATCGAATGCACGGATCGTGACAAGCAAAGCAAGGGTCGAGTCCAGTCCTCCGGAAAGCCCGATCACAGCGCTCTTACATCCCGTATGGCGCAGACGTTTGGCAAGTCCAGCCGCCTGAATATTTAAGATTTCGTTGCACCGCTCTTCGCGGTCTCCACGGTCAACCGGCACAAACGGTGTTTTTTCAAATTCCCGTGTCAGTTTCGTCTCTTCCATCGTTTCAAAGGCAAAAAAATGTCTCACATATCCCTCATTTTCCGGCACCGGATACAATGGAAACGTTCCCATGCGCCGCCTCTCGGCTGCCAGTTTTTTACAATCAATCTCGGTGATCGCATCTTCTCCCGCAAAAGCTTTATTTTCCGCCAAAAGAGTTCCGTTTTCCGCGATCAGATGATGTCCCCCATACACAAGATCTGTCGTCGATTCACCCATCGCAGCGTCCGCGTACAGATAGGCGCTCACGGTTCTCGCACTCTGATTTTTCACAAGATCTCTGCGGTATGCTGCCTTCCCGGTCAATTCGTCACTCGCCGACGCATTGGCGATGATCGTCGCTCCCGCCATCGCATGATAACTGCTCGGCGGAACCGGCATCCACAGATCCTCGCAGATTTCAACCGCGAGACAAAGTTCCGACATCTGCTCACAGCAGAACAACTGCCGAATGCCAAACACAATTTCTTCTTTTTGGAAGGCCAAGCGGTGTGTACCCATTTTCTCTTCCGCGTATTTTCCCTGCGCCTGCGCGACGTCTCCCGAGGCAAAATGTCTTCCCTCATAAAACTCGGAATACATCGGTATATGGCTCTTTGGCACAAGCCCCAGAACCTTGCCGCCTTTCACTACCGCTGCGACATTGTACAAGCGCGCCTGATGACGGAGTGGCAGCGATACAACGGACAACAAGTCAAGTTCTTTTGTCTCTTTTACAAATTTCTCCAGTGCTTTTTCGGCTCCTGTTAACAGAGGCTCCTGTAAAAATAGATCGCTGCATGTATACGCACTGATCCCAAGCTCCGGAAATACCGCGATACGCACGCCCTTACCGGCAAGCTCCTCTGCCTTTTCGATCATTTTTTCTATATTATATGCGCAGTCTGCCACTTTACTGTCCGGGGCAGTCACTGCGACTTTGATAAATCCATCTTTCATATGTTTGTTTTTGACTCCTTTTTGTATTTCAGGTGCGAGGACCATGCTCGGGCGGGGCTTGACCTGGGGCCGCAGTTTTGCTCCCTAGACCACACTCGGGCGGGGACGGGAGTGACCCGGGGGCACGGTTTTGCTCCCTAGACCATACTTTGGCGGGGTCTGGCTTGACCCGGGGGCACGGTTTTGCTCCCTAGACCACACTCGGGCGGGGCCTGGCTTGACCCGGGGGCACGGTTTTGCTCCCTGGACCACACTTTGGCGGGGCAGGGGGTGACCTGGGCCGCAGTTTGGCTCCCTGGACCATACTTTGGCGGGGACGGGCTTGACCCAAGGCCGCAGTTTGG
>QWCN01001887.1_pt1 | contig 30482 bp, 28 predicted proteins | sample 1972711 | NCBI WGS metagenome assembly QWCN01 (sample SAMN09866707, study PRJNA288562) | Human gut metagenome isolate term1_stool, whole genome shotgun sequencing... | isolation source: gut | host: Homo sapiens | place: USA: California
TGGTGCGCGAGGCGGGACTTGAACCCGCACGCCCGTAATGAGCACTAGAACCTGAATCTAGCGAGTCTGCCAATTCCACCACTCGCGCGTCGAACAAGTGAGATTATAGTATGTACCGGCTGAATTGTCAACCCCTTTTTTCAAAATTTCCAAACTTATTGTTTTCCGGCGCGTTCATGCCTTGACCTGCCGCCCAAAACTTGTTATGATAGAAAAAACCATTCACCGAAGGAGTGCGTACATCTCTATGAAAAAAGAGCTTACCCCCCGAAAAAAACAGGCCCTGGAAATGCGTAGTCGTATCCAGAACGTAGCGCTGGAGCTGTTCGACAAGGAGGGCTTTGAGAATGTCTCTGTGGAGCAGATCGCCCAGGCGGTGGGCTGCTCCGTGGGCAACATCTACCACTATTTCAAGAGCAAGGACGAGCTGGTCATCCAGGTGACCAGCAGCGTGGACGCCCAGTACAGCGTGCTGGAGGAGAGCTATCTGGCGGACGAGGCCAACTCCTGGCACGATAAGCTGCTGGACTTTGTGGGTCAGACCCTGGTCATCAGCGCCGAGGACCCGTCCCTCTACCGCAGCTTTATCCACGGCATCCGCTATCCCCAGCAGGGCATCCTGCGGGACAACGAGAAGCGCGTGTATTTCCGCGTTCTGCGTGAGCTGGTGGACGGCTGCAAGCAGGAGGGCACGATCCACCCCGACCGCGACCGCGAGGAGCTGGTGGCGGACCTGGTGGCCCTGCACCGCGGTATGCTGCTGGAGTGGCGTATCTACGAAGGTGCTTTCGACCTGCCCCGCCGCGGCCGCCGTATGGCCGCCGCGCTGCTGGAGGGCTGGAAGCACGAGGAGGAGTAAAGGCATACACAGAAAAGGAGGAGCGGATGGGTAAGTGTGAAGAGAGGCGGCCGCCGGAGAGTGGGCGGGAGCCGGGCGAAAACACAGCTGTTGCGGGCTTGATAATGGGCATTGCCGCCGTGGTATTCTGGTTTTTCGGCTACTCTGCCGTGGCATCTGTTGTACTGGGCATCCTCGGCTTGGTATGGACTGACAAGGCAAAGAAAGAGGGCTATACCGGAGACAAGCGAACGATAGCCTTCGTGCTGTCGCTGGTGGGTCTTATCGGCGGGCTGGTTGTGCTTATCATTACGGTGATCCTCATCAATGTGCTGGCAGTACCGGGGATAACGGCCTTGAGGGATATGCTGGGAATGATAGGCGAAATGGCAAATGAAATCTGAGCGGACAGCCCTGCGGCACGAGGAATAAGTTAAACACCGTGAACGTTGTTTTCAACAGCGTTCACGGTGTTTTTTTGTGCGAAACGACGAGCTTTTGAAAAAACGCAAAAGGCCGTTGACATCCCGGATCGGCGGTGCCATAATAAAGTATAATCACCGAGTGGTTCGGTGAAAAGTTTAACGAAAACCGCCCTCCGGGCGTGACAGAGAAGGAGAGAAACTATGAAGCTGTTGATCATCAACCCCGGCGCAACCTCCACCAAGATCGCGGTGTTTGAGGACGAGGAACAGCTCTTCAAAGTGACCATCGACCACTCCGCCGAGGAGCTGGACCGCTTCCCCCGGGTCATCGACCAGGCGGACTACCGCAAGGAGGCCATTCTCAAGGCCGTCACCGAGGCCGGTTATAAGCTGTCCGACTTTGCCGCCGTCTGCGGCCGCGGCGGTCTGTACCGGGCCATTCCCTCCGGCACCTACGCCGTCAACGACAAGGTCATGGCCGACGTAGAGGCCGCACCCTACGGCGAGCATCCCTCCAACCTGGGCGCTTACCTGGCCCGTAAGCTGGGCGACATGGTGGGCATTCCCGCCTTCTTTGTGGACCCGGTCTGCGTGGACGAGATGACCGAGGTGGCGCACTACACCGGCTTTGCCGAGTTCCGCCGTCTGTGCCAGTTCCACGCCCTGAACCACAAGGCCGTGGGCCGCAAGGCTGCCGAGAAACTGGGCAAAAAGTATGAGGACGTGAACCTCATCGTCTGCCACCTGGGCGGCGGCGTCAGCGTGGGCGCGCACCAGCACGGCCGCGTGGTGGACGTGTGCAACGTCAAGGACGAGGGTGCCATGGGCATGGACCGCGCCGGCGGCCTGCCGGTGAACCAGCTCATCAACTACTGTTTCTCCGGCAAGACCAAGGACGAGGTCAAGCGTACCTTCGGCCGCCGCGCCGGTATGTTCTCCTACCTGGGCACCACCGATTTCCGCGTGGTCTGCGCCAAGGTGGTGGAGGGCGACCCCAAGGCCGTGGAGGCCTATCAGGCCCTGGTCTACCAGCTGGCCAAGGACATCGGTGCCATGGCCGCCGTGCTGCACTTCGACGTGGACGCCATCGTCTACACCGCCGGCATGGCCTATGAGGACTTCTTCTGCGACGACATCACCGCCTATGTGGGCAAGATCGCGCCCATCATCCGCCTGCCCGGCGAGGAGGAGATGCGCTCCCTGGCGGAGGGTGCCCTCCGGGTCCTCCGCGGTCAGCAGGAGGCCGGCCAGTATTGATCTGATATTCCGGCAGGAATATAGATAAACCGTTTTTGATTTGCAAGTGGAAATAAGAGGAAAAAAGACAAGAAAGGTGGAAACTGCTATGAAACATCTGATGTCCGGTAACGAGGCCACCGCCCGCGGCGTCTACGAAGCCGGTATCAAGGTCTGTTCCGCGTATCCCGGAACCCCCAGCACTGAGATCCTGGAGAACCTGCCCCAGTACGGCAAGGACGTGTACTGCGAGTGGGCCCCCAACGAGAAGGTCGCCACCGAGGTGGCCTACGGCGCGTCCGTGGCCGGCTCCCGTTCCTTCTGCACCATGAAGATGGTGGGCCTGAACGTGGCCGCCGACCCCCTGTTCACCGCCGGCTACATGGGCGTCAATGGCGCCTACGTGGTCGTCACCGCCGACGATCCCTCCTGCCACTCCTCCCAGAACGAGCAGGACAACCGTCACTACGCCCGCGCCGCCAAGATCGCCATGGTGGAGCCCAGCGACGCCCAGGAGTGCAAGGACTTCGTCCGCCTGGCCTGCGAGATCTCCGAGGAGTTCGACACCCCCGTTCTGTACCGCACCACCACCCGCGTCTGTCACAGCAAGGGCCTGGTGGAGTTCGGCGAGCGCGTGGAGCACGTGGCCCCCGCCTACGCCCGCAACACCCGCAAGTACGTCTGCGCCCCCGCCAACGCCTACCTGAACCACCCCATCGTGGAGGAGCGTCTGGTGAAGCTGGCCGAGTACGGCTGTACCCGCGCCCTGGAGAACGGCCTGAACAAGGTGGAACTGGGCGACGGCAAGGTTGGTGTCATCACCGCCTCCATCAGCTACCAGTACGCCAAGGAGGTGTTCCCCGAGGGTACGTCCTTCCTGAAGCTGGGCCTGACCTATCCGCTGCCCATGGACCTGATCCGCGACTTCGCCAAGAAGGTGGAGAAGCTCTACATCATCGAGGAGCTGGATCCCTTCATGGAGGACGAGATCAAGGCCGCCGGCATCGACTGCGTCGGTAAGGAACTGACCGGCAAGCTGTATGAGCTGAACACCGAGCTGGTGCGCGAGCGCGTGCTGGGCATCAAGCCCGCGTACAAGACCGTGGATGAGGTCAAGGTCGCCAAGCGTCCCCCCGCCCTGTGTCCCGGCTGCCCCCACCGCGGCTTCTTCTACACCCTGTCCAAGAACAAGAACTACGTGGTCACCGGCGATATCGGCTGCTACACCCTGGGCTTCGCGCCTCCGCTGAACTGCATGGACGTGTGCATCTGCATGGGCGGCGGCTTCTCCGCCGGCATGGGCATGGCCAAGTCCTTCCAGCGCGAGGGCGTCACCGATAAGGTGGTCTTCGGCGTCATGGGCGACTCCACGTTCTTCCACTCCGGCATGACCGGCGCGGCCGAGATCATCTACAACAACGGCCGCATGATCCCCTGCGTGCTGGATAACCGCATCACCGGCATGACCGGCCACCAGGACAACCCCGGCTCCGGCTTCACCCTGATGGGCGAGCCCGCCCCCATGATCAGCGTGGAGAAGGTGCTGGAGGCCTATGGCTTCGCCCCTGTCTTCACCGTGGATCCCCAGGACCTGACCGCCATGAAGAAGACCGTGGACGACGCTGTGGCCGCCCTGAACGAGGGCAAGCACCCCGCCATCGTCACCCGTCGTCCCTGCCTGCTTATCAAGCGCGTGAAGCACGACACCGGTATGTGCGTCGTCAACGCCGACAAGTGCAAGAGCTGCAAGAGCTGCCTGAAGGTGGGCTGCCCCGCCATCTCCATGGAGAACGGCAAGGCGTTCATCGACCGTACCCAGTGCGTGGGCTGTACCGTCTGCGCCCAGGCCTGCCCCTTTGGTGCTATTGAAAAGGAGGAGAAGTAACATGAACGATGTGAAAAGCTGCCTGTTGGTCGGCGTTGGCGGTCAGGGCGCCATCCTGATCTCCAAGATCATGTCCAACGGCTTTATGAAGGCCGGTTACGATGTCAAGCAGAGCGAGGTCCACGGCATGGCCCAGCGCGGCGGCTCCGTGTCCACCCAGGTCCGCTGGGGCAAGAAGGTCTACGGCCCCGTGTTCGGCAAGGGCGAGGCCGATATCATGGTGGCGCTGGAGAAAATGGAGGCCGTCCGCTACGCGGAGTTCCTGAACCCCAACGGCGTGGCGGTCATCAATGACTACGCCATCAAGTCCACCACCATCGCCTCTGGTGCCGAGGCGTATCCCGAGGGCTGCATCGAGGCCATGCAGAAGAACTTTAAAACCATCGCCGTCCCCGCCAGTGATATCGCCATTGAGCTGGGCAATCCCAAGTGCATGAACGTGGTGCTCTTCGGTGCCATGTGCGACTCCCTGGGCTGCCCCGAGATCGACTGGGAGCAGGTCGTGGCCGAGACGGTCCCCGCCAAGGTCAAGGAGCTGAACCTCAAGGCCTTCCGCGCCGGCCGTGAAGCCGCCAAGGCCGCCAAGTAAACCGATACCGCAAAAAGGACCGCCTTTCCGGCGGTCCTTTTTCCTCTTTTTTCCCAAAGCCTTCCCCTTGAGGGCGCCCCAGTGATCACACTGGGGTGTGCACAGCTGAAGGTGTCAGCGAAGCTGACGGGTGAGGGGTTCCCCATCCCGCCCGCAGGCGTACTTTCAATTTCCCCGGCGGCGTCAGCCGCCACCAACCAAAGCCGCCCTTCGGGCGGCTTTGGCGCGATTTGATAATCGCCTAAACCGTCCAGCGCACCAACCCCTACCCTCGCTGTTGTCAGCGGCAGCGGCGCAGGAGGTACAAGCAGTCCCCCGAACCGACAACGATACCCGCCGTACTAATTCCGCGAGATCAGCACCGCCAATTTTGCATGACCCATAGCGCGCCAAGGGGTCCTTAGACCGTAGGTCTAAGTGGTTTTCTTTGGTACCTTTCTTTTTACAAAAAAAGAAAGGTACTCGTGCCGGAGCACGAAACGCCCCATCCCGCGCCCGCAGGCGCAATTCCCCTCACCGGGGGCGAAAGCCACTCACCGCGGCGGCGAAACTCCCGCCGCGGGAATTTATTTGTTGCACTCCGTCTCGCGCTGCATTATAATGGACAAAAAATCAGGAACGAGGTGTATCACCATGACCTATGGCTTTATCGGCACCGGCAACATGGGCGGGGCGCTGGCCCGCGCCCTGGTCAGGACGGTTTCCCCTTCGAACGTCTATCTCAACAACCGCACGCCCGCCAAGGCGGAGGCCCTGGCAGCAGAGCTGGGGGCCCGGGCGGACACCGCTGCCCACATCGCCGCTGCCTGTGACTATATCTTCCTGGGCGTCAAGCCCAACCTCATCGCCGGCGTGCTGGCCCAGCTGACCCCCACGCTGGCGCAGCGGACGGACAAGCCCGTGCTGGTGTCCATGGCCGCCGGCGTCACCATCGCCGCGCTGGAGCAGGCTGCTCCCGGCTGCCCCATCCTGCGTATCATGCCCAACACCGCCTGCGCCGTGGGTGCGGGGCTGACGCTGTACGATGCCAACGCCCTGCTGACGAAACCACAGCTGGACGCCTTCCTGGCGGACATGGCCGCCTCCGGACGGCTGGAGGCGTTGCCGGAGCACCTGATCGACGCGGGCAGCGCCGTGGCCGGCTGCGGCGGTGCCTTTGCCTGCCTGTTCATGGAGGGCCTGGCCGACGGTGCCGTCACCTGCGGCCTGCCCCGTGACAAGGCCAACACCTTCGCGGCCCAGATGCTGCTGGGCGCGGCCCGGCTGGCCCTGGAAAGCGGCAAGCCCTTCGGACAGATGAAGGACGAGATCTGTTCCCCCGGCGGCACCACCATTGCCGGTGTCCGCGCGCTGGAGGAGGGGGGCCTCCGCGCCGCCGCCATGAACGCTGTCATCGCCGCCTACGAAAAGACCCTTCAGCTGAAGAAGTGAACCACGCCGCCCCCGGCTCAGCCGGGGGCGGCGTACCGTGTAAAGGAAGGCCCTCCCCACCGGGGAGGGCCTTTGTCCTTATTTTCCGTACAGGCAGTAGATGAGCCAGTTTAAAAACCGTGCCGGCAGCACCTTGGCCAGGAAGGTGAAGAACTTGTAGTCGAAGCGTATGGCGTACAGCGGGTGGTGATGTCCCTCCCGCATGGCCACACTGGCGATGTACGCCCCGGCCTTGGCCGGGTCCATGCCCGTCTCCTCGTCGTGCTCCATGCGTTTCACGGACCGGGAGATGCGTCCCTGATAGATAGCGTCTCCCGCACTGACCTTCCGCCGCGCGGCGGTGAAGCCCGTGTGGATATCCCCCGGCATCACGGCACATACCGTCACGCCGAAGGGCCGCAGCTCGTTGGCCAGCGCCATAGTGTAGGCGTTGACAGCCGCCTTGGTGGCGGAGTAATAGGCCTGGAAGGGGATGGGCACCGGCGCGGCCACGGAGCTCAGGTTCACGATCCTTCCCCGGCCCGCCTGCCGCATCAGGGGCACCACGGCCCGGTTCATGTTCACCATGCCGAAGAAGTTGACATCGAACAGCGCCTTGGCCTCCGCCGTCTCCGTGAACTCGATAGCCCCGGAGATGCCGAAGCCCGCGTTGTTCACCAGCACGTCGATGTGCCCCTCCGCCGCCATGATCTGCGCCACGGCGTCGTTGACTGCCTGCTGGTCCGTCACATCGGCGGAGATGTGGTGCAGACCCTCCACGCCCTCTGCCCGGCGGGACAGCTCATACACGGTATAGCCCGCGTCCTTCAGCGCCAGGGCGGTAGCCCGCCCGATGCCGGAGGTGCCGCCGGTGACGACAGCGACCTTACTCACAGGCCATCACCTCCCCGATGATGTCCATAGCCTCGTCCAGCAGGGCCTCCGTGTGGGTGGCCATATAGCTGGTCCGCAGCAGCGCCTCACCCTCCGGTGTGGCCGGCGGCAGCGTGGGGTTCACATACACGCCCCGGTCATAGATCTCCGCCGCTACCCGCAGCGTCCGGTACGTCTCATAGGTGTAGATGGGGATGATAGGCGTGGGCGCCTCCAGCGCCGAGGGCCGGATGGTCAGTCCCCGGTCCGTTAGCCCCTTCCGGGCATACAGACTCAGGGCGCGCAGGCGCTCCGGCAGCTCCGGATGCGCCTCCAGCTTCCGCAGGGCCGTCAGCGCCGTGGCGCAGTTGGCCGGCGGGATGGATGCCGAGAAGATGAATGGCCGCGATGCGTGCCGCACGAAATCCGCCACCTCCGCGCTGGCGGCCATATAGCCGCCCAGCGACGCCAGCGACTTGGAGAAGGTCCCCATGTACACGTCCACCTGGTCCTCCAGGCCGAAGTAGCTGGCCGTGCCCCGGCCGCCCTCGCCCAGCACGCCCAGGCCATGGGCATCGTCCACCATGACCCGTGCGCCGTACTGCTTCGCCAGGGCGCAGATCTCCGGCAGCTTGGCGATGTCGCCGCCCATGGAGAACACACCGTCGGTGACGATCAGCGCTCCGGCCGTCTCCGGCACCTTCTGCAGGCACTTTTCCAGCTCCGCCATGTCGCTGTGGCGATAGCGCAGCATTTTGCCGTAGGACAGCTGGCACCCGGCGTAGATGCTGGCATGGTTCTCCCGGTCACAGATCACGTAGTCGTGCCGTCCCACCAGCGCGGAGATAATGCCCACGTTGGACTGGAACCCGGTGCCGAAGGTCACCACCCCCGGCTTCCGCAGGAACCTCGCCAGCTCCGCCTCCAGCTCCAGGTGCATCTCCAGCGTGCCGTTGAGGAACCGCGACCCGGAGCACCCGGTGCCGTACTGCTCCAGCGCCCGGATGCCGGCCTCGATGACCTCCGGGTCCGTAGTCAGTCCCAGATAGTTGTTGGAGCCCAGCATGATGCGGCGCTTGCCCTCCATCTGCACCTCCACATCCTGCCGGGACTGCAGGGCGTGAAAGTAGGGGTACACGCCCTTTTCCTTCAATTCCCCCGCCAGGGACGGCGCAAAGCACTTCTCAAAGATATCCATATAAGACCTCTCTATCTGATATAGAATATTAGCATTAACGGGAACTTAACAAGCTGATATCGCTTTTTTTGAATGAAAATATTATATAGGCAGATAGAAAACTTGTCAACGTCTACTTGCGTCAGCGCGCCTGTCCGTCGATAACGTCCAGCAGCCGCAGTATGCCCCGGCTCAGCGCCGCCGCCCCGCACACCGTGCAGATCATCGTGATGGCTGTCATAAAAATGTCCTCCTTGCTGTGTTTTCCCCATCATAGCAAGGCTGCTGTCCAAAAAAACGGACAGAAAAATTCTTTCAAAAGGCATGGAACCTTTTTTGTCCTGCGCGCATCTAAGGGGTGTACAAAGAAAAGGAAATTGTGTCCCACCCGGAGACACAGCCCGCAAAAAAGAAAGGAAATCTGTACGATGATGAAAAAGTTTATTTGTGCTGTATTGGCACTGGTGATGGTGCTCTCTCTGGCCGCCTGCGGCAGCAAGCAGGATGACAACAGCGGCAAGACCGCCGTGGACCTGACGGCCCAAGAGGTACTGGACAAGCTGAAGGAGGCTCTGGGCGACAGCTACGGCTGTGACGCGCAGGATGACGAGGACCGCATGACCAACTACTACGGCCTTGATATGTCCCAGGTGGACAGCTGGGCGTCCGAGGCCAGCTCCATGAGCGCCCTTGACCCCAGCACCGCCGTTGTTCTCAAGGTCAAGGACGGCTACGCCGACACCGCGGCCGATCTGCTGCGTGAACGCTATCAGCAGGTGCTGGACTACAGCAAGATGTATAACATGAACGTTCCCATGGTGGAGCAGGCCCGTCTGTTCGTCAGCGGCAACTATGTGGCGCTGCTGATTCTGGGCCAGACCCCCGATGGCGATGTGACCGCCGAGGAGGAAGCCCAGCTGGCCCAGGACGAGGCCGCCAAGGTGGATGACGCCTGGAAGGACATATTCGGCAGCACCGGCAACAAGATCAACGCGCAGTAAAGCCCCCCAAGCCTTCCCACCAGCGGAAGAAATGAGGAAAAGAACGCCGGCAGAAGCAAACACCCCTACCGTGGCTGAAGCAAGCGGCCGCGCCAGCCTCCGCGCCGGTGAGCGCGGGCACAGTCCTTTTGACCGACAGCGATGACGAAAGACCGCGTCCGCGAGAATACGCTGCAAGTCACAGCCGACCATAGCGCGCCAAGGGATCCTTAAACCGTAGGTTTAAGCGACTTTCTTTCCCACATTTCTTTCTTCGCAGAAAGAAATGTGGCCGCCGGAGGCTCGCGCCCGCAGGCGCGAAACCCTCCCCCGCCAAAAGAAAAGCGCAAAAAAAGAGACTGCGAAAGCAGTCTCTTTTTTATATGCTTTTCAGCAGGTCACATGGCCTTGATAATGTCCACGATCTCCGCGCCGATGCGCTTCTGGGCCTCGTTGGTGGCAGCGCCGATGTGGGGCGTGCAGGACACCATGGGATGGCTGTACAGCGCCTTGTTGGTGGCGGGCTCGTCGGCGTACACGTCCAGACCGGCGGCGCGCACCTTGCCGGACTCCAGGGCGGCCAGCAGGGCGGCCTCGTCCACGTTGGTGCCGCGGGAGGTGTTGATGATCACCACGCCGTCCTTCATCTTGGCGATGTTCTCGGCGGAGATCAGCGCGCCGCCGTCCACAGCGGGGGCGTGCACGGACACGAAGTCGGACATGGCCAGCAGCTCATCCATCTCCACATAGGGGATGCCCAGCTGCTCCTCGATGCCGGGGATGTGGAAGATGTCGAACGCCACGACCTTCATGCCGATTGCCTTGGCCATCACGCCCAGGTGCTGGCCGATGCGGCCGAAGCCCACGATACCCAGGGTCTTGCCCTGCAGCTCGATGCCCTTGCCGTAGGCCTTCTTCTCCCACTTGTCCTCACGCATGGTGTGGCCGGCGATGGAGATGTAGCGGGCGCAGGAGAACATATGGCCCATAGCCAGCTCCGCCACGGACTGGGAGGAGGCCTTGGGGGTGTTCTTCACGTCGATGCCGTTGGCCTTGGCGTAGTCCACGTCGATGTTGTCCACGCCCACGCCGCCGCGGATGATCAGCTTCAGCTGGCTGCCCTTGGCCTCGTCGATGTGGTTGGCGCGGACTTTGGTCTTGGAACGGACCACCACCACGTCGAAATCACGCAGCGCCTTGCCCAGCTGATCGGGCTCATAGAACTGCTCCACGACCTCGTGACCCATCTCACGCAGCTCCGCCATCGCGGTCTTATCCATACCGTCAGTAACCAGAATACGCATGGTAATACTCTCCTTCTAAAATACGTTTTGTTGTCGGAATTTGCCGACCAAGAGGGGAATGCGATCATTTTTGCCGCGGCGTGTACATGGCAAAAATACCACGGCCCAGCCGCCTTGGGCGGCGTTCACCAGTGACCGATGTCAGCTGGTGAGGGGGATATACAAGGGGGATGTTATCCCCCTTGTACGTTACTTCGTGTGCTCGGCCTCAAACTTCTTCAGGAACTCCACCAGCGCCTGGGCACCCTCGATGGGCATGGCGTTGTACACGCTGGCGCGCAGGCCGCCCACGGACTTGTGGCCCTTCAGGTTGTCGTAGCCGGCGGCCTTGGTGGCGGCCACCACCTCGGCGTCCAGCTCGGCGCTTTCGGTGACGAAGGGGATATTCATCAGGCTGCGGAACTCCGGCTCCACGGTGCCCTTGAACATCTTGGACTGATCCAGGAAGTCATAGATGACCTTGGCCTTGGCGATGTTGCGCTTGTGCATCTCCTCCAGGCCGCCGATGCTCTTGAGATACTTGAACACCTTGCCGCAGCAGTAGATCGCCCAGCAGTTGGGGGTGTTGTACATGGAGCCGTTGTCGGCATGGGTCTTGTAGCTCATGTAGACGGGCATCTTGGGGTCGATGTCCTCGCGGATCAGATCCTCGCGGATGATGACCACCACCATGCCGGCGGGGCCCACGTTCTTCTGCACGCCGGCGTAGATCATGCCGTAGTCGGACACGTTGCAGGGCTTGCTCAGGAACATGGAGGACTGGTCGGACACCAGGACGTGGCCCTTGGTGTTGGGCAGCTTGTTCCAGGTCACGCCGTGGATGGTCTCGTTCTCGCAGATGTACACGTAGTCGGTGTCCTCGGGGATGTCCAGATCGGAGCAGTCGGGGATATAGCTGTAATTCTTATCCTTGGAGGAGGCGGCTACGATGACCTCGCCGTACTTCTTAGCCTCGGCAATGGCCTTCTTGGACCATGCGCCGGTCTCGATGTACACAGCCTTGCCGTTCTTCATCAGGTTCCACGCCACAGCGGCGAACTGCAGGGTAGCGCCGCCCTGGATGAACAGCACCTTGTAGTTGTCGGGGATGTTCATCAGCTCGCGCAGATCGGCCTCGGCCTCGTCGATGATCTGCTGGAACACCTTGGAGCGATGGCTCATCTCCATGACGCACATACCGCTGCCGCGGTAGTTCATCATCTCGTCGCGGATCTCCTCCAGCACGGGCTCCGGCATCATGGCGGGACCGGCGGAGAAATTAAAAGTACGACCGTATTTCATGTGGTTTTCCTCCTATTTGTATATTGTTGGGTCTTCCTTGTGCCTTTTGCGTTTGGTAATATATAGTATACGGCAACACCGCGGCATAATCAACAGGGAAAATGAAAAAAAGTCAGATAAACTGAAAATTTTTCAGCCCTGCTGAAAGTTTATCCGACAGGGTTTGACACACTCCCGCATAGATGGTAGAATAATCGTCTGCAAAGAGAACGTTACAGGAGGCGGCACGGCCATGGAGAAGGTAAAGGAGCGCATCACACACTACAGTCTGTACGTCACTGCCCTGCTGAAATGGCTGGCGGTGGGCGCACTGGTGGGCGGCGTGGGCGGCTTCGTGGGCGCGCTGTTCCACCTGGGCGTCGACTGTGCCACCAACGTCCGCCTGGCCCACCCTTGGATTTTGTACCTGCTGCCCCTGGGCGGCGTGGTCATCGCCCTGCTGTACAGGCTGTGCCGGCTGGAGGGCGCGGGCACCAACGCCGTCATCGAGTCCGTCCACTTCGGCAAAAAAATACCCACCCTTCTGGTGCCGCTGATCTTCGTCTCCACGGTCATCACCCACCTGTGCGGCGGCAGCGCCGGCCGTGAGGGCGCGGCGCTCCAGATCGGCGGCGGCATCGGTTACCGCACCGGCACGCTGCTGCGCCTGGGGGAGAAGGACCTGCCCCTGGCCACCCTCTGCGGCATGGCGGGCGTGTTCTCCGCCCTCTTCGGCACACCCCTGACGGCCACCATCTTCGCTCTGGAGGTCATCAGCGTGGGCGTGCTGTACTACGCCGGGCTGCTGCCCTGCATCACCGCCTCTCTGACCGGCTACTACATCGCTCTCCTCATGGGCGTGGAGCCCACCCGCTTCACCGTGGCCATGCCGGCGCTGGCCTGGCCCACCCTGGGCCTTGTGGCGGTGCTGGCTGTGGGCTGCGCTCTGGTGAGTATCCTCTTCTGCCGCGGCCTGCACATCACCGAGCACCTGGCCGCCCGTGTCCTGAAGGATCCCTTCCTCCGTGCCGCCGCGGGCGGCTGCGTGATCGTAGCCGCCACGCTGCTGCTGGGTACTACGGACTATAACGGCGCGGGCATGGATGTGGTGGCGCGCGCCCTGTCCGGCCAGGCGGACCCCTGGGCCTGGCTGCTGAAGCTGGCCTTCACCGCCGTCACCATCGGCTGCGGCTTCAAGGGCGGCGAGGTGGTGCCGTCGTTCTTCGTGGGCGCCGCCTTCGGCTGCATGTTCGGCGGACTGCTGGGCCTACCGCCCGCCTTTGCCGCCGCCATCGGCCTGGTGTCCGTGTTCTGCGGCGCGGTGAACTGCCCCATCGCCTCCGTCATCCTCAGCATTGAGCTCTTCGGCTCCGGCGGTCTGGTCTATTTCGCCGCCGCCTGCGCCCTCAGCTACCTGCTCTCCGGCTATTGCGGGCTCTACAGCAGCCAGACCATCCTCTACTCCAAGCTGAAGGCGGAGTTTATCAATGTGCATACTCATGAGTAAAATGCAGCCCCCGGGAACCCGGGGGCTGACATTTTATAAGCAAATCTTAACGTTTCGTTCACATGATTTTCCGAAAATCGTGGTATCCTGCGGGTAGTACAAGAAAAAGAGGTATCGCCCGTGAAGCGCACGCTGACCGAACAACAGAAAAAAACGCTGTCCGTACTGGCCATCGTCATATTCGTTCTGCTGTCGGCGGCGCTGGCCTGGTTCGTGGGGCGGCCCATGGTCCACTTTGCCCGCCAGCCGGAACAGTTCCGCGCCTGGGTAGACGGCCACGGCGCCTGGGGGCCGCTGGCCTATGTGGCCATGGTGTTTCTGCAGGTGCTGGTGGCCATTATCCCCGGCGAGCCGCTGGAGATCGCCGGGGGCTACGCCTTCGGCGCCTGGGCGGGCACGGCCCTGTGCTTGCTCGGTGCCGTGCTGGGCAGCGTGACCGTCTTTGCCCTGGTCCGCCGCTGGGGCCGCGGTCTGGTGGAGGTGTTCTTCCCGGCGGACAAGCTGGAAAAGCTCCAATTTCTCCTCCATACCTCCCCCAAGCGCACCGCCCTGTTCTGGCTGATCTTCACCGTTCCCGGTACGCCCAAGGACCTGCTGTGCTACTTCGCGGGCCTGACGGACCTGCCGTGGGGGACCTGGCTGCTGATCGCCACAGTGGGCCGCCTGCCCTCCATCGTCACCTCCACCGTGGGCGGCAGCGCCCTGGGGGAGCAGAACTACCGGGCGGCGGTCATTGCCTTCGCTCTCGCCCTCGCTGTGGCGGGTGTGGGCTATGTGATCTACCGCGCCGTCTGCCGTCGGCACAGACAAAAACCGGATAACACAAAGACCGACGGCTGAGCCGTCGGTCTTGCAGCTTGTCAAAAAAAGTCCGTTGGGACTTTTTTGACAAGCTGCAAACAAAAAAGCAAAATAAAAAAACAACATTTTATTTTGCTTTTTTGGCCGCTGCGGCGGGTGATCGAACGCGAAAGGGAACCCTGACGGTTCCCTTTCACACTATCCTTCCCTCCGATATCTGTGACCGGGCAGGCGCTTTGACAGACTGAAAGACCGACGGCTGAGCCGTCGGTCTTGTATCTTTTCCTGCCTCAGAACGCGCCCAGCGCCTTGAACAGCACCGACCAGGCGAACATGGTCACGATGCACAGCGCGCTGGTGGACACCACGATGTCCCCGGCCAGCTCCGCGTCGCCGCCCATCTGCTGTGTCATGGTGAAGGAGGCGATGGCCGTGGCACTGGCGAACACGCTGATCAGTCCCGCGAAGCCCACGCCCCGTATGCCGATCAGAAACGCCGCCGTCAGCAGCAGCGCCGGCATCAGGAACAGCCGCACCAGACACACCTCGATCAGGTCTCTCCGGTACCGGCGCAGGCCGCTGAACCGGAAGAAGGCCCCCAGCAGGAACAGCATGAACGGGCTGGTCATGGTGGCCACCTGGTGCACCGCCGACTCCAGAGCCGCGGGCAGCCTCCAGCCGGTGCCTAGGAACACCAGCCCCACGGCGGAACCCAGGATCAGCGGATTGGTGGCCACCATTTTGATGAGCCTTCCGGCGGGCAGTCTCTCGCCCCGGAACGCCGTTAGGGTGATGACCGCCAGTACGTTGAACAGCGGCACGATGATGGCCGCCAGCATGGCCACCGGCCCCATGTCCGCCCCGGGCACCAGCACCGTGGCCAGCGGCAGGCCGATAATGGCCAGGTTGCTGCGGTACATACCCTGTATCTTCACGCCCTGCTTTTCGTAGTCCTTCTCCGTGGGCAGTACGATGGCCAGGGACAGACCGTACATCACCAGCGTGGCCCCCACGGCAAACAGCAGCAGCTTCGGCTGTAACGCCTGGTCGATGGAGGAGGTGTACAGGTTCCAGAACAGCATTACCGGCATGAAGAACCGGAATGCCATCTTGTTCAGTCCGGGCACGTCCTCCACCCGGATACCGCCCAGACACTTGACCCCGTAGCCCAGTCCCATAATAAGAAACAGGGGCATCACGGCGTTAAAGCAGACTTGCAGATTGCTGAGCATGACCCATCGGCCTCCTTTCCCCCGTGCAGCCCCGGCGCACGGTCTATTGCGTCAAAAACGTCATGGCTGCCAGCAGCACGGCCAAAAAGCCGAAGCTGACGGCGGAGAACAGTGCCAGGAACCGTCCGGTCTGTCCCTTGACGTGCTTCGTATACTCCCGGAAGGTGATCAGGCTGGCCAGCGACGCCACCAGCGTCCCCGCCCCGCCGATGTTCACCCCCACCAGCAGCGCCGGGTAATCGTCGGTAAACTGGCTGAGCAGTATGGCCGCGGGCACATTGCTGATGACCTGACTGGTCAGCGCCGCCACCGGCATGGTCCCGTGGGCCAGCAGCTGCCGGAACAGTGTCCGCACCGGCTCTATCCGGGCCATATTGCCCGAGAAGGTGAAAAACGCCGCGAACGTCACCAGCAGCCCCCAGTCCACGCCCAGCAGCGCCCGGCGGTCCAGCACCAGCAGCGCCGCCGTGATGGCGGCCAGCCCCAGCCAATACGGTATGCCGCGCAGCACCATGGCCGCAGCCGTGCAGAACAGTACGCCGTACACGATGCACCGGCGCTTGTCCACCGGCGTCTCCTGCGCCGGTACCGTCAGCGTCTCCCGGGGAATCAGCAGGCAGCACGCCAGGATCAGCGCCGTGGACAGCAGGAACGGCGGCAGCATGATGGTCAGGAACTCTCCATTGGGGATCGTATAATGATTAAATAGGTATAGGTTCTGCGGATTGCCGAAGGGCGTCAGCATCCCGCCCAGATTGGCGGCGCAGTTCTGCAATATGAACGTCAGCGCCGTGTGCTTCGTCTGCCCTGTGCCCTCCAGCACGAACCAGCTCAGGGGCAGAAACGTCAGCAGCGCCGTGTCGTTGGTCAGCAGCATGGAGCCGATCAGCGTAACGACAACCAGCGCCGTCACGGCGCTGCGGGCCGTGTGAAACGCCCGCACCAGCCGCTGCGCCAGCAGGGGGAACAGTCCCGCGCCCCGCAGGGCGCACACCACCGCCAGTATGCAGAACAGGCATGAGAGCGTCTTCACGTCGTAGTACCCGAGATAGGCGCTGTCCGGCGGCACGAATACGGCGGTGACGGCCGCCGCCAGCACCGCGATCACCGGCATGGCGTTGGCGCGGCACCACTGGAGAACTTTCATGTATGTATGCACCTCCGCACGATACGGCTCAACGGCTGTTACCTTACCATATTTTGGCCGGAAACGCAAGGGCTTGCCCCGGCTTTCTTGCCCTTTTCCGCCGCCTGTGCTATACTGAAAGCGATACAGAAAAGGGAGGTGCTCCATGGATGACATTTTGAGCCGTTTTTCCATCAACTGCCACAGCAGCATCCGCTATGCCGGCGCGATGACGGTGTGGTTCGACCCCTTCCGCGTGGCGGACGCGCCCTGCGATGCGGAGGTGGTCTTCGTCACCCACGACCACTATGACCACTTCTCCCCGGAGGATATCCACCGGGTGATGAAGCCCGATGCGGTGCTGGTGCTGCCGGAGACGTGTGTGGCGGCGGCGCTGCGGGCCGGCTTTGCCTCGGCGCAGCTGCTGCCGGTGCGGCCCGGAGAGGCGTACACCGTGCAGGGCCTGCCCTTCACCGCCGTGCCCGCCTATAACCTCGGCAAGCCCTTCCACCCCCGCGGGAACCGCTGGGTTGGCTATGTGGTCACGCTGGAGGGCCGGCGGGTCTATGTGGCCGGCGATACCGACGATACCCCCGATGCACGGTCCGTGTCGTGTGACGTCGCCTTCCTGCCGGTGGGCGGCACCTACACCATGACCGCCGCCCAGGCCGCCGGTCTGGCGGCCGCCCTCCGCCCGCAGATCGCCGTCCCCACCCACTACGGCTGTATCGTGGGGGAGAGGACGGACGGCGCGGCCTTTGCCGCCGCCCTGCCGGCGGACATCTCCGCCGTGCAGCTGATCCGCCAATGACCCCGTACAGAATTCCGCCCCGGCGTCAGCCGATGCCGACCAGACGGTGGAGGTGACGGCCCCGGCACCAGCCGGGGAGGATGATCGAGCGAACGAAAAAGACATTCAGCGGCCCCCGGCGTCAGCCGGGGGGATGATCGGATGAGCAAAAAAGGCACTTAGCGGCCCCCGGCGTCAGCCGGGGGCCGTCACTTCATTTTTGCTGCATTTTGCTTACAAAAAAAGCACAAAAAGGGAACCAAAGAGTACAGGGTGGGTACAGAAAAAGTAAAGCAAATGTATCAAAAGAAAGCACTATTTCTCGCTTTTTTCCTCCCGCGGCAGCACCAGATTGAGCAGTACGGCCATCAGTGTGGCCACCACCACCGGGGACTTTCCGAAGATGGTCGTCACCGCCTCCGGGAACTGTGCCAGGGCCTCTGCCGCCTGGGAAATGCCCACACCCAGTGCGGCGGAAAGCCCGACGATCGTGGTGTTTCGGGCGGTCAGCCCCTCGGCGGCGATGAGCTTCATGCCGGTCATGGCGATGGTGGAAAACACCGCCGCCGTGGCCCCGCCCAGCACGCATTGCGGGATGGTGGTGAGTACGGCGGAAAATTTCGGAATGATACCGGAAAGCAGTAAAAACGCGCCGGTCAGCGCAAAAACGTTGCGATTTACAACTTTATTTGTGGCTACAATTCCCACATTCTGGGAGTATGTCGCCGTGGGAAGACCGCCCAGCAGCGCTGTCAGAATGTTGCTGACGCCATAGGCTGCGATGCCGCCCCGCAGCTCCTGCGTGGTGGGCTCCCGATCCATGCCGCCCACGGTGGTGGCCGTCAGGTCGCCGATAGCCTGAATGGCGTTGATGGCGAACAACAGCCCCAGCGCGACGCACGCCGATGGCTCAAATGTCACGCCAAAGGGCAGAAATTCCGGCAGAGAGAACCACCCGGCCCCCGCGATGCCGGACAGATCCACCATCCCGGCCCCAAAAGCGACGGCGTAGCCCGCCAGAATACCCAGTAAAATGGACGCCAGCTTAAAAATGCCCCTGCCGCGATTGGTCAGCACCAGCACCACCGCTAGTGTAAATGCCGCAATAGCCCAGTTCTGCCAGGATCCGTACACCAGCGCTTCCGGCAGGCCCCGCTGCACCACAACGCTTTCATATGTGTTGCCGGTGCCGCCGGCCATATAGTTGATGGCCGTGGGGTACAGAGACAGACCGATGGTGAACACTACCGTACCGGTAATGGCCGGCGGGAACAGCCTGCGGATAGGCTTGATGAAGATGCCCACCAGCGCTGCCACCGCGCCGCCCACGATCATAGCGCCCGACACAGCGGCCAACCCGCCGCTGCCGGAGACGATGGCCTGCATACTGGGCAGATAAGCGAAGCTGATACCGAAGATCACCGGCAGCCCCGCGCCGAAGCGCCCACCGATGGGAAACAGCTGTAGCAGCGTGGTAACGGCGGACATGACCAGCGATGCCTGTATCAGCAGGACCCGCTGGTCATGCGCCAGTCCGGCCACGTTGGCAATGATGATGGCTGGGGTCACGCAGCCCACGATCATAGCCACCAGGTGCTGCAGCGCCATGGATACGGCCATGCCAACAGGTGGCAGGCCCCGGTATTGAAACAGCGCCTCCCGGCGGCATTCAAGCTTTCGCATGGTGTGGTCTCCTTTGTGCGTAGTGTGCTCAGTATAGCACGTTTTTAACAGGAAACTCAACCGTTTTCTCACAAATAGCTGTACAGCCCAAGCGGCGTAAAACCGCCCTCCGGTATCGTCGGAGGGCGGTCAGATCATGCGTGTTTATGCCTGCGGACACTGGCGAAAAACGGGCGCTTCAGCGTGTCTGTACTGCTGAACAAACCGGATTAGAAGGATGACAGCGCCTCGCCCGTGTGTGCGGGGTGCTGTTTTTTGCGCTTGACGAAGGCCGCACAGTGGCATATAATAACATATTGTTATCGATAACATATAGTGATTATTGAGGTGAGCGTAATGCCGGCAGCAAAACGAATATCCAAAGAGGCCATCATCGACGCCGCAGCGGCGGTGCTCCGTATCGGCGGGTTTGAGGCCATCAACGCCCGCAGTGTGGCGAAGGCGCTGGGGTGCTCCACCCAGCCCATCTATCTGTCCTTCCGCAATATGGAGGAGTTGAAGTCCGCGCTGACCCAGCGGGCCATCGAGCAGCATACCCAGCGGGTACGGGAATCTCTGCGGGCGCATGAGGGGTGCGATAGTCGGTACAGCAGCTACGGCATGGGCTTTGTGCAGTTCGCGGCCCAGGAAAAGCAGCTGTTCCGCTGGCTGTACCTGGAGGACAACCAGCCGGGCCGCCATCAGGAGGACGTGCTGGAGCCGGAGATCATCCGGACCGTCATGGACGAATTCGGCTATGACGAGGTCACGGCCCGGGCCTTTCACCGGGATATGACGTATTATTCCTACGGACTGGCCATCCTCGCCAACACCGGGCATCTGGCGCTGACAGAGACGGAGCTTCGGGAAGCCTTTCGACGGGAGTTCCGTGCACTGGCGGCGTATTACGGTCCGCCGAAGAAGCTGCCGGAATTTGCAGAGAGGGAGAATGCAGTGCATCAATTATTCCACTAAGAGGCCGTCTTGCAAAATTGTAAGAAAATCGCAGGAAATGTAAGGAAAAGCAATGGCTGCCATGGGATAATGGCGGTATACTCCTCCGGTGGGAAGAAGGTGTTGAAGTGAAAACAAATGAGACATTGGCACAGAAGCTGTGTCTGCTGGACCTGGTGAGTCTGCTGTCGTATACGGCGGCTCTGCTGGCAGCGCTGTGTTTTTTGGTGCTGCTGCCCGGGTGCAGCCTGGGGGAGAAGGTGGATCGCGAGCCGGTGCAGACACTGGAATGTACCCGCCCGGCATCCCTGTCCGGGCTGTATCCGGCGGGCGGCATGAGCCTGCTGGCCTTTGACAACGATAAAATGGGATATTCCGCCATGTGCGGCAGCGGCGATACGTTCTGGTTCGCCGATGCTTCGCTGTTTCTGGACGCGGGAGGTGCGCTGTACGCCGTCGGCGATGCGGAGGAGCTGATCGGTGTGGGAACGGGCCGCACGACGCTGTATAACGTGGGGGAGAGCATCACGGCCTGCGACCTGACGGCTAACGGTATTGCCGGAGAGATGTACGACTGCTGCGTTCTGCCGGAGGCAGGCCTGCTGGTGGGCGGCATATATGAAAACGGCGCCTTCCGGCTGTACGTTATAGACCCGGCGCAGCTGACCTTCGAGCCGGTAGCGTCAGCGGTGTCCGTCCCGTCGCCGCTGACGGTGGATGAGACACTGCTGCAGGCCTATTGGGGTGCCCTGAACGGCCTGCCGGTGGCAGAGAGCTTACAGGAGGCGCGGCAGCAGGCGGATGTGTTGGAGCAGCGATACGGCGTGCGGATACTGCTGTCCTCCCAGTGCCGGGAGGCAGCGGCGCTGAGCAGCTATCCCATCACTCTGTCGGACACCATGGACACGGAAGCAGAGCTGAACGGCGTCCGCGCCGTGCTGGCGGCGATGGACCGCAGCTTTGCCCTGTATCCGGAGGGCTTTCTGGCGCAGTTCCGCAACCGCGCCGGTGAGGGCGGGCTGTGCTTCCTGTTGGTGGCTCACATCGACAGCGACTATGGCGTGGTAGGCTGCACCTATGACACGGCGGACTGGCAGTATATCGCGCTGGATGTGCAGGCGGATTATATGCGGGAGGGCACTGTCTGCCACGAGATCTGGCACGCTACGGAGAACGAGATACTCTCACGCGATTACACCGCCTTTAACTGGGATGACTGGAATGCGCTGAACCCGGCGGGCTTTGCCTATTGGAACGACAGCGGTGACTATGACCGGGACGACGCCCGCTGGACCATGTTCGACAACGGCGAGGGCGTGTACTTTGTGGACAGCTACGCCAAGCTGGCGGCACAGGAGGACCGGGCGCGAATCATGGAGTATTTCATGGTACATGAGGACGAGGCGGGGCTGCTGATCCAGTCGGACGCCATACGGCAGAAGCTGACGTGGATGTGCCGCGCTGTGCGGGAGTGCTTCGATACCGCCGGATGGGGAACGCCCCGCTGGGAGAAGCTTTTGTAAAATAAAGGAGAGTCTATGATACCCGAATGGAAAATATATCCCCGTTCTCAGGGACACAGCACCGTGTACCTGCAGAACGTGGTCACAGATCCTGCCATACAGGTGGGGGCGTACACCATCTATGACGATTTTGTCAATGACCCCCGGGACTTCCAGCGGAACAACGTGCTGTACCACTATCCCGAGTGCAACCATGACCGGCTGATCATCGGAAAGTACAGCTCCATCGCCTGCGGGGCGAAGTTTATCTTCAATGCGGCCAACCATACGCTGAACAGCCTGTCTACTTACCCGTTCCCCATCATGTTCGAGGAATGGGGGCTGGGGACGGCGTGCGAGGACATTGCCGCCGCCTGGGATAACCACGGGGATATCGTGGTGGGCAATGACGTATGGATCGGCTATGAGGCTGTGATCCTGGCGGGCGTTACCATCGGCGACGGCGCCATCATCGGCAGCCGCGCCGTGGTGACAAAGGATGTGCCGCCCTACACCATCGTGGGCGGCCTGCCGGCCAAGCCCATCCGCAGGCGGTATGACGAGGAGACCGCCGCGCGGCTGGAGAAGCTGCGGTGGTGGGACTGGCCGGAGGCGCAGGTGCGGCGGGCTATCCCGCTGCTGCAGGCCGGCGATCTGGACGCCCTGGAAAAGTTGGTATAAGGCCGGCGGCCGTGGACCAGGCGTACACGCCGGGCACTTTCTGACCCTGCTGTAAAAGAGTATCTGAGGGATACGTGTATACGGACAACGAAATGAGCCCTCCGGCAGCTGCCGGAGGGCTTTCAACTGCCTGTTGCGAAACGGGCCGGGGAAAGGTATAATCTAAGGAGAACATACTGCGGAACGGCGAGAAAGGAGAAACCTATGGGTAATGTGACAGCGGACCGCGCATGGGATGTCCATCCGGTGACGGAGGCGGACATAGAGGCGTATCTGGACATCTATCTCAATTCCTATCCGGCGTACAAGACGCTGGACGAGGAATGCCGGGCACACTACCGGAGCAAGCATCTTACAGAGCTGCGGGAGGACACCCAGACTCGGACGATGGGCCTGTTTGAGGGCGGCACACTGATCGCCACCATGAAGCTGATCCTGTTCTCCATGAACTTCTTTGGGGTCATGCAGCCTGCCTGCGGTGTGATGGCGCTGGAGGTACACCCCCTGCACAAGAAGAAGGGCGCGGCGCTGTATATGATACGGTATGCCGAGCGCTATGCACGGGAAAACGGCGCGCTGCTGACCATGCTGCTGCCGTTCAACATCGGCTTTTACCGTCGGATGGGCTACGGCTTTGGCGGGAAGTTATATGAATACCACCTGCCAACCGGGGCACTGCCGCGGTTGGACGGAGAGGTGCGGGCGCACCTGCGCCTGCTGCAGCCGGAGGAGTTTGACCAGGCGATGGACTGCCAGCGGCGCTTTGCCGCCCGAAACCATGGCATGGTGGAGAAGTTCGACGAGGAGCTGCGCGGAGCCCGGGGGGATATTCAGGTGCGCCGTATGGGTTATTACGACGGCGGACGCCTGTTAGGCTACGCGGCCTATCGGTTTGAAAGCGCCAGTGCGTGCAACTATACCCAAAACCGGCTCAGCGTGGAGGAACTGGTGTATGAGAACGGCACAGTGCTGCGGGCGCTGCTGGGCGGCCTGCGGATGCAGGAGGATCTGGCCCAGACAGTGATACTGCGGACAGGGGAGGAGGATTTCCACCATCTGCTGGACGATCCGCAGGACGTGTCCGGAAACTACATCGACTACGGCTTTTTGCAGACCAATGTTTCCGCCGTGGGGACCATGTTCAAGCTGACGGACGGGGCGGACTTCGTGCGGCGGACCGGCTATCGGGATTTCCCGGCGGGGACGCTGACGGCGGCCTTCCGCTATCGGGATGAGATGGCGGACCGGGAGGAGGAGCTGCGTATCGGCTTTGCCGATGGCCGCTGGGCCGTGGCAGAGGGGACCGCGGACGTGACGGTGATCTGCCGGCAGGGGGATCTGGCGGCGCTGTTGATGGGGTCCTGCGGTCTGACGGCGCTGCTGCGGCTGGGTGCGGCGTCCGCAGATGACGCCGAAAAGGCGCGGCAGTTGGCGCAGCTGCTGTACTGTGTCCAGAAGCCCTGGCTGAACGCGGATTATTGAGCTGCCGCAGTTGACAAATAGAAAACAACGCAGGAGAACAAGAGATGCGGAACATATTGAAGGAAAAGCTGGCCCGGGGCGAGAAGCCGCTGGGCACATTCGTGGGTACCGGCAGTGCCGCCGTGGTGGAATGTCTGGGCTGTGCGGGGCTGGATTTTGTCATTCTGGACAATGAGCACAGCCCCATTGAGGCGGAGACCACCGCCCGGCTGGTGTGCGCCGCGGAAAGGCGGAACATCACGCCCCTGGCCCGGGTGCTGAAGGATGCTTACGGTCTGGTGGAGCGCCCCTGCGGCGCGGAGCCAATCCAGGGTTGCGATGTGATACTGTATCAAACGTCCCGCCGCCTGCCCCCCTATATCCAGCGGCTCATCGACAGGATCGAGGGAGAAGACCGGGCGTTCCCGACGTAGTCCGAGCCGGAATAGCGTCCGACGCGAGCTGCCGTGAAATTTTGCTGAACAGCTGTTCAGCGCTGTGCGGCACACGGTAAAAAACAGATCCGCCTGAGGGCGGGTCTGTTTTTTGCAAAGCGGGCTGTTCTGTGTAATGAAGCACCATGTGCGGCGGATGTATATTCCTCCGACACCGGACAAAGACTACGGATGTAAAATCTGCTTTGACTGGAGGAATTTCATATATGAAAGCAACAGGCATCGTGCGCCGCATCGACGACCTGGGCCGCGTGGTCATCCCCAAGGAGATCCGCCGCACTATGCGTATCCGCGAGGGCGACCCATTGGAGATATACACCACCCGTGACGGCGAGGTTATTTTCAAGAAGTATTCCCTTATCGGCGGGTTGGAGGAGTTCGCCGCACAGTTCTGCGATACCCTCAGCCGCAGCACGGACTTTTCAGCCGCTGTTACCGACCGCGATGCGGTCATCGCCATCGCCGGGGCGGGGAAGAAGGAACTGCTGGGCAAGCCTGTCTCCCCTGCGCTGGAGCAGGTCATGGACCAGCGTGGCCTCTACTGCGGCGAGGGTGTGGCCGTCAGCGATGAGAACGAGCAGTTCCGGGCCGCTGTGGCGGCACCTATTCTCTGCGGCGGCGACGTGCTGGGCGCGGTGCTCTTTCTCTCTCCCGACGGCAAGCCGGCGGGGGAGACGGAGTGTAAGCTTGCCCAGACCGTGGCGTCCTTTCTGGGCAAACACATGGAGTCCTGACAGAAAGCCCCGTGGCTTTCGCCGTGGAGCCTTGCATAACGGCTTTCGCAAGCTTTTTGACCGGCAAGAAAAAGAGAAGCGCCCTTCAGGCGCTTCTCTTTTAACTTATCAGCGCAGCAGCAGGCTGACAACCATTCGTACGTCTTCGACGTTAACTTCGCGGTCACCGTTGACATCGCAGCGGAGGAACTTCTCCATATCAAGTGCGGAGTGTTTGGTATTATAGAGGTCATAGATATACTGGGCGTCGTTGATATCGATACGGCCCGTGCCGTTGACGTCGCCGCCGTAGGATACCGACACAGTGGAGTTGCCCTTAACGGAGATCGCAGATTTCGCCGCGGCGGCGATATCTGCCGCCGTACCCTTGCCGACCAGTAGCCAGGCATAGGCTTCGTATTTCTCTGACCAGAACATGGCCGTATCACCGTAATAGAGGGACTTGGTCGCAGGGAGCTTTGTTTCCGGCACAGCGGTGATGAGCCACACGGCGTTGCCATTTATGAGCTTCACATACTCGGCTGCGTTCACCGTCAATGCAAGCTGTGCCGTTTTGGTGATGCTCACCATGATAATGCCGCCCTTGATGTAGTCTCCGGGAATGGTGTAAGTGCTGGCATTTTCGTTGCGCTGGAGCGTGAGGGTTTCTTCACCGGCCATGACGGTGACCGTGTAGTCAAATCCCTCTTGGTGACTGATACCGAATGTAAAAGCTTCACCGCTTTTTACGGTATAGGACGTAACGTCACCCCAGATATCGGCGGCGCCGCTGCCCGTAAGCACGATTTGCGTGGTGCCGCTTTGCGGGGCCTTCTTCACCGTAATGACCACCGAGCCGGTGACAGACGCCGCCGGGATCGTGTAGGTATAGGCGTTGCTGCCGCTGCTGCTGACAGTGCACGTCACCGGCAGGCCGTTCACCGTTACGGCCACCGCGTAGTCGTAGTTGGCGGCCTGCGTGACCGTGAAGGTGTACTCCTGCCCATGCGTTGCGGAAGTGGGGGCGTTGACATCGTCGGAGCCGTCGCCCTCGACGGTCACCGCGTAGGTTTTGACAGTGGGTGTGCTGTTGGCGCTGATGACCAGCTTGCCGGTAACATTTTTGATCGTGTAGCTGCCGTCGCGGTTGTTGATGATGTCAACTTTTTCATTATTCACAGTGGCCGAAAAGCCGTAGTCATAGCCGGGATCGGCGGTGAAGGTGTAGTCGCCGTTTGCGGTCACGTAAGCGTCACCGGTGGCACATTTTGGAAGCACAACAGGGAAGCCGCCGCACAGGATCGTCACCGTGTTGCTTTGGCCGGCCGGTACACTGGCAGTTTGGGCGTCCTTTGCCGCGTTGGCGCGGACGTCCATCTGTGCCTTGACCAAATTCACAGTGGCTTCACCGGCGGCCTTTACGGTGAAATTCAGCGTGATAAAGCGGTCGGAGCGCACTTCTCCGTAGCCGCCTATGGTCAGCAGTCCAGCGTCAGAGTTGTCGTTGATAATGGCGGGAGTTTCACTGCTGTTGCCGATGGCTGCGTTTGTGAAATCAAGCTTTTCCGCGTCATAGGAGAACTGAAAAAAGAAGGTGTTGTAGGTCAGATCCCCCGGCTCCTGACGCATGAACAGCGCCACTGACACTGGTTTATTTACTTCGGCAGATGTTGCGCTGCCCAGAGAGACATAGTACTTCGGATCCTCGCCGCTTGCAGACGCCGGCAGCAAAAGCAGTACCATAACCGCCGCTAAAAGCCCGGAAAACCATCGTTTCATCTTAAAAACCCCTCCGTTTCACCACTTTTCGGTAAATACCAACCTAAATTTATCACCGGTCACCGAACAATTCAATTCGCAATAGGCATAAATTTAAGGGGAATTGTTGTGCAGAATGACGATAAAGCCCATGAAAATGGGCAAAAACCTTCCCCCAGGGGGAGGGCTCTTTCGCGCCCCTGTTAGCGTTCCGTTAAAACTGCGTTAAGAAATCGCCGATTTTCTTGAAACTACAATCATAGAGTGCTACCATAAAACAACGTAGGGGGCGCGAGGTACAGGCCTCGCGCGACAGGAGGGGAGCTCCCGGGAGACAGATCATCTGTTTCCCGGGAGCCTTGCTTTGCCTACAAAAAACCCATCGGCCGCATTTTTGTGCGGCCGATGGGTTTACCATAATTTATGTTATTGTCAACTTAGCCCTGCGGCTGCTCACTTTCTGGCACCGGAGTCTCGACGGTGGAATCGGCAGCGGGCTCCGGAACCGCCTCGGGTACCGACTCCTGCGGGGAAGCCTCTGGCACAGCAGGGACTTGCGGGTCCGGCTCCGCCTGTGTGGCTTCAGCGGCCTCCTGGGCCTCACGGGCCAGGCGCTCGTTTTCCTCGCGGATGGCGGCCTTCTGCTCGCGGCGGGCATCAGCGGCAGCGAAGAACGCCCGCACCAGTGCCAGCAGCACGAAGAACGCCGCGATGGCCAGGCCGATCCAGCCCGCAGTGCGGATCAGGAAAAAGTCTCGGATGGTGAAATACTCCTTGTAGATCCCCAGGAAATACAGCGCCACGCCGCCGGCGGCACACAGAATGCACAGCAGCAGGCGGAAGAAGGCCCGGACCTTGTGCTTGCGCCCGGCCAGATACGCCACCAGCAGCGCCAGCGCGGCCAGAAACAGCGCCGGGGACTGGCAGCAGAGGATATAGCCCAATGTCTTGTCCAACATGGCCTCGTCTCCTTACAGCTGGCACTTGCCCCGGGGCAGGTATTTGCCGTCCGGCCCGGCCAGCACCTTGCCGGAGGACACCGCGGGCTTGCCACGGAGCCACACCTGGCGGATGGAGCCCTTGGTGACCACGCCCTCATAGGGGTTGTAGTCCGCCGCGCCCACCATATCCTCGGCGCGGATGACGTGGTCGGCGTTGGGGTCGTAGACCACGATATCGGCGTCGGAGCCGGGGGCCAGCACGCCTTTGCGCGGGAACAGGCCATACAGCTTGGCGGGGTTCTCTGCCAGCACACGGCACATGGCGCCCAGGCCGATCTTCTTCTTGGCCACGCCGAAGGTGTAGATCAGCTCGCCGCGGGTCTCCACGCCGGGGATGCCGCCGGGAATAGCGGTGAAATCGTCGCGGCCCGCCAGCTTCTGCTGGGTAGTGAAGCTGCAATGGTCGGTGGACACGGTCTGCACCTCACCCCGGCGGATGGCCCGCCACAGCGCCTCACGGTCAGCCGGTTTCCGGATGGGAGGCGAGCAGACGTATTTGGCCGCCTGCAGCCAGTCCTCGTTGTAATACACGCTGTCATCCAATACCAGATACTGGGGGCACGTCTCCACAAAGACCTTCTGGCCCCGCCAGCGGGCGTTGGCGATCTCGTCCAGCGCCTCGATGTTGGTGGTATGGACGATGACCACGGGGACGTCTACCTGTTCGGCGATGCGGAGCAGACGGCCCACGGCCTCGGCCTCCATGATGTCGGGCCGGGTCTCCGGGTGGCAGTGGACGCCGTTCTCGCCGGCGGCCTTCTTTTCGGCGATCAGCGCGTCGATGACCCCGGCGTTTTCGCAGTGGACGCCGCAGATGCCGCCCTTTTCCTTCAGCTTTTTCAGCGCCTTGTACATGGCCTCGTCACCGATCATCATGGCAGGGTAGGTCATGTACATCTTGAAAGAGGAGATACCCTCGGCGTACATATCGTCGATCTCGCGCTCGATGGTCTCGTTCCAGTCGTCGATGGTCATGTGGAAGCCGTAGTCGCAGGCGCACTTGCCGTCGGCCTTCTCGTGCCAGAGCCGCAGGCCGTCGTGCAGCGTCTCGCCCTTGTTGGGGCAGGCAAAGTCGATGATGGTGGTGGTGCCGCCCCGCAGCGCCGCCCGGGAGCCGCTGGCAAAGTCATCCGCCGTGGTGGTGTTGCACACGTCCAGATCGAAATGGGTGTGGGCATCGATGAAACCGGGAAACAGCAGCATCCCGGTTACGTCCACCACCTGCGCGCCGATGGCGGGAATGTCGCGGCAGACATCGAGGATCTTCTCGCCCTCCACCAGGATATCGGCCCGGCGGGGACCCTTGCCGGTGACCACGGTACCGCCCTTGAACAGCAATCTCATCACAAGACCTCCTCGTTTGTGTTGATTTCTGTCGGTATTATACCACTTTTCGCCCCACTGTGTAAAGCACAATAAAAACGTCCCCAAGCCTTCCCCTTGGGGGCGCTCCCTCATTAGCCTTCCCCTCGAGGGGTCCGCAGTGTTGAATGACACGCCGGTGGCGTGTCAGACCCGTGGACCGACCGACCCGCAGGGAGACAGGTGGCGCGGGGCAGTCCCTCAAGCCTTCCCCTTGAGGGCGCCCCAGTGCGCACACTGGGGTGTGCACAGCTGAAGGTGTCAGCGAAGCTGACGGATGAGAGGTAAAAAGAAGCTCTTATAACCCTCCCGCGTTAGCGGGAGGGTTATATATTTATCTCACCCCGTCAGAGGTGAGATATTATCTATCCCCGGCCGTCAGGCCAGGGATAATTAAGCGTAAAAAAGAAAGGCCCCACGGTCAAACGATCTTTATTCACCCCACCCTCGCCAGGGGGAGGGATAATTAAAGTCAAAAAAGAAAGGCCCGTAGGAAAGCAATCTTTACTATTCCTCCCGCGGCAGCGGGAGGAATATATTTATCTCCCGCGGCAGCGGGGGATATTTATTTCGTCCGCGCCGTCAGGCCAGGGATAATTAAAGGCAAAAAAAGAAAGGCCCAGCGGGCCTTTCTCTTTTTTGAGTTTAATTAGAACTCCTTTTTCTTGCCGATGACGACGGCGGAGCCGGCGACGGAGGTCAGAGCCATACCGACGTACATAGTAGATGGTCTCGCCATCATCGTTCACAAACGCCTCAACATTCTTCAGACCGGAAGCCTTAGCGGCAGCATAGGTCTTGTAGATGGAAGCAACAGTGCCGCAGTCAGAGCACTTGTAAGAAACGACCTTGCCATCCTTCTCGACAGCAACCCAAGTGTGGCCAACCAGAGTCTGCTCATCAGCCAGCGTCACGGAAACCAGCTTGCCGTTCAGCAGGACATACACAGCCCCGTTCGCATCGCTGGCCATAAAGTACACCTCACCAGCGTCCTTGGTGACACTATTAGTATCGGTATATTTGCTGGTGTTCACATAGTAAGTGCCATCGGCATCAACATCAAGCTGGCCGCACTTATCGCCAATCTTGGTGAAAGCCTCAACCTTGGCAACATACACAGCACCATCATTAACGTGCTTCAGGTACAGTGTGGAAGCACCGGCCTTGGTGAGCTGCAGATCGAAATCAGTCTTGTCTGCCTTGGTGTAATCACCGTTGTAGGCAGTGTTTGCAGCCGTGGCATTACTTACAGTGTAGTAAGCAACATTACCAGCGCCGGTGGCTTTGTTGAACGTAGCCTCGTGAGCTTCCACAGAAAAGCTTTCAGCATCCGTGGCGTTCGCCATCAGCTTTTCGCCGCCTCTGGTATAGCCGGTATAACCAGCAACAGGTGCCGCGAAAGCGGTGGTGCACAGTGCCAGAGCCATGACCATGGCCAGCACAGTTGCAATGATCTTCTTCATGTTTGTTTCCTCCATAAAAATTTGTTTGTGTCCGGTT
>QWCN01001825.1_pt1 | contig 30480 bp, 19 predicted proteins | sample 1972711 | NCBI WGS metagenome assembly QWCN01 (sample SAMN09866707, study PRJNA288562) | Human gut metagenome isolate term1_stool, whole genome shotgun sequencing... | isolation source: gut | host: Homo sapiens | place: USA: California
AAAAAACGTAAGTCCATACATTTCTCGCCGCCACCGGCGGCCTGCGAAGGATTCGCAGGATAAAATGGTGTTAACCATTTTATCGAGAAATAGTATGATGCTTACATAAAAATGTGCCGGAGCTTCCGCTCCGGCACGTTTTGCGTTTTGTCAATGTGCAAACTGGCTCTGATACAATTTGGCATAGAAGCCGTTCTTCGCAAGCAGCTCCTCATGCCTTCCCTGCTCCACGATGTGTCCGTCCCGCATGACGAGAATCCTGTCCGCTTCCCGGATGGTAGACAGGCGGTGGGCGACGATAAAGCTGGTGCGCCCGCGCATCATGGTGTCAAACGCCTTCTGAATCCTGATTTCCGTCCGGGTGTCGATGGAGGACGTTGCCTCGTCCAGAAACAGCATAGGCGGCAGACACAGCATCACCCGGGCGATGCACAATAGCTGCTTCTGTCCCTGAGAAAGGCTGCCGCCGGATTCCCCGATGACGGTGTCATAGCCCTGGGGCAGACGCATAATGAAGCTGTGGGCGTGAGCCTGCTTCGCTGCGGCAAGGATTTCTTCCTCGGTTGCCTCGGGCTTGCCCATGGCGATGTTCTCCCGGATCGTTCCGGCCTTCAGCCAGGTGTCCTGAAGCACCATGCCCACGCTCCGGCGCAGCTCGCCCCGGTTCATTTTCTGGGTGTTTACTCCGTCCAGAAGGATTTCGCCCCCGTCCGGGTCGTAAAACCGCATGAGAAGGTTGATAAAGGTGGTCTTTCCGCAGCCCGTGGGGCCGACGATGGCCACCCGCTGGCCGGGCTTGACGGACAGGTTAAAATCCCCGATCAGGGGCTTGTCCGGCGTGTAGGAGAAACGCAGGTCTTTGATTTCCACCGCGCCCTCCACCTTCTCGGGGCGTTCCGGATGCTCCGGCTCCGGAGTGCGTGCCGGTGCTTCGATCAGCTCAAACACCCGCCCCGCGCAGGCCAGCGCGTTTTGCAGCTCCGTCACCACGCCGGAAATCTCGTTAAAGGGCTTGGTATACTGGTTGGCGTAGTTCAGGAAGCTGGTGAGATTGCCCACGGTGATTCCGCCGGAAATGGCAATCAGCGCGCCGCTTAAGCCCACGCCCGCATACACCACGGAGTTGACGAACCGGGTGCTGGGATTTACCAGAGACGAGAAGAAAATTGCCCGCAGAGACGCCTTTTTCAGCCGTCCGTTGATCTCGTCGAACTGCTCCATGGAAGCCTTTTCATGACCGAAGGCCTGCACCACCTTGATATTGCCGATGGTCTCGTCGATCAGGCCGGTCTGCTCGCCCCGGGTAACGGACTGGAGCTTGAACATGGAATACGTTCGGGTGGCAATGAAATTCGCCACCAGCAGCGACAGCGGCGTGATGCACACCACCACCAGCGCAATGCCCCAATGAATGCGAACCATGAAAATAAGCGTCCCCAGAATGGTCATCACGCCGGTAAACAGCTGGGTAAAGCCCATGAGCAGTCCGTCGGCAAAGGTGTCCACGTCAGCGGTCACCCGGCTGACCACGTCGCCCTGGGGCTGTTTATCAAGATAGGAAAGGGGCAGCACCTGAATATGCCGGAAGGCTTCGTTCCGGATGTCCCGGGTGACGCCGTAGGTCATGTGGTTGTTGATCTGATTCATGAGCCACTGCGCCAGCGCCGCCACGGCGGCGCAAATCGCCACATTGCGCAGATAGCCCCACATGGCGGAAAAATCCACCCGTCCGGCGTCCACAATGCAGTCAATGGCATTGCCCACCAGAATAGGGATATACAGGCTCATGACCACGTACAGTGTCGCCAGCAGCAGCGACGCGACCAGTCCCAACCAATAGCGCCGGATGCGGCGCAGTACCTTCCGCAGGATCGCCATCTGATTAGCCATTTTGCACCGCCTCCTTGGGGAACTGGGAATAGTAGATTTCCTGATAAACCGGGCAGGATTCCAGAAGCTCATCGTGGGTACCCTTGCCCACCAGAATGCCGTCGTCCAGCACCAGAATTTCGTCCGCGTACCGCACGGACGCCGCTCTCTGGGAGACGATGAAGGTCGTGGGCGGATTTTCCATTCTGCGGATGGCCATACGAAGCTGGGCATCGGTGGCGTAGTCCAGCGCGGACGCACTGTCGTCCAGAATCAGGATACGGGGCTTGCGCACCAACGCCCGGGCGATGGTCAGGCGCTGACGCTGACCGCCGGAGAAGTTGACGCCCCCCTGCTCCACAGGCGCGTCCAGTCCGTTTTCCTTGCCCTCGACCACTTCTTTCGCCTGAGCTATGGTCAGCGCTTCCCACAGTTCGTCATCCGTGGCGCTGTCATTGCCCCAGAGCAGATTCTGCCGAATGGTACCCTTGAACAGCACCGCCTTCTGGGGAACAACGCCGATGGCCTGCCGCAGGGACATCAGGTCATAGGCCTCCGTCTCCACGCCGTCCAGCAGCACCTTCCCGTCAGTCGCGTCATACAGTCTGGGGATTAGGTTCACCAAAGTCGTCTTGCCGGAACCGGTGCCGCCGATGATGCCAACGGTCTGCCCCGGCTGGGCGGTAAAGGAGATATGCTCCAGAGAGGGATTTCCCGCGCCGTCATACCGGGCGGTCACATCCCGGAATTCCACCTGTCCCTTCAAATCCGCAGCCGTGCGGGTACCGTTTTCCTGGCCGGGTTCCAGCTCCAGCACGGACGCCACCCGGTTTCCGCAGGCGACGGCCTTGGTGATGGTGATGATCAGATTTGCCATCTTGATCAGCTCCACCAGAATCTGGGACATATAATTGTAAAGGGCGATAACCAGGCCCTGGGTCAGCACGCCGCTTTCCACCTTCAACGCGCCCACATGCACCAGAAGCACCACCGCCAGATTGATGACCACGTAAGTCACAGGGTTCATCAGGGCGGAAATCCGTCCCGCGGACAGCTGCTTGCGGGTCATGTCCTCCGTTTTTTCCTCAAAGGAGGCAACCTCCGCGTCCTCCTTGCAGAAAGCCCGCAGCACCCGGACGCCCGTCAGATTCTGCCGGGACGCGGACGTCACGCCGTCAAGGGACGCCTGCACCCGCCGGTACATGGGCATGGTGATCAGCATAATGCCGAAAACGATAATGCACAGCACCGGAATGACCCCGGCGAACACCAACGCCGCCTGAAAATCGATGGTAAAAGCCATGATCATGGCCCCGAACACCACGAAGGGCGAGCGCAGCAACAGACGCAGCGTCAGATTCACGCCGTTCTGCACCTGATTGATATCGGAGGTCATCCGGGTAATCATGGTGGAGGCGCCCAGCTTGTCGATCTGGCTGTAGCTTAAATTCAGAATATGCTCCAGCACCGTATGCCGCAGCCGGGTGGAAAAGCCCACCGCCGCCACGGCAGAAAAATACTGTGCCGTCACCGAGCTGGCAAGCCCCACGATGCCCAGTCCGATCATGACGGCGCACATTTTCACAATGTAGCCCCGGTCGCCGCTGCCGATGCCCTGATCCACGATGCTCGCCACAACCAGCGGCACCAGCAGCTCAAACGTTGCCTCCAGCAGCTTGAAAAGCGGCCCGAGAACGCACTCTTTTTCATAGCCCTTCAGATATTTGAGAAGTTTTTTCATACGCTCACCCCATAACGGCGTCATTATAGCATCCATTTTGCCGGAAAGCAATGATATATCCCGCAAAACGGAAGGATTTGTCAGCGCCGCCCCTGTACCTGCGCCGGGGAAATCGGCGGTTTGCCCTGAAAAAGCAGTTGACATTTCCGCCGATTCCGGATATAATGAACGGGCTAAAGAAATGCTAGTGTAGCACAGTCGGTAGTGCATCTCACTCGTAATGAGAAGGTCGCCTGTTCGAGTCAGGTCACTAGCTCCACCAAAAATCCCTGGAGCCGCAACGGTTTTAGGGATTCTTCATTTTTAGAGGTTCTATGTAAAAAAGCCCATCTGATGGCTATTTGATGGCTATTGCAAGATTTTTCCTGCTTTGATGGCTGAAAAGGCTGTCCGGTTTTTTGACCGGGCAGCCTTTTCAGCAATTACCGCGCTTTCGCCGCAAGCATATTTTCCAGCGCATTTGACGCCTTGCGGTCTGTTTCCGACAATGCGTGGGCGTAGATATTCATGGATGCCTGTGCGTGTCCAAGCCGGCTTGATACTGTCCGAACATCCTGTTTCCCGGCAATCAGCAGGGTTGCCGAGGTATTGCCGGAGGCCGTGGAACGGAATGGCGGGAAGCTGCTGCGCCGCTGGCTTGTCTGCATTATAACGGGTGATCGCGTCCTGAAAAGCCGAGTATGGGGTGGAGTAGCCCATCTGTCTCCCGTTTTCCTGAATGAACAGCCATTCCCCGCCTTGCCAATAGTCCCCCAACGTAAGACGGTATTTAAGCCGTTCCCGCCGCAACGCCTTAATGCGCTGTGTCAGGAAGTGAGGAATGGACACAGTACGGCGGAAGGTTTTGGGTTCTTTGGTGATTTCCACCGCCACGAATTCCAGTGAGCCGCCGTAGATCAGCAGGCTCATGAGCATGGGGTACACGAATGGAAACCCGTTGGCATTCATATAAATACCGTAGGCCAGCGCCAGAAACCAGAATCCGGCAAATATCGGGATGGTATAGGGAAACGCCGCTTGGAACGCTTTTTTTCTCATGGTGTCCGCTTCTTTCTGCAGAGCTTGCTTAGCTGAATTGTACCACCGCCTGATAAAATTTACAATACAGTATGATGTAAGAAAGCCGCCCGCCCCGGCCGGGGAAATGTGGGCAAAGATACAGTAAGGAGATTCCTAAGATTCTGTAACTTTCCCAAAATTCTCCTTTCTTTTCCATTGACTTTGATGCCGATATCTATTATAATTCTACCAGATAGGTAATGGAGGCATTGCCGTTAAACAGTCTGTGCCGTGCGGCACGGATGGATGAATGAAAGGAGAGTATTTCATGATGAAAAAACATGGTTTGCGCAGATTTTTCAGTCTGCTTCTGGCAGTGTTCATGGTCTGCACCCTTCTGCCTACGGCTGCGTTGGCAGAGGATACGACGGGGGATGACGAAACCCAGTCCAAGGCCGTCGAAGTGAACGAGGGCGAGAAGAAGACCGACCCCCCCGCGCAGGAAGACCCGGAAACGTTCACCGTTACATACACTGACGGCGCAGACGGCGCAGTATTTGCCGATGAGGTTTACAGAAACCTGTCGTCCGGTACCGCGACCCCCGCTTTCAGCGGCACCCCTGCCTGGGAAGGCTATACCTTCGCCGGCTGGACTCCTGAAGTCGCCGAAACCGTGACCAGGGATGCCACCTATGTTGCCAAGTGGGACGCTGTGAAAAGCGCCGGAGCGGTGCAAAAAGCTCCACCCAGGCCTCAGTCTAACAGCACCGTAGTGTTGCACCCGTCTGTGAACAATACCGTAACGGGTGTCAAAGTTTCGGTCGGCGGTACGCTTAGCGGCTATACGATCAAAAGCATCAGTGGCTATGACATCACCGTTGACCTCGGCAAGTATAACGTCAACAACGACACCTTCCGTCTTCCTTATGCGAAAGACATCTGGTATGGTGTTGACGACAACAAGGTCGACTACATCTCTTGGGCTGGAGGCGGCAGCAACAGGCGCAGCGAGGGAGCCAGCGCCCTGCTTGTCAACGGCAAGAACACCGCTTACTATTATTTCAAAGGCGCTCCCGTTCTCCCGACCTTCACTCTGAATTATGACGCCAACGGCGGTACCGGCGCACCCACCAGCCAGACCTACAAGGCTACCTCTCAGTATGAGATGTCTCACGAGTTCACCATTTCCTCGCAGAAGCCGACCCGTGAGAATTATACCTTCCTCGGCTGGAGTACCAACCGCAACGCAACGACCGCAGAGTACCAGCCCAACGGCAAGATTATCGTAACTAGCACCACCACTCTGTACGCCGTGTGGAAAGAGGATGCTCCCACCAAGCCCACTGCCCCCGACAATGGCACCGTCAAGACTCTGCTGGGCGATTCTGCGGTGAAGGTTAACTGCGCCACCCTCAACTCTGGCCACACCGCTGTTACATATCCCCTCCTGGACGGTTCCTTCACTGTCGGCGACGTTCAGGGCAGCAGCGGCAACTATACCTGTGTTGTCACCGTTACTGCGGATTCGTACGTGACCGCATACGGAGGCGGACATAGACTTGCTGCTGCCAATGAGTCCCCGAAGACCATTACGCTGAAATACAATGAGACGACCAAGACGTGGGCTGCGTATACCGTCACTCCCATCGTTTTCAACGTTGTGTGTGATACGGCTCCTACCGCCCCCGACGATGGCACCGTCAAGGATCTGCTGGGCGAAAATGCGGTGCAGATTATCTGCACCAACACGCAGATCGGCCATGGCAGCAAGACCTTTGGTCTGATCGACGGCACGTTCACCGTTTATCATAACAAGAACAACTGTGAGGTCGTCATCAATTACTTCAGCCCCTACGTGGACGCGTTCAACGCCGCTGTTAACGTCCCTGCGGGAACGCACATTACCGACAACAGCAATGCGGGTCAGAATCGGACAAAAATCAATCTGGTATGGAGCGACGGAAAATGGACTGCGGCGGATGCTCCCGCGAAGTACCATGTTCTGTGCAGCTTGCAGCCCGCGAAACCCACCGCGCCCGGCCACGACAGCCTCAGCAACCTGATCGGCGAGATCACCGTCAACTGCACCAACGACGCGGCCACGCATACCCCCAAGAGCAAGGGCTACGCTCTGATTGCCGACTCCTACACCCCCGGTAACGTTGAAGGCACTCCCGACACCGGCTACACCTTCACGGTCACGGTCAACGCGGAAAAGTATGTGACCCAGTTCGACACCGATACCGGCGCGACCCATACTCCCAAGGACGGCAGCAAGGTTGTTACGCTGAAATATGGGAATGACGCATGGACGGTAAAGGAAGGCGCTCCCGTTTCCTTCGATGTCGCGTGTGTGGCACTGCCCACCTTTGACGAGCTGAAGGAAATCTTCAATCAGAAGATTTTCGTGGAACGCAATACGAAGCCCGCGCACGCCATGGCTCGCTATGACCTGATTGCCGGCTCCTACACCATTGAAGATTTTTCGACCATGACGGATCTCCCCACCTGCACCGTCGTTCTCAATTCCAGAAAATATGTAGAGTCGTTCAATGGTACTACCCAAGCGGTTCACACCCCCGAGAATGAGGTCAAGCGCGTTGGGCTGGTTCTCAAAGATGGCAAGTGGGTTGTGGCATACGACGTGCTTCCCGTCGTCTTCCGGGTTTCCTGCGTGCCCGATGCGCCCACGGACGGCCACCTCAAGGATTTGCTGCATGAGAAGGTGAAGGTCGCCTGCATCAACGGCGTTCACGCGACCCTGGTATGCGACCTGCTCGACGGCTCCTATCAGGGAAGCGGCGTCCAGCCCGACGGCAACGGCGGATATACGTACACCGTCACCATCGCAGCCGCGGAATATGTGAAGAAGTACAACGCGAGCTGGCCGCACAGCCTGGTCAAGGATGAGCCGGCCGAGAAACCTGTCACGCTGGTATGGGACGCGGATGACAGCGAGTGGGGTTTCGCCGACCCCAATGCCGTACCCGTCATCTTCAATGTCGAGTGTCTGTACACCGTCACCTATGAGGACGGCGTAAACGGCAGCGTCTTTAAGGCCGTCTCTTTCCCCAACCTGAAGAAGGGCGAAGCCACCCCCACCATTGAAGACCCCATCCGCGTCGGCTATAAGTTCGCCGGCTGGGAGCCCACGGTTGCGGCAACCGTGACGAAGGACGTGACCTACATCGCCCAGTGGAAAGAGGTGGATACGACCTTCACCGTGAAATACAACGACAATGTGAAGGGCAAGGCCTTCAAGGAGCAGGTTTACGAGGATCTCAAGTACAACGAGGAAACCCCCGATTTCAACGGCAAGCCCGAGCGCAGCGGCTACACCTTCACCGGCTGGAAGCCCGTGGTCGCCGACAGAGTGACAAAGGACGTCGTCTATTACGCCCAGTGGAAGTCCAACTCCGGCAAGGACAGAGTTCCCAAGACCGGCGACGGCCAGATCGTCATGATTCTGGGCAGCGTGCTGCTGTTCTCCTTCTGCGGCGCGACCGCTGTCTGCCTCAACGACCGCAAGAGAAAACAGGGTTAAAACCGAATACGTCAAACTTCTGAAACAAGGGCGGTGACGGGATTCCCGTCACCGCCTTTTCCCTTAGGGCGCCCCCGGCGTCCCGCATTGATACTGTTTCTTAATAAAATGATTTCATCATTTTATTTAAGCCGTTTCACGGCAGACCGCCTGGGCGGCGGTAAGAAATGTATTGACTTCGTTTTTTGCGGCAGTGGCCGCTGGCCGCAATCCTGCGGCCTAGTAAAACGCTTTTAAGCGTTTTATTAAAAACTCGTATGAGAGGAAAGAAACATGGCTAACAAACAAGGCAGATTCCAGACCCCCCGCAGCCCCGACCCGCCCCGGCGCACCGGCAATCCCGGGCGGAAGTCCCCCCTTTTCATCCTACTGGTCGCCGTCTTCTGCATTGCGCTGGTCGCGGTGTCCGCCATCCTGATTCACATGGGCAAGGCCCGCAGCGATTTCCGCAAGCTCTCCCAAATGGTGCAGGAAAACGCCACGGCCGTCCCCGCGGAGACCACGCCGCCGGAAACCCAGTCCACCCAGCCCGCCGAGGAAACCACCGCCCCCACGGAGCCGGAGCCGACAGAGCCGGTGATGCTGGCGAAATACGCCCCCCTCTATGAGAAGAACCACGATCTGTTCGGCTGGCTGCGCATCGACGGCACCCCCATCGACTACCCGGTGATGCACACCCCCACCGACCCGGAAAAATATCTCCACACGAATTTTGCCCGGGAATACAGCTTCGGCGGCATTCCCTTCATCGATGCCAACTGCTCGGCAAGCAGCGACAACCTGCTGATTTACGGCCACAATATGCTGGACGGCAGCATGTTCCGCTCCCTGATGAAGTATCAGGACAAGACCTACTGGCAGGCGCACCCCACGATTCAGTTCGACACCCTCTACGAGGAGGGCGAATATGAGGTGCTGGCCGCCTTCTACGACCGGGTCTATTACACCTACGAGGACTGCTTCAAATTCTACCAGTTCATCGACGCGGCGGACAAGGCGGATTTTGACAACGCCATCTCGTACTTCCGCGACAAGGCGCTCTACGACACCGGCGTGACCGCCGCCTACGGCGACAAGCTCATCTCCCTTGTGACCTGCGCCTACCACGTGGAGGACGGCCGCTTCGTCGTCGTCGCCCGGAAAAGATAATCCCCCAAGGCTGCCTCCCGGAGGCGGCCTTGTTTTTTGCGCAATGATACGAAAAACGGCGTTTTCTACATTGACTTCGTGTGTTTTCTTTGCTATGATGGAGCCATCATAGTGATTGGTTCGGCTCCGCCCATTCCGGAACCGAACCGGGAGGTTTATCATGCGTAAAAGAATCATGGCAATGCTTTTGGCGCTTGTAATGGTAGTCGGCGTTCTGCCCGTTGCAGCCTTAGCCGAGGAGCCAGTGTCCACAACCGAGCCGACCACGGTGCCTACCGAAACAACGGCTCCCACAGAAGCGACGGCTCCCGCAGAAGCCGTCCAGACCGATGTGTCCCAGTACGCCTTAACCGACGGTATCAGTACATATGATGCCTTCAACTGCTATGTTGACTTGATTCCGGACTCCATCAACGCTAAGCCAACCGGTTTTAAGGTAAAAGTGGGCGATATGGTCAACGGCTACAAAGTTCTCTCTCTGAATAGCAGCACCTATGAGGTTCATATTGATATCGGCGTATTACAATCCGAATCCGCACTTCCCAAGTTCCGCATTCCCCTCCCGGAGGAGATCTGGACAGGCGTTAAGGCAACCGACAGCACATATGTTCTCTGTGTAGACCACTGGAAGCCGGGGGATACCATGAAACTCGACCGCGGCGGCAATCAGATGCGTTATTACAGCATGGGTACAGAATGGTACTTTTCCCTGAACTACGACGCCAACGGCGGCTCCCGTGCGCCCGCCGCGCAAACCCATACTACAAACACGGCAAGCGAAACAAGCTACACATTCACGATCCCAAAAAACGTTCCCACCCGCAAGGGCTACACCTTCCAAGGGTGGAGCTTTGAAAAGAACGGCACCGCTTCTTATCAGCCGGGGCAAACATGTACGCTGACCCGCCCCAAGGACGGTGCCATAACATCGATTTTGTACGCCGTCTGGGAGAAAGCAGTCCCCTCCAAGCCCCAGTGGAGCGATATCCGGGGTGAAATGCAGAAGGTCAGTGTGCACGTGACATGTAGCAATCCCGACGTCAACCACACCGACAAGACATATCCCTACCAAGAAAGTACCGACGACGTAATCGGCTATGTTCAGGACAGCGCAGGTTCGTACACCTGCACCGTTACCGTTCATCTGGGTAGGTATCGACTCAAATACAACCAAGATTTTCCTCGTGAACACGAGTTTGTAAGTTCTTTAACAGCCGACGTTGTGCTGCAATACAACGGCACAGATTGGAAGATTATTTCTGACCCTACCCTTGAACTCAAGCTTACGTGCGGCTCAATGCCCACGCCCGACCCTCCCGGTCAAGATGTCCTGAACGGCCTGAAGGTACTTGTAGACTGCGACGCGAAAATGTATCATTACGCTAAAACCTATGAGATGAGCGACGGAGATTACAGACTTGAGAAGGTTGACGACAACACCTACACCGTCACCGTCACAGCGGATAAGTATGTGGAAAAGTACAATAACGACTATCCGGGGCATACGCTTTTTGACAACAACACCAAGACCATCAAGCTGGTGCACAGGTATGGCGAATGGACTGAAGTGGGAAGCAATAGCGTTACCTTCAACGTTAGCTGCGAACAAAAGTACACCGTCACCTACACCGACGGTGTGGATGGTGAGGTCATCTTTAAGGATCAGGTCTATTATAAGAAACTCGGCGAGAAGACTCCCGCGTTCCGTGGCACCACCCCCACCCGCACCGGCTATAAATTCATCAGATGGGAACCTGCTGTCGCTGCAAACGTAACAGGAAATGCCACCTACACTGCCGTGTGGGAGGAGGCAGCTCCCCAGGTCACCAAGCCCACGAAGGAATTTCTCATTAAGGAATTCAAAATTGCGACCGTCAAGTGTACCACCGAAGGTTCTGGACACGGCGAACAGAGCTATCCCTTGACGGAGTCCTCTATCTCCATCGGCGACCCCGTGGACGATGGCACCTACTACTACTGTCTTGTCACTGTCACCTCGGCACCCTACGTGGAGATGTTCGATACGGCTACGGGCAGCACGCACACCGCTGGTGCCGCTACGGATCAACAAACTGCGTATTGTTTCGACGGCCAGAATTGGTTCGTGTCGCATTCCATTGATGGTTCTGTTCTTTTTCCTATCGTTTTCAAGGTTACGTGCGACACGGAGCCTGAGATTCCGGATCCCGCCTCGGGCGCATTCGACAATTGGAATATTCAGCTCGACTGCGTCACCGACGATTCTCACGATCAACAGCTTCGCTACAGCGACGGTACATACCGCTTCGAGCGTGATGCCGACCCCCAGTACGGCCGTCTGGTCTTTGATGCCGCAAGCTACCTCGCCAAATATAACGAATTTTTCAAGGACGATCACGGAAATCACGGGTTAAACGACGCAACTGCGGCTGTGACGTTGGAGTTGGCGTACAAAGACGGCCAGTGGCAGCCGAAAGTCCCGAATGCGCTTCCCACGATTCAAGTGACCTGCGCAAACGAGCCTGAGGCTCCCGAAAAGCCCACCCATGAGGATCTGAAGAATATTATAGCCAGCGTAAAGTTGCAGTGCGTCACTGCTCCTGACCCGGCACACGCTGACCAACTTTATTCCTTAAATGAGAATGCATACGACGTTACGAACCCCACACTTGAGGATGGTCAATACACCTGCGTCGTCACCGTTAAGTCGGATTACTATCTTAACAATCTTAACCAATACGATTTGGGGCCGCACACCATTTCCGGCGACACCAGAAAAAACATCAAGCTGATCTGGGACAGCCAGAATAAGAACTGGGCTGCTGAGGATGGCAAAAAACAGAAAATCGTCTTCAACATCCAATGCGAAACCCTCACCGTTACCTACACCGACGGCGTGGATGGCGTGGAAGTTTTTGCGGATGTCGTCCATGAAAAGCTCCCGTACGGCGCCAAAACTCCCGCTTTTTACACAAAAGACCCGTTCCGCAAGGGCTATGTCTTCACCGGCTGGAATCCTGCTGTCGCTGCAACCGTAACAGGAAATGCCACCTACGCTGCCGTGTGGGAAGAGGATGCCAACGGAAACGGTACACCAGACAAGGACGAGGAAAAATACACCGTGACCTACACCGACGGCGTGGAGAATGAAGAGATTTTTGCCGATCAGGTTTACAGCAATCTGCTGCCCGATACTGCAACGCCCGCTTTCAACGGCACGCCCACCCGCACCGGCTACGTCTTCGGCGGCTGGAACCCCGCGGTTGCCGCCAAGGTGACCGGGAGCCAGACCTACACCGCCACCTGGAAGCCCGATGTCAACGGAAACGGTATTGCCGACGACCTGGAAGATAAGTTCACCGTGACCTACACCGACGGCGTGGAGAACGAAGAGATTTTTGCCGATCAGGTTTACGGCAATCTGCTGTCCGGCACCGCAACGCCCGCTTTCAACGGCACGCCCACCCGCACCGGCTACGTCTTCACCGGCTGGAATCCCACGATTGCCGCCAAGGTGACCGAGAGCAAGATTTACTCCGCCACCTGGAAGCCTGACGCCAACGGCAACGGCATTGCCGACGACCTGGAGGATAAGTTCACCGTGACCTACACAGACGGTATGGATGGGAAAATCTTCGTCAATCAGGTCCACGAGAACCTGCTGTCCGGCATCGCCACCCCCGCTTTCAACGGCACTCCCACCCGCACCGGCTACGTCTTCGGCGGCTGGAATCCCGCGGTTGCCGCCAAGGTGACCGGGAGCCAGACCTACACCGCCACCTGGAAAGCTGACGCCAACGGAAACGGCATTGCCGACGATGAGGAAGATACCTACACCGTCACCTACACCGACGGCGTAAAGGGAAAAGCATTCGCCGATCAGGTTTATGACAACCTGCTGTCCGGCACCGATACCCCCGCGTTCAACGGCAAGCCCATCCGCAAGGGCTACACCTTCGTCAGCTGGACGCCCAAGGTCACCGACACCGTGACCAAGACCGTGACCTACACCGCCACCTGGAAGGCCAACTCCGGCAAGGACAATGTCCCCAAGACCGGCGACAGCGGTATCGTCCCGGTTCTTGGCAGTGTGCTGCTGTTCTCCTTCTGCGGCGCGGCGGCCTGCGTCTTCGACCGGAAGAGAAAACACATCTAAATTAGGAAGGGAGGTGACGAATTTCGTCACCTCCCGTTATTTTCTGACCATTACATAGGAGCCGATGCTCTCGGCGTAGCATTCCCGGTAGAATCCCAGCTTTTCAAAGAGAGAAAGGCTGGGTTCGTTTTCTTTGTCGATCAGCGCCACAAGCTCCATCTGCGGGTGCCGTTCCCGGGCAGCCGCGATTACGGCGCTGAGCATCTCAAAGGCGTAGCCCTTGCGCTGAAATTGCGGGGAGACGGTGATGCCCAGGGTAATGCAATTGTCCTTCTCCGTGTAGAAATAGGCCATATCCCCCACGATTTGGTCGTCATGGGTGCAGATAGCGTAGTGCTGCTCCGGCTTCCGGGACAGAAAAGTATCCTCCTGAAAATCCGCGATGAACGCACGAATCGCCTCCATGGAGGTGTCCTTCCACCGCTGAAACTTGTAACAGCGCGGGTCGTTGCGATATGCAAACATGGTCTGCGCGTCCGCCGGACACAGATTCCGGAGGTACAGGCGCTCCGTTTTTAAGATTAGGGGCATAGTTTCATCTCCTTTTGTGGAATTATAGCATGTTGGGGCATTCCCCGCAAGCAGAAACATTGACTTTTTCCGCCAGATGAACTATAGTATACGCGTGAAAAAACGAGAAAAGGTGATAACAATGTACATTGATGATTATAAGCGCTGGCTGGGCGCTGAGCTAGAAGACCCCGCTCTTACCGACGAGCTGAAAAAGATCGAAGGCCAGGAGGGTGAAATCAAGGAGCGCTTTGCCGTGGCGCTGAAATTCGGCACCGCGGGTCTGCGGGGCATTCTGGGCGCGGGCAGCAACCGGATGAATATTTACGTCGTCCGGCAGGCCACCCAGGGTCTGGCGAACTGGGTCAAGACCCAGGGCGGCAGCCGGCTGGTCGCCATTTCCTACGACAGCCGCATCAATTCCGACGTGTTCGCCAGGAACGCCGCCTGCGTTCTGGCCGCGAACGGCATTCACGTTCGGATTTACGACGCGCTGATGCCCGTCCCCGCCCTGTCCTTCGCCACCCGGTACTACAAGGCGAACGCCGGCATCATGATCACCGCTTCCCACAACCCCGCCAAGTACAACGGCTTCAAGGCCTACGGCCCCGACGGCTGCCAGATGACGGACGATGCCGCCGCCGTGGTGTACGCGGAAATTCAGAAAACCGACATTCTCACCGGCGCGAAGATGATGGCCTTTGAGGACGGCATTGCCCAGGGTCTGATCGAATACGTGGGCGAGGACTGCAAGGAGGCGCTGTACAGCGCCATCGAAGCCTGCGCTGTCCGCCCCGGCATCTGCAAAACCGCCGGGCTGAAGCTGGTGTACTCCCCCCTGAACGGCTCCGGTCTGGTGCCGGTCACCCGGGTGCTTCACGATATCGGCATTGACGACATCACCATCGTCCCCGAGCAGCAGTACCCCGACGGCAACTTTCCCACCTGCCCCTACCCCAACCCGGAGATTTTCGAGGCGCTGCGGCTGGGTCTGGAGCTGGCCGAGAAGACCGGCGCCGACCTGATGCTGGCCACCGACCCCGACGCCGACCGGGTAGGCATCGCCATCCGCTGCCCCGACGGCTCCTACGAGCTGGTCTCCGGCAACGAGGTGGGCGTGCTGCTGCTGGACTACATCTGCCAGGGTCGCATGGAAAAGGGTACCATGCCCAAGCGCCCCGTGGCGGTGAAGTCTCTGGTGTCCACCCCTCTGGCGGACATCGTGGCCGCAAATTACGGCGTGGAAATGCGCAGCGTGCTCACCGGCTTTAAGTGGATCGGCGATCAGATCGCCAAGCTGGAAGCCGCCGGTGAGGTAGATCGCTTCATTCTGGGCTTTGAGGAATCCTACGGGTATCTCGCAGGCCCCTATGTCCGGGACAAGGATGCCATCATCGGCTCCATGCTGATCTGCGAAATGGCAGCCTACTATCGCTCCATCGGCTCCTCCATCAAAGCGCGGCTGGAAGCTATTTACGCCAAGTACGGCCGGTATCTGAACAAGGTGAACTCCTTCGAGTTCCCCGGTCTGTCCGGCATGGACAAAATGGCCAAAATCATGGCCTCCCTGCGGAAGACCCCCCCGGTGGAACTGGGCGGCTACAAGGTGGTCAAGATCACCGACTACCAGGACACCGGGAAGACCGGCCTGCCCGCCGCCAACGTGCTGGTGTACAGCCTGGAAGGCGGCGCCACGGTCATCGTCCGCCCCTCCGGCACCGAGCCGAAGATCAAGACCTATTTCACCACCCTGGGCAAAACTCTGGCGGAGGCCGAAGCCCAGGAAAAGGTTCTCGCCGACGCTTTGAAGCCCATTCTGGCGTAATTTCATGAAAAAAGGCAAGCCGAAACGGCTTGCCTTTTCTTATGTTTGTGGAAAGGTGTTACCTGGTTTTCAGGTGTTCCCGAATCAGGCTTCCCATTTCGGTACATCCCACCCGGATGCAGCCTGCGGGGTCGGCGGGAAGGATGTCTGCCGTCCGATAGCCCTCGTCCAGAACGGCGGACACCGCGTTTTCGATGGCGTCCGCTTCCTCGGCCATGTCGAAGGAGTAGCGCAGCATCATGGCGGCTGCCAGAATGGTGCCGATGGGATTGGCAATGTCCCTGCCAGCAATATCCGGGGCAGAGCCGTGAATCGGCTCGTACAGGCCGCAGCCGGTACTGCCCAGAGAGGAGGACGGGATCATGCCGATGGAGCCGGTGATCATGGAAGCCTCGTCGGACAGAATGTCGCCGAACATATTCTCCGTCACGATCACGTCAAACTGGCTGGGGTCTTTCACGATCTGCATGGCGCAGTTGTCCACCAGCATGTCAGTCAGCGCAACGTCGGGATACTCCTCCGCCAGCTCGTGCATGACCTTCTTCCAAAGCCGGGAGGAATCGAGAACGTTGCTCTTTTCCACGCTGCAAAGTTTTCCGTGCCGCTTCCGGGCGGTTTCAAAGCCGATGCGGCCAATGCGCCGGATCTCGCTTTCGGAGTAGCGAAGCTCGTCCACGGCCACCGTCTCTCCGTTTTCGGCGACGGTTTCGTGCTTGCCGAAGTAGATGCCGCCGATCAGCTCTCTTACAATGATAAAGTCAATGCCCTTTTCCACGATCTGGGGCTTCAGCGGCGAGGCCGAGGCCAGCTGCGGCCAGATTTTCGCGGGGCGGTTGTTGCTGTAAACGCCCATACCGGCGCGCAGGCGCAGAAGCCCCTTTTCCGGGCGCAGATTTCCCGGAACGTCGTTCCACTTAGGGCCGCCCACCGCGCCCAGAAGAACGCTGTCGGAAGCAAGGCACTTTTCCAGCATTTCCCGGGGCAGCGGGTCGCCAAACTTGTCAATGGCGCAGCCGCCCATGTCCACATCCGCGTAGGAAAAGCTGTGGCCGTAAAGCTCTGCGACTTTGTCCAGGACACCCACGGCCTGCTCCACAATCTCGGGGCCGATGCCGTCGCCGCGGATCACCGCAATTTTCCTGTTCATGGTGTCACACCTCTTTCAGGGAAGCCAGCAGGCCGCCCTTTTGAATAATGTTCTGGATAAAGTCCGGAAATGGCTCCGCCTGATAGGTCTTCCCGGTGGTGGAATCGGTGATGACGCCTGTGTCAAAGTCCACCGTCACCGCGTCCCCGGGCTGAATTTCCTCCGCCGCCGCTTCGCATTCCAGAATGGGAAGGCCGATATTGATGGCATTCCGGTAAAAAATCCGGGCGAGGGACTTGGCAATGACGCAGCTGGTGCCGCAGGTTTTGATGACCAGCGGCGCGTGCTCCCGGGAGGAGCCGCAGCCGAAGTTCCACCCGGCCACCATGATGTCGCCCTTGGCGACCTTTTCCACAAAGGTGGTGTCAATATCCTCCATGCAGTGCTTGGCAAGCTCGTTTGCGTCGGCGGTGTTCAGATACCGGGCGGGGATGATGACGTCGGTATCCACGTTGTCGCCGTATTTGAAGACATGTCCCTGGGTTTTCATGTTCAGACCTCCTTGGGTGCGGTAATATAGCCGGTAATGGCGGAAGACGCGGCGGTTGCCGGGCTGGCCAGGTAAATCTCGCTGTCCACGTGACCCATACGGCCGACAAAATTCCGGTTTGTGGTGGCGACGCACCGCTCCCCCGCAGCAAGAATCCCCATGTAGCCGCCAAGGCAGGGGCCGCAGGTGGGAGTCGAGACGACGGCTCCCGCGTCGATGAAGGCGGTGACGTAGCCCCGCTGGACGCACTCGCGGTAGATCGCCATGGTGGCGGGGATGATGATGCAGCGCACGCCGCCCGCAACCTGCCTGCCCTTCAGAATGCGGTAGGCCGTCTCCATGTCCTCCATCCGGCCGTTGGTGCAGCTGCCGATGACCACCTGGTCGATTTTGATGTCCCCCAGCTCCGCCGCCGGGTGGGTGTTTTCGGGCAGATGGGGACAGGCGACGGTGGGAACGATTTTGGTCAGGTCAATTTTAATGGTTTTCTCGTACTCCGCGTCCGGGTCGGCGGCAAATTCCCTGGGCGTCCGCTCACAGCGGTTCTCCATATAGCGCCGGGTCACGTCGTCCACGGGGAAAATGCCGTTTTTGGCACCGGCCTCGATGGCCATGTTGCAGATGCACAGCCGGTCGTCCATGGACAGCGATTTGACCCCATCCCCCGTGAACTCCATGCTCTTGTACAGCGCGCCGTCCACGCCGATCATGCCGATGATGGTAAGAATCACGTCCTTGCCGCTGCACATAGGGGGCAGCGCGCCGGTCAGCTCGAAACGGATGGCAGAGGGAACCTTAAACCAGGCCGTTCCCGTTGCCATGCCCGCCGCCATGTCGGTGCTGCCCACGCCGGTGGAAAACGCCCCCAGTGCGCCGTAGGTGCAGGTGTGGGAATCCGCGCCGATGATGCAGTCCCCGGCGGTGACCAGCCCCTGCTCCGGAAGGAGGGCGTGCTCAATGCCCATTTTGCCCACATCGTAAAAATGGCTGACGCAGTGGCTGCACGCGAATTCCCGGCACTGCTTGCTCTGCTGCGCCGCCTTGATGTCCTTGTTGGGGACGAAGTGGTCAAGGACGATGGCGATCTTGTCCTTGTCGAACACCTGAGAGAAACCGTTTTTCGTAAACTCGTTGATAGCCACCGGGGTGGTGATGTCGTTGCCCAAAACCAGATCCAGCTTCGCCCGGATGAGCTGCCCCGCCGTGACGGATTCCAGCCCCGCGTGGGCGGCGAGAATCTTCTGCGTCATTGTCATACCCATAATTTTGAAAACCTCCTATTCAGCAGTCATGTTGTTATAAGCGCCGATCAGGGCGTAAATACTCGCTTTGATGATATCGGTGTCCGTGCCGGCGCCCCAGCTCATATTCCCGGCGGCGTCCTCCAGACCAATGTAGGCCGCGGCGGTGGAGCCGGAATTGCGCTCCTGCACGCTGTGTTCGGTGTAGACCTTCAGGGTGTAATCCTTGCCGGTATATTGCTTCAAGGCGTTGCTCACCGCGTCCAGAGAGCCGTTTCCACTGGCGTGGAGGGTGGTTTTCCGTCCGTGGCGGAGGAAGGTGACCTCCGCGTCCACGCCGCCGTCCTTCTGGGCAAAGGACATGTGGGAAATCGACAGAGGGTGGTTCACGTTCAGGTAGCAGTCCATGAAGATTGCCAGCACGTCCTCGCTTTTCAGCTCCCGGTGGTCGTGGTCGGAGACGCTCTTGCACTGGTAGCTCAGGTGTTCGCGCATCTTCGGCGGCAGGATATAGCCGTAATTCTGCTCCAGCAGATAGCCGATGCCGCCCTTGCCGCTCTGGGAATTGACCCGGATGACGTCGGCGTCGTAGGTGCGGCTGATGTCCTGGGGGTCGACCGGCAGATACGGCACCGTCCAGCGGTGCAGATTTTTCTCCTTCCGCCAGGTCATGCCCTTGGCGATGGCGTCCTGATGGGAGCCGGAGAAGGCGGCAAACACCAGAGCGCCCGCGTAGGGCGTCCGCTCATAGACGTGCATCCGGGTACACTGCTCGTAGGTCTTGCAGATGGACGGCATGTCGGAAAAGTCCAGCTTCGGGTCGACGCCGTGGGCGTACATGTTCATGGCCAGGGTGATGATGTCCACATTGCCGGTGCGTTCGCCGTTTCCGAAGAGCGTTCCCTCTACCCTGTCCGCCCCAGCCAGCAGCGCCAGCTCCGTATCCGCCACGCCGGTCCCCCGGTCGTTGTGGGGGTGCAGAGACACGGTCACATGCTCCCGGTATTTGAGGTTTTCGCTCATGTATTCCACCTGGCCGGCATACACATGGGGCATACTCATTTCCACGGTGACCGGCAGGTTGATGATGACGTTGTTGCTTTCGCTGGGTTCCAGCACGTCCAGAACGGCGTTGCACACCTCCAGCGCGTATTCCGGCTCGGTGCCGGTGAAGCTCTCCGGGGAATACTCAAAGCGAAAATTGCCCTCGTATTCCGACGCCAGCTTTTTCACCAGCTTCGCACCCTCCACGGCGATCTGCTTGATCTCTTCCTTGCTCTTGCGGAACACCTGCTCCCGCTGGGCAACGCTCACGGAATTGTAGAAATGGATAATGGCGCTGGGCGCGCCCTTGCAGGCTTCAAAGGTCTTGCGGATGATATGCTCCCGGCACTGGGTCAGCACCTGCACCGAGACGTCCTTCGGGATTATATTGTTCTCGATCAAAGTCCGCAGGAACTCATACTCCGTCTCGGAGGCGGCGGGGAATCCCACCTCGATCTCCTTGAAGCCCAGGCGAAGCAGCAGATGGTAAAATTCCAGCTTCTCTTCCAGGCTCATGGGAATCACCAGGCTCTGGTTGCCGTCCCGCAGATCGACGCTGCACCATTGAGGGGCTTTTTCAATGTGGTCTTTGTGAACCCATTTGGAATGGTCGCCGGGGGCGGGGTAATAGCCGATCGCGTATTTGGAGGTATCCATCATTTCTAGTCCTTTCAAAGATAAAACTACAAAAAGCCCTGTCTCTTTGTAACAAAGAGACAGGGCTTTGCATGCAAAACCTTGCGGTACCACTCTTTTTGCCGCCAAAGCGGCCACTCGACAACGGTCCAACAACCGTATCCCGCTGTATCGGTCGGGCTCCGTCCGTCCTACTCGCCGAAGCTTTGGGAACGGCCGCTCAGAGGCCAGTATACAGCCGCCCCTGCATCCGCCTCGCACCAACCGGCGGCTCTCTGTACGCGGGAATCGGGCTGCTTTTTCCTCATCATTGCGTTCGATGTATGTTGGCAGGATTATAGCACCTTCTGCGCCGGGTGTCAAGCCCCGAAAAACAAAAGTCTTCGTCCACCAGACACTTTTGGCAAAACAGCAAAATAACGCCAGAAGAAAATCTGCATTTGTGCGCAACCTAACAGCGGCGGCCTGACGGCCGCCGCTGCTTGAAAATTTTATTCGATTGTCTGAATCCAGCCTTCGGGGGCTTCCAGGCGACCCATCTGGATGCCGGTGAGGGTGTCGTACAGCTTCTGGATGGTGGGGCCCATGCCCGCGTAGTGAATTTCCTTGCCGTGATCCACGATGGTTCCCACGGGAGAGATGACCGCCGCAGTGCCGCACAGGCCGCATTCGGCAAATTCGCCGATCTCCGCCAGCGCCACGGGGCGCTCCTCTACCTCCATGCCGAGATAGTCCTTCGCCACCTGCAGCAGGCTGCGCCGGGTGATGGATGGGAGAATGGTGTCGGACTTGGGGGTGACCAGCTTGCCGTCCTTGGTGACGAAAATCACGTTGGCGCCGCCGGTCTCCTCAATGTGGGTGCGGGTGGCAGAATCCACGTAGACGTTCTCGTCAAAGCCCTTCTCGTGGGCGTCCACGATGTTGTAAAGGCTCATGGCGTAGTTTAAGCCCGCCTTGACGTCGCCGGTACCCTTGGGAGCCGCCCGGTCGAGATCGGAGATGCGCAGCTTCAGGGGCTTGATGCCGCCCTTGAAATAGGGGCCGACGGGAGTGACGAACACCCGGAACTGATACTCCGTCGCGGGCTTGACGCCGATGATGGCGTCGCTGCCAAACATGAACGGACGCACGTACAGCGTCGCGCCGGAGCCGTAGGGCGGCACCCACTGGGAGTTGGCGCGGACCGTCTCCACCACGGCCTGGACGAACCGCTCCTCGGGGAACACGGGCATTTTCAGACGGCGGCAGGAGTTGGCCATCCGCTGGGCGTTGAGATCGGGGCGGAAGCAGACAATGCGGCCGTCCTCGGTGGTATAGGCCTTCAGTCCCTCAAAGCAGGTCTGGGCGTATTGCAGAACGCAGGCGCACTCGCTCATGGTGATGGTGGCCTGGTCGGTCAGGCAGCCGTCGTCCCACTGGCCATTCCGGAAATTGGAGACGTAGCGCATGTCGGTCTGGACGTAGCCAAACCCCAGGTTGCCCCAGTCAATATTTTTTCTTTCCATTGTAAACACCTCTCGGAGATTTTTATTTTTCCAATTCTAGCACCCCAGGCGGCGCAAGTCAAGCGTTTGGCGCGGAAAAAAGTACCTCACGCAGGGACATTTGTCTTTTTCAGAGGAACGTACAAAAAGCGACATATCCATCCCCGGTTTTCCTGCAAAAAACTCCAAAAAGGTCTTGTATTTAACAGGTTAAAGTGGTAAAGTATAGAAAAAAGCATCCAAGACGAAAGGAATCCGTGCCATGGACATCATTCGACATCCCGGTGAAGATCTGTTTTTTGAGGCCATCCTGTCTCTGCGGACGGTGGAGGACTGCCGTCTGTTTTTTGAGGACGTGGCCACCATCAAGGAATTGCAGGCCATGTCCCAGCGGTTCCGGGTCGCCTGTCTGCTGGACGGGGGCGAAAACTATATTGAAGTCTCGGAATCCACCGGCGCCAGCTCGGCCACCATCAGCCGGGTCAACCGGTGCCTGCTCTACGGCGGCGGCTACCGGACGGCGCTGGACAGGCTCAAGGAAGCGGGAACCCTCCCGGAGAGCGGAGAAAAATGAAGCGGGGTGTAACCCCCTTGGCTCTCCCTTTGGGAGAGCTGTCACCGCAGGTGACTGAGAGGGCTTTTTCCCTGTTTTCCCTCTCCGTCTTCGTTTCGCTCAACCGCCTCTCCCAGAAAGAGACAAGGGGGGCAGTTCAATCGCGCCCCTATGCCCAAAAGCCCCGCCGTTTTCGGGCATATCCATGTCCATTTTTTCCAATTGACAACCACTCCTGCCCATGCTATAATTTAACAGATAAGTTCAGCGGCTCATCCCGCCCGTCTTGCCGCTTTCCCGGCAGGGCGTTTTTTCAAGCTTTTTCAGCAGAAAGGAGATCAGCATGACGGATATGACGAAAGCCAAGATTTATGCCGCTTCTTTGGGATCCGTGTTTTCCGACGGGGTTTGTTTCTCCCTTTCCGTCCCCGGTCTTTCCGGGTTCGATTCTTCCGAATATGTTATTTTTCCCGGCTTTTGTGACGTGCATGTGCATTTCAGAGAGCCGGGTTTTTCTTATAAGGAGACCATCGCCACAGGCAGCCGGGCAGCCGCCCGGGGCGGCTATACCGCGGTCTGCACCATGCCCAACCTGAACCCGGTGCCGGACAGCGTGGGGAATCTGGAAGTCCAGCGCCGTCTCATCCGGGAAACCGCCTGCATCCATGTCTACCCCTACGGCGCCATCACCGTGGGTGAACAGGGCGAGGTGCTTTCCGACCTGGAGGGCATGGCGCCCCATGTGGTGGGATTTTCCGACGACGGCCGGGGCGTGCAGAGCGATGACTTAATGCGGCAGGCCATGCTTCGCGCCAAAGCCCTGGGGAAGCCCATTGTCGCCCACTGCGAGGTCAATTCCCTGCTGCGGGGGGGCTACATCCACGACGGCGACTACGCCAAGAGAAACGGCCACCGTGGCATCTGCTCCGAAAGCGAATGGGGGCAGATCGCCCGGGATCTGGAACTGGTGAAAGAAACCGGCTGCGCCTACCACGTCTGCCACGTCTCCGCGAAGGAAAGCGTGGCGCTCATCCGCAAGGCCAAGACCGAGGGACTGGACGTGACCTGCGAGACCGGCCCCCACTATCTGGTGATGGACGACAGCGACCTGCAGGAGGACGGTCGCTTCAAGATGAACCCGCCCCTGCGAGGAAAGGAAGACCGGGAGGCCCTGATTCACGGAATTCTGGACGGCACCGTCGACATGATCGCCACCGACCACGCCCCCCACTCCGCCGAGGAAAAATCCCGGGGGCTGGAAAAAAGCGCCTTCGGCATCGTGGGCATTGAGACCGCTTTTCCGATTTTGTATACATGTCTGGTAAAACCGGGCATCCTGAGCCTGGACAAGCTATTGGCGCTTCTGTGCATCAATCCCCGCAGACGCTTTGGCCTCCCCCTGGAGACGGATTACAGCGTCTGGGACTTAAACGCCCCATACACCATCGACCCGGAGGACTTTCTTTCCAAAGGCCGAGCCACCCCCTTCACCGGCTGGCAGGTCAACGGAAAATGTATCGCCACCGTCTGCGACGGAAAACTTGTATACGCCGCTCCGGAAACCCATACATAACGAGAGGAGAAACACCATGGCAAAAAGAACCGACATCAAGAAAATTCTCATCATTGGCTCCGGCCCCATCGTCATCGGCCAGGCGGCGGAGTTCGACTACGCCGGCACCCAGGCCTGTCTTGCCCTGAAGGAAGAGGGCTACGAGGTGGTGCTGTGCAACTCCAACCCCGCCACCATCATGACCGACACCATCATCGCCGACAAGGTCTACATGGAGCCGCTGACTCTGGAATATATCGCCAAGATCATCCGCTACGAGCGTCCCGACGCCATCATCCCCGGCATCGGCGGTCAGACAGGTCTGAATCTGGCCATGCAGCTGGAAAAGAAGGGCATTCTCCGGGAATGTCGGGTCAGGCTGCTGGGTACCTCCAGCGAGTCCATTGAGCGCGCCGAGGATCGGGAGCTTTTCAAGGAGCTGTGCCAGTCCATCGGCGAGCCGGTCATCCCCTCCGAAATTTCCTACTCTCTGGAAGAGGCCAAGGAGGCAGCCAAGCGCATCGGCTACCCCGTGGTGCTTCGCCCCGCCTTTACTCTGGGCGGCACCGGCGGCGGCTTTGCCTACAACGAAGACGAGCTGGTGGAGATCGGCCTCAACGCCTTCGCCCTCTCCCCTGTCCATCAGGTTCTGGTGGAAAAGTCCGTCAAGGGCTACAAGGAAATCGAATTCGAGGTCATGCGGGACTCTAATGACCACGCCATCACCATCTGCGGCATGGAGAACATCGACCCGGTAGGCGTCCACACCGGCGACAGCATGGTGGTCGCCCCCATCATGACCCTCAGCGACCACGACAGGAAGATGCTCAACGACTCCGCCATCAAAATCATCCGGGCGCTGAAGGTGGAGGGCGGCTGCAACGTCCAGTTTGCCCTCGACCCCAATTCCTCCAAATACTACCTTATTGAGGTCAACCCCCGTGTCTCCCGTTCCTCCGCGCTGGCCTCCAAGGCCTCCGGCTACCCCATCGCCCGGGTCACCGCAAAAATCGCCGTGGGCATGGCGCTGGAGGACATCAAGATCGCCAACACCAACGCCGCCTTTGAGCCGAAGCTGGACTACGTCATCACCAAGCTGCCCCGGTTCCCCTTCGACAAGTTCACCTCCGCCATCAACATTCTGGGTACCCAGATGATGGCCACCGGCGAGGTCATGGGCATCGGCTCCAATCTGGAGGAATCCCTGCTCAAGGGCATCCGCTCTCTGGAGGTAGGCGCGAACCACATTTACCATCACAAATTCGACGACATGACCACGGAGGAGCTGCTGGACTACATCAGCGTGTTCCGCTCCGACAACATTTTTGCCATCGCGGAAATCATCTACCGGGGCGTCACCGTGGAGCAGATTCATGAGATCACCGCCATTGACGTCTACTTCCTGAACGCCATCAAGCGCATCGTGGACATGGAGGAATACTTAAAGCTCCATGTCAAAGAGCCGGAAGCCCTTCTGGACGCCAAGAAGATGGGCTTCAGCGACAAATATGTAAGCCGGCTGTGGAAATGCTCCGAGACGGACGTGTCCGATTTCCGCAGAGAACACGGTATGTTCCCGGCCTTCCGCATGGTGGACACCTGCCACACCGGCGCATATATCCCCTACTTCTACTCCTCCTACACCGGCGGAAACGTCTCCCGGCTGACGAGCAGAAAGAAGATCGTGGTGCTGGGCGCGGGCCCCATCCGCATCGGTCAGGGCGTGGAATTTGACTACTCCACCGTCCACGCCGTCATGACCATCAAAAAGGCGGGCTACGAGGCCATCATCATCAACAACAACCCCGAGACCGTCTCCACCGACTACACCACCGCCGATAAGCTGTACTTCGAGCCTCTGACCCCCGAGGATGTGATGAACATCATCGACTTTGAAAAGCCCGACGGCGTGATCGCGTCTCTGGGCGGTCAGACCGCCATCAATCTGGCCCAGCCCCTCCATGACCGGGGTGTGAAGATCATCGGCACCGGCTGCGAGGCCATCGACAGAGCCGAAAACCGGGACGCCTTTGAAAAGCTCCTGAAAGAGCTGGACATCCCTCAGCCCAAGGGTAAGGCCGTCACCAAGATCGAGGACGGTCTCGCGGCGGCAAACGAGATCGGCTATCCCGTGCTGGTGCGTCCCAGCTTCGTGCTGGGCGGCCGCGCCATGCAGATTGTGGCGAACGAGAGCCAGCTGCGCCGCTACCTGAAAAGCGCCGTGGAAATCGACGAGGACAAGCCCGTTCTGGTGGACAAGTACATTCAGGGTCGGGAAGTGGAGATCGACGCCATCTGCGACGGGCGGGACGTGTTCGTCCCCGGCATCATGGAGCTGGTGGAGCGCACCGGCGTCCACTCCGGCGACTCCATCTCCGTCTATCCCTCCTTCTCCATCTCCGACAAGGTCAAGGGCATCATCCTGCAATACGCCAAGAAGCTGGGTCTGGGCATCGGCATTGTCGGCCTGTTCAACGTGCAGTTCATCGTAGACCCCGAGGACAACGTGTCCGTCATCGAGGTCAATCCCCGTTCCTCCCGCACGGTGCCCTTCCTGAGCAAGGCCACGGGCTACAGCCTGGCGGACATCGCCACCGACGTGATTCTGGGGCTGAGCCTGAAGGAGCAGGGCTTCTTCGACATCTACCCCGCCGAGAAGGAACGCTGGTACGTCAAAGCGCCGGTGTTCTCTTTCAACAAAATCCGCGGCCTGGACGCCTATCTGACCCCCGAAATGAAGTCCACCGGCGAGGCCATCGGCTATGACCGCACCATGACCCGCGCCCTGTACAAGGCGCTGCAGGCCTCCGGCATGAAGCTGCAAAACTACGGCACCGTGCTTGCCACCATCGCCGACCGGGACAAGGAGGAAGCGCTGCCTCTGATCCGCCGGTTCTACCGTCTGGGCTTCAACATCGAGGCCACCGCCGGCACCGCCATGTTCCTGAAGGAAAACGGCATCCGCACCCATGTTCTGGGCAAGATCAGCGACGGAAGCGACGAAATTCCCAACGCCCTGCGTCAGGGACACATTGCCTACGTCATCAACACCCGCGACCCCGGCTCCAACGGCCGGGACGGCATAAAAATCCGCCGGATCGCCACGGAGCATAACGTGACGCTGTTTACCGCGCTGGACACCATCCGGGTTCTGCTGGATGTGCTGGAAGAAACCACGCTGACCATCTCCACCATCGACGCCTGAGCGGGCAGCGCCCGCAGGCAATGCGTTTCTCCCTGCGTCCCATGACCAACACCATTGGGTGGGCAGCTCGATTCTCTACGCATACACACGATGTACAATCCATTTTCCGGAAGGAGCGACCATGAAACAGAGCATTTTCACGATTCTTTCCAATACCCCGCTGACGGACTGCGTCTACAAAATGGTGCTTTCCGGAGACACCTCCGCCATCACCGCACCGGGGCAGTTTGTCAACATTCAAATTACAGGGAAGTTCCTCCGCCGCCCCATCTCCGTGTGCGACTATGACGGGGATACCCTCACCATCGTCTACAAAGTAGTGGGCAAGGGTACGGAAATCCTCTCCCGGATGGTTCCCGGGGAGAAGCTGGACATTCTCACCGGCCTGGGCAACGGCTACGACCTTGCCCCCGCCGGGGACTGTCCCGTCCTCTTAGGCGGCGGCGTGGGCGTCCCGCCGCTGTACCACCTTGCCAAACGGCTGCTCGCCATGGGCAAGCAGGTGACGGTGATTCTGGGCTTCAACACCCAATCGGAAGTGTTCTATGAAGCCGAATTCCGGGCGCTGGGCTGCCGGGTGATCGTCGCCACCGTCGACGGGAGCTATGGCGTCAAGGGCTTCGCCACCACACCGCTGAACGATCTGAATTATTCCTATTTCTACACCTGCGGCCCGGAGTCGATGCTCAAGGCGGTGTATAAAGCCGCCCGTACCTCCGGCCAGATGAGCTTTGAGGAACGGATGGGCTGCGGCTTCGGCGCCTGTATGGGCTGCTCCTGCAAGACCCTCACGGGCTACAAGCGCATCTGCAAGGACGGCCCCGTCATGAAGAAGGAGGAGATTCTATGGGAAGCCTGAGCGTCAATCTCTGCGGCATCGAGCTGGACAATCCGGTCATCCCTGCTTCCGGCACCTTTGGTTACGGCTACGAATTTGCCGAACTGTATGACATCAACTGCCTCGGTACCTTCTCCTTCAAGGGAACCACAAAAGAACCCCGCTTCGGAAATCCCACCCCCCGCATTGCCGAGTGTACAAGCGGCATGATCAACGCCGTGGGGCTGCAAAATCCCGGCGTGGAGAAGGTCATTGCCGAAGAACTCCCGAAGCTGAAAGCCTGCTTTCACAAACCGGTCATGGCCAACGTCTCCGGCTTTTCCGTGGCGGATTACGCCTACACCTGCGAAAGACTGGACAAGGAGGAACAGGTGGGCTGGCTGGAGGTCAACGTCAGCTGCCCCAACGTCCACGGCGGCGGCATGAGCTTCGGCACCTGCCCGGAAGCTGCCGCAGAGGTGACGGCGGCAGTGAAAAAGGTCACAAGCAAGCCCGTTATCGTCAAGCTCTCCCCCAACGTCACCGACATTGTGTCCATCGCCAAAGCCTGCGAGGACGCGGGAGCGGACGGCATCAGCCTGATCAACACCATGCTTGGTATGCGCATTGATCTGCGCACCCAAAGACCCATTATTGCCAACAAAATGGGCGGTTTTTCCGGCCCCGCCATCTTCCCGGTGGCGCTGCGCATGGTCTATCAGGTCGCAAATGCGGTAAACGTCCCCGTGGTGGGCATGGGCGGCGTCAGCAGCGCCGAGGACGTGGTGGAGATGATGCTGGCAGGCGCTACCGCCGTAGAGGTGGGCGCGGCCAACCTTGTAAATCCCTACGCCTGCCGGGACATCATCCGGGAGCTTCCCGCCGTCATGGGAAAATACAAAATTGAGAACCTGAAAGACATTATTGGAGGTGCAAAGTAAATGGGTAAGGACGTCATTGTAGCCTGCGATTTTTCATCCGCCGAGGCGACCTTCGCTTTTCTGGATAAGTTCACCGGCCGCAAGCCCTTTGTGAAAATCGGCATGGAGCTGTACTATGCGGAAGGCCCCGCCATCGTCCGGGAGATCAAAGCCCGGGGACACAAGATTTTTCTGGACTTAAAACTTCACGACATTCCCAACACCGTAAAAAAGGCCATGTCCGTCCTGCGGAATCTGGACGTGGACATCACCAACCTCCACGCCGCCGGCACCACCGCCATGATGAAGGCCGCGCTGGAGGGTCTGACCCGGGAGGACGGCACCCGTCCCCTGCTGATCGCCGTGACCCAGCTGACCTCCACCGATCAGGCGGCCATGGAATCCGATCTGCTCATTCACGAACCCATTGACCAGGTGGTCATGCACTACGCCGAGACCGCGAAGAATGCCGGTCTGGACGGCGTGGTCTGCTCCCCCCTGGAAGCGGGGAAGGTACACGAGCGCTGCGGCGAAGCGTTTCTCACCGTGACCCCCGGCGTCCGCTTCGCCGACGGCGATGTGGGCGACCAGAAGCGGGTGATGACCCCCGCCGCCGCCAAGGCCATCGGCTCGGACTACATTGTGGTCGGCCGTCCCATTACCGCCGCCGCCGACCCCGTTGCCGCCTACGAGCGCTGCGTGGCGGAATTCTGCGACTAAATCAAGGAGGAGACCATCTTGGAAAGCTACAAAAGAGAATTCATTCAGTTCCTGGAAAAGGCCGGTGTGCTGAAATTCGGCGATTTTACCGCCAAATCCGGCCGGAAAATCCCCTATTTCATCAACGCCGGGGAGATCAAAACCGGTCAGGAAATCGCGACCCTGGGCGAATTTTACGCCCGCGCCTACCGGGAAAAGCTGGGCGGGCGGAAGGCCGTCCTCTACGGCCCCGCCTACAAGGGCATTTCCATCGCCGTGTCCGCCGCCGTCGCCCTGAGCCGGGACGGGCTGGACGTTCCCTTCTTCTTCAACCGCAAGGAAGCCAAGGATCACGGCGAGGGCGGCGTGTTTGTGGGCTATGTCCCCAAGGCCGGTGAGGACGTGGTCATCGTAGAGGACGTCATCACCGCCGGGACTGCCATCCGGGAAAGCATGGCGATTCTTCGCCATCTGGAGGGCGTCAAGGTCGCCGCCACCTTCATCATGGTCGACCGGAAGGAGCGGGGCAAGGGCGAAAAGCTGGCCATGGAGGAAGTGGAAGAGGAATTCGGCTTCCCCGTCTACTCCGTGGTGGACGTGTACGACATCATCGCCTATCTGGAAGAAAATCCCGCCAACGCCGAGAATGTGGCGCGGATCAAAAACTACCTTGCCGTGAATGGGGCGAAAGCATGAGGAGTCTGAACAGCATTCTGGATTTAGGCGTAGACGAGCTGGACGAACTGATCGCCACCGCCAAGGATATCATTGCCCACCCGGAAGCCTACTGGGACAGGTGCGCCCACAAGAAGCTGGCGACGCTGTTCTTCGAGCCCTCCACCCGCACCCGCCTGAGCTTTGAGGCCGCGATGCTGGAGCTGGGCGGCAGCGTCATCGGCTTCAGCGAAGCCAGTTCTTCC
>QWCN01001843.1_pt1 | contig 30278 bp, 27 predicted proteins | sample 1972711 | NCBI WGS metagenome assembly QWCN01 (sample SAMN09866707, study PRJNA288562) | Human gut metagenome isolate term1_stool, whole genome shotgun sequencing... | isolation source: gut | host: Homo sapiens | place: USA: California
TAAGTCCAATAAAACTCCCTATTTCTATTTTTTTATAAAAAATTTGCGTGTCTAACTCATCACTGGAAGTAACGAGAATGCGACACGCAGTTATTCAAAAAATTAAAATTATGTGATTCTATATCATATCTCTGTTTAAAGATATTCTCAGCTTTTTTCTTAATAGTTTCCCAGTTCTTTCTTAAATATCGGATTTCATTAGACTCATATGTATCCGTTTCCGGGTCAATTTCCAATGCCGTAATAATCTCTTCATTAACCGGAATCATATTATTATAAAGAAGGTTTGAAATTTCTTTTCCAGAAGTCTCTGTCACAAATGTAGTTATAAGAGAGCTTCTCTTATTTTTCCCTGCACTTTTCCTTTCTTCTGTTGTCTGAGATGTAAGCGGAATAATATATTTCCTGCCTCCTACCATTGTAACAATTCCTGCAAATGGTCTGTTATTAAATTTTACACTTACTCTATAATCTTCTTTATGTAGATATTTTAAATACTCTTTGTCTACACAATAAAGAATCGGACTTTCATTTTCCATATTTCTCCTTCGAAAAAAGCTGCTTGCATTAAACAAACAGCTTTCCGTCCACTAAAGCAGGACCTCTCTCAAAACAAGTTTCCTTGTTTATTTGCATTATATGCTGTATCTCAAAAATCAATACAACTTCAGAAAAGTGTATTCAACATACTTACTCTTTTTCTGTTCTTTAATTTTACTCTAGCCATGTGCTGATGTCAACAATATTTCTACTGTTTTTGTAAATATAGCAAAGAGGCTGCTCCAATACAGCTTGCCTGTGCCAGGAGTACCGCCGGAAGACCAAGGACCGGTGCAAGTGGTGCTGTCAGGGATGCAGCTGTTGTAATTGCTACAGTTGCTGAACCAAGTGCAATTCTCATAAGTGCTACAATGATCACCGGGATCAGGATCGCCGGGATCGGCCAGCTCACTACCATCTCACCAAGAACTTCCCCAATACCACTCACCTTTACTACATTTCCAAGTGCTCCACCGGCACCTGTGATCAGCATAATGATACCAGTGCTCTTCAGGGTATTACCAAATCCATCCTGAATCGCAGTGATCGCATCTGCCGGAGACATTCTTCCAACAAGTGCTGTGATAAGTGCCGCAAGAAGCAACGCAATAAATGTATGTGTCCGGGTTTTCAAAACCAGAACGATCATCACAAGAATTCCCAAAAATAATCCCAATAACATCTGTGTTTCCTGTGTCATTTTCTTTTCCTTCCATCGTTCCACAAAATATCTATGAAAACATCTTCCGTTGATGCCGGTATTAACCGATAAATTCCATAGGTAAAATGCAGGAAATCCTAAGAATAAGTGTAACTCTCTCTTATTGGGATTGTCAATTTTTAGCAGTTGCTTAAGTGAAATGGTTTATGAAACAGGATGTGAAATCCTTTACAAAATGGTCGGATATTTCATAATACCTGCAGATACAAAAAAATCTCCCCGGACAGTGGATATTTAACTTCACTGTCTGGAGAGATCTGTATTTCTGCTTAGATTCAGATCCTGTAATCCATCCATGCGATCACGTCTGCAATGACTTCGTCACGGCAGTATTCGTTGAGAATCTCGTGGAAAAGTCCTCCATAGATCTTCATCTGACGGTCTTTGGATGCTGCTGTTGCGAAGAAATCCATGGTATCCTGAACACTTACCAGGCCGTCTTTCTCGCCGTGCATCATAAGGACCGGATATGCAAAGTCTTTCATCTTGTCAGCAAACCAGTCCAGACCGTCACAGATGCTGTAGCAGAGTCCTGTTGTAAAAGTGCTGGTATTGTATGGATCTTTGCCGTACCAGTCTACGACTTCCTTAACTGAGCACACCCCTGAGCCCAGTTCATTCGGCAGTTTCGTATGTGGATCCAGATTTCTGTCTACGGATGTGATCAGCTTGCCGTTGTCCTTAACCAGTGCACCGCTGGTGATGATGCCGCGGAGTTTTTTGTCCGGATATTTGGCTCCGTAGAGAGAAACGGTGTAGCCGCCCATGCTGTGACCGAGGAGAAATACCGGGATGTCAGGATTTTCTTTGATGGCAAGGTCTACAAATACATTGGTGTCGTCGAGGATTTCGTTGAAATCACTGTAATAGGTTCTCTCGCCCTCGGATCTGCCGTGTCCTCTGTGGTCAAAGCGATAAGTGCTAATCCCTGCCTGATGAAGTTTCTCCGCAAAGTAATCATAACGCCCCTGGTGCTCGCAAAGACCGTGAACAATGACGATCGCAGCTCTGGCATTCTCGACCAGTTCCCTGTTGAAGAATAATTTTGTTCCGTCAAAAGATTCAACAAATACTTCCTGCATAGCAAAAACCTCCCTGTTTTTTTATAAATCCAGTATAGCGGTTTTGTCTGATAAAAGCTACTGGTTATTGGAAGTTTGCTAATAATTTTTGTAGCTTTACGTTACCGTTTACAGGGTATAGCAGTCGTAGCGGATGGCTTTGCCGTTGAGGGTATAGGAAGGTTTCCTTCCGGCGAGGAATTCGCTCTTCAGAGGGCGTTTGACGATGATCTTGTCCGGGGCGGCTTTGATCGCGGCATCGAAGAGGTCTGTTTCTTCGGAGCACGGCGGTTCCAGTTTCTGGATAAGCTGGAGTTTCTTGTTGATCAGGCTGGATTTCTGTCTTGCCGGGAACATGGGATCGAGATAGATCACGTCTACCGGGTCCAACAGTTTGGACATGCATTCTACGCTGTCGCCCTCGACAAGTTTCATCCTGGCGGCGATATCCTTTAACACTGGATGTTTCTTTGCACGGCGCAGTGCGTCTTTCAGAAGAACTGCGACTACAGGATTCTGTTCGTACAATGTCACCTCATAGCCCTGTGCTGCCAGAAGGAAGGCATCCTCTCCCATACCGGCAGTTGCATCGATAGCCTTGCGTTCTTCTTTCTCTGATTTGGCAGCGCGGACCAACATTTCGTGCTGAAGCCGTCCGTTCGTGACACGGTGGAGCATGTTCTCAAAATCTCCCTGATAAGTCAGTCCATATCCGGTCAGGGAAACGCCCTTCGAATCAAACAGTACCGTCAGTTCCTTCCCCGGCTTGTCAGCGATCACACTCCCCGCCCGCCGCGCAAAAGACTCCGCCTGATCCCGCTGCCCGCCTTTTTGTATGCATACTACTATTTTGTCGTTCATGTTGGTTGTTCTCTTTCTATCTGTTATGAAAACTCATAATTCTAATCTGGTAGTTTTATCTGACAATATCTATCTGGCACATTTCCATAGCCTTCAGTGCATTCTCGTGGCTTTCCGGGGTCACTCCTGCACAGCATGAAGCATCTACTGTGATCGGCACTTCCGGAAGAGTTGCTTTCGCCAGAAGTGCATTGGAGATCACGCAGATATCTGTGCAGAGACCAACAAATGTAATACTTCCTATCTCATCCTCAATGTTCATTGCCACCAGATCAGTTGCCAGATCTGTAGAGCCAAAGGTTTCCTTATCAATCGGTTCTGTTTTTCGCAAATCGTCCAATTCTCTTCTGATCTGCCAGCCTTCTGTATCCCGGATGCAGTGTGGTATCGGAAGCTTCTTTCCTTCCTGGGTATCCAGGTACCATGTTTCATGGGTATCTCGTGTAAAAAGAACTGTTCCTTTGAAATTTCGAATCTTCTCTTCTACTTTGGGAATGATTGCGACAGCCTCTTTGGTTCCAAGAGCGCCATCGATAAAATCATTCTGCATGTCTACTACAACTAAAATATCCTGCATAAATTTCTCCTTCTCTTTATCTGTACCAGTTTTTATTTTTCAATGAAATGTATTCTTTCCGGCACAAATCGATTCTGCTGAGGTCTTGTTTCTGCCGGATAGCCCAGTGCAAACATGGAAAATACTTTCACATTTGCCGGAAGATCCAGCAGTCTGTGTACTTCCTCCATGCGGTCTTCTACTGGCGCAATGCCAAACCATACGCCTCCAAGCCCCTGGGCATCTGTTTCCAGCCAGATATTCTGCTGCGCGATCGCCATGTCGATCTGCGTAAAAGATGGCGCTATAAGCCCTTCTGTATGATATACCGGAACAATAACTACAGGTGCGCCTGCAGCACAGCCAGTGTATGGCGTTACTTTAGACAGTTTCTGGATTTTTTCTTTATCCGTAACCACATAAAATTCCCATGGCTGCTGATTACAAGCACTCGGTGCCTGCATTCCCGCTCTCAGAATCTCCATGATCTTTTCCTTTTCTACTGGTCTGTCTTCATATTTTCTTACACTGATCCTGTGAAAAATACTGTTCATAATTTACGCTCCCTTGCTCGTTATTTAAGATAAACTCATTATACCACAGGACAAAAAAATAAGACACAGCTTAATGCTGTGTCTTATTTTTTATTAGCGTGCGTTAGAGGTTGCTGCGTGCCAGTGGCACGCGCTTAGCAACGACCGAAGCGAAGCGTAGATCGAACCCGTTCGAGTCCGGGTCGGACTCGAACCAAAAACGGGATAGAGCTTACTGCTCTACCCCGTTTCCTATTAGCGTGCGTTAGAGGATTCGAACCCCCGACCTTTTGGTCCGTAGCCAAACGCTCTATCCAGCTGAGCTAAACGCACATCTCTTTTGTTTTGTGAGTACTTGTCGCTCACAACAAAATGTATTTTATAGTATAAATGTCATTTTGTCAACACTTTTTTTGAAAAAAATTTATTTTTTTTATTTTTATATTTTGAAGGTGCATTTCAGGCATTTTCGGACTCGGTTATGAGACGGATGAATTCGCTCATTTCGCGGGTTTTGTACTTGTTTTTATGATAGAAGATCTGGCGGTACATGGAGATATCAATGTCGGTCACGTCAAGCATGGCAATCCGGCCGCTGCGGATATATTTCTCCACTGCAAAATATGGAAGGAACGAAAGTCCGTCATTTCGCTCCACCATCTTAATGATAAATTCCGTATCGCTGATCTCAAGGGCAGGGTCCAGCGTGCGGTTCTCAAGCGCAAGATGCTGATCCAGCGCCTGCCTGTAGTTCGCATTTTTTTCCGTCAGAAAAAAAGATTCCCCCAGGATATCCTGAAGCACCATTTCCTTTCTCAAAGCAAATTCAGAATTTACAGATGCAACAAAAACGATCGGCTCTGCTGCCTCCATAACCTTGATCCATTCCTTATTCCAGCGCGGCGTGTCCAGGATATAGATAAGATCCAGTTCATTATGCTCCATCATACGGATCAGCTTCTCCGGTGAATCCAGCGTGATCTGTATGTTTACCTTCGGATAAAGCGTATGAAACTGGCTAAGGATACGTGGAAACTTCGCCGTGCACAGAGATTCGATCGTACCAATATGAAGCGGATTCTCAAGCTCCCTGTCCTCATTCATCGCCATTATCGTCCTGTTCATTTCATAAAGGATACGGTTGGCATGCTCCAGGAAACGCTTCCCCTGCGGCGTAAGGCTGACTTTCTTACCCATACGGTCAAACAGCTTCGTGCCGAGTTCTTCCTCCAGAAGCCGGATCTGGACCGTAATGGCAGACTGTGAATATCCCATAGTCTCCGCTGCCCTGGAAAAACTTCCAAGTTTCGCAACATGAACAAAAGACTGCACCTGACGGATCTCCATGACGCCCTCCCTCTTATTATGAAAAATTTTCAACCATGTCATAAATACTATGAATTTGCTTCATTTATATGTTGATGATACAATACACTCACGAAGACGTCAATCGTATTTTTATGCAAAATCAACAAAACTTTTTTGGAGGAAAATTACATAATGGAGAAGAAAAAATTCAAACTCGGGCTTGTACCGAAACTTCACTGACATGACCAAATCCGGCAAAACTTTCGCGATCCTTGGAATCCTCTGGAAAGTTTTCCTTGTTGTTATCGCAATGCATCTGATCTGCATTTTTATCCAGTTCACGATTGCAGGTTCTGTCAGCAGGGAAAACCCTCTGACCCTTATAAAAAACCAGGTTCCTGGTTATACTACAGCTCTTGGAACACAGTCCTCTGCTGCAACGATCCCGGTCAATCTGCAGTGTGCAGAAGCTGACGGCGTGTGCTCCCAGATCCGTAACTTCGTTGTACCACTTTGTGCAAACATCCATATGGCAGGTTCCATGATCACGATCACCGCATGTGCAACTGCTGTCTGTCTGATGAACCAGCTTCCAATCAGTCTCGCAACTGTCATTCCGTTCATCATGACACTCGGCATCGCAATGGTCGCTTCCCCGGGAGCTCCTGGTGGTTCTATCATGACTGCTCTTCCGTTCCTGTACATGGTATTCGGTGCAGAAGCCGGAGACCCGGAAGGCGCGATCTGTGCGATCATGGTTGCACTTTACATCACACAGGATTCCTTCGGAACAGCCTGCAACATTTCCGGCGACAACGCTATCGGCATCATCGTAGACACTATTTATAAGAAATTTATCTTAAAAACACCACAGCCACAGGAGAATTAAAATGTCTTTTATCAGCGTATTTGATGTAATGGGGCCAAACATGATCGGTCCTTCCAGCTCCCACACAGCCGGAGCTGCCCGCATTGGTTTTCTCGCACAGAAAATGATCAATGGTCCACTGAAAAAAGTTGAATTTATACTGTATGGATCTTTTTCCAGAACTTACAAAGGACATGGTACTGACCGCGCACTGCTCGGCGGTATTATGGGATTTTCCACAGACGATATGCGTATCCGCAACTCCTTTGAGATTGCAGAAAAAAAAGGACTCGAATTCACCTTTACGCCAAATGAGCTGGAAACAGATATCCATCCAAACACTGTTGACATCCATATGGTCAACGAAAGCGGTCAGGAAATGACCGTCCGCGGAGAATCTCTTGGCGGCGGCAAAGTCCGCATCGTAAGGATCAATTCCGTACAGGTTGATTTCACGGGCGAATACAGTGCCGTGATCGTAACTCATCAGGACAAACCGGGCGTTGTGGCATACATCACCAAATGCCTCAGCGACCGAAACGTAAACATCGCTTTTATGCGTCTTTTCCGCGAATCCAAAGGCGAGATCGCCTATACGATCGTGGAATCTGACGGACGTCTTCCGGAGGATATCGGAGTCACGATCCGCCAGCACGAAAATATCCACGAAGTCATGATTGTGCAGATGTAAGGAAGGAGATTTTTTATCATGGATTTTAAAAATGCAAAAGAACTTCTGACGCTCTGCCAGGATCATCAGCTTCCGATCTCTGAGATCATGCGTCAGAGAGAGATCATTGTCAGTGAGACGACCGACGAGAGTGTAAATTCACGAATGGCACGTGTCCTTGAGATCATGAAAGATGCCGCTTTTTCCCCGGTCAAAACCCCTGTCAAATCTATGGGCGGACTGATTGGCGGTGAAGCACAGAAGCTTTCCAGGCATCTTGCTTCCGGTAAAGGGATCTGCGGAAATGTCCTGGAAAAAGCGATCACCTACGCAATGGCGACTCTGGAGACAAACGCCTCCATGGGACTGATCGTAGCCTCTCCTACTGCCGGCTCTGCCGGTATCGTTCCGGGACTTCTTCTTGCACTTCAGGAAGTTTATGATTTCTCTGACGAGGATATCCAGAAAGCACTTTTTAATGCTGGTGCGATCGGATATCTTGCCATGCGAAATGCAACAGTTGCCGGTGCTGTCGGCGGCTGTCAGGCAGAGACAGGTGTTGCAGCTGCCATGGCTGCTTCTGCTGCTACAGAGCTGATGGGCGGTACTCCACTGCAGTGTACCTACGCCGCTTCTACCGTGCTTATGAACATGCTCGGGCTTGTATGTGACCCGGTTGGCGGTCTGGTGGAATATCCGTGCCAGAACCGAAATGCTTCCGGTGTTGCGATCGCACTGGTCGCTGCGGAGATGTCCCTCGCAGGCATCACACAGCTTATCCCTCTCGATGAAATGATCACGATCATGTTCACCGTAGGCAAAAAGCTTCCTGCGGAACTGAGAGAAACTGCACTTGGCGGCTGTGCAACAGCACCGTCTGCATGCGAATCCTGCCATATGTGCGGGTGATATTTACTGATATTTATATAGGTAAAACTTTATACAAGACAGACAAATGACCGGGATTAAAACTCTCCCGGTCATTTTGTCTATTAATCATTTTTATGCAGATTTCTATGTCAAATTCAGATAATGTCGATCGTTTTATTATTCAGCGTCTGCGCTGTCATCTGTTGTCTCTGCAGCTTCGCTGTCGTCTTTGGATGCGTCATCTTTTTTATCATCTGCCGGTGCTGCATCTTCTTTTACTTCTGGTGCACCTGCATTCATTACAACAACTGCTGTTGCATTTCCATCTGCATCAAGGGTAACTTTAATGGTATCACCAACTTTGATGTCTGAGAATGCGATCGCTTCCGTCTTCATTTCCGGTGCTTTTGTATCGTCTGGTTTTGCATCTTTGTCAGCTGCATCTGCAGATTCGTCTGTTGTTTCATCTGCAGCATCTGCATCTGTACTGTCGCTGTCTGCTGTTTCATCTGTGGACTCATCTGTAGAGTCTGTATCGTCTGCTTTGGCGTCCTCGCTGTCAGCATCCTTGGAATCATCTGCTTTCTGATCATCTGCCGGTGCTTCATCCGGTTTCTCCGGCTGAGCTTCTTTCTCGTAAGTTGTGGTATCCGTTACTTTGATCGTCTGAGATTCTCCTGTCAGATCCAGCATAGATGGAGCTTCGCCCTTGTCATCTAAAGCTTCTGCATCTTTCTCATCAGCTGCTGCCTCGTCTGTGCTGTCGGACTCATCTGTAGATTCATCCTCTGTATCTTTGGAATCATCTGCTTTTTCATCTTTGCTGTCATCAGCTTTCTCGTCTTTGGAATCATCAGCCTTTGCATCTTTATCTCCAGCGTCTTTGCCATCCTCTGGTTTTTCACCCTTCGGGTCCTGTCCATCCGGCTGCTGTCCTTCTTTTGGAGTTCCTACATTGATCGTAATGCTGTCCTCTCCAACTTCTGTGACTTCACCGTAAACTTCTGTAGCTTCTGCTTCATCTGTAGTTGTATCTGTGGAATCTGCGCTCTCGTCCTCTGCTGCAGCCTCTGTTGTCTCAGCAGTATCACTTGCTGCATATGCCATATTTACAGAAGTCAGTGCCATTGTCAGTCCTAATACCATTGCTGCATATTTACGTTTCATAATAATCAATTCCTCTCTTCTATTTTAATTTTGATTTTTCTTTTGTTTTGCTTTCTGTTGCTTACAGCTAACAATATAGGCTGGATTTGTGACCCTTATGTGATAAAAATAAGGAGATTTTATGAAATCAGTCACATTTTTTGCACAAAAAATCCTTCACCTCGGGAAAGATGAAGGATCTTCATTATATTTAATTTCGTCTCAGTGCCTCGATCGGGCTCAGTTTTGCGGCTTTTCTTGCAGGGTAGATTCCAAAGAAAACACCTACCGCGCAGGAGAACAAAGTCGCTGCCAGCACGACTGTCGGGCTGATCCCCGGCGAGATCGCCATTCCCATACTGTTACTCATGACCATACAGATTCCATAAGCCGCCAGCACACCGAGCAGGATTCCGATCAGACCACCGATAACTGTCAGGATCGCTGCTTCTGCAAGGAACTGCAGCATGATAGAAGCAGTCTTGGCTCCAAGAGATTTACGGATACCAATCTCCCTCGTTCGCTCTGTGACAGACACAAGCATGATATTCATAACACCGATTCCACCTACAAGAAGAGAAATTCCGGCCACAAAAGAAATAAAAGTCGTGACCATGCCAAGCATCTCGTTCATAGATTTCATGATATCCTGGAAACTCTCAACCTGGAAATAATCTTCTCCAGCACACTGATGGCGTTTTTCCAGCAGGTGAACGATCTGATCTGCGATTCCCTGGAAATCCTGTGTTTTGTCTGCCTGAACAGTGATCGAATAAAATTCATCAGACCCTACAACCAGATCATCCATGGATGAATACGGGATATTCACCGTAACCGGCATTCCATCATAAGTATAACTTACAAAAGTTCCATTTTCTTTCTGCGTTGTGACACCTATGATACGAAATGATTTGGAAGAATCATAACAGGTGATATCAAGGCTCATACCCACAACATCATCCGTACCAAACAGTCTTTTGGCATCGGAATCGGAAATGACGCAGACGTTTTTGCCCTCCTCGATCTCCTGCTCTCCGAAATAATTTCCGTATTTCATTTCAGAGTTATTGATCATTTTGGCATCCGGGCCCTCGCCGGTTAACATAATAGAAAAAGTTCCCTTGCCAGTCACAGTCTCACCATCATAACTGTTTGAAACACTGACTCCCTCTACATCTTCCAGTTTACGGACTTCCTGCACATCTTCCGGTGTGATCCATTCGTCCTCTGTCATGGCATCACTGCTGACGCTGATCGCGATCTTGCCGGCACCGATACCGTCGATCTCACTGTTCATCTGATTCTTGGTTCCCTCACCGATAGAAACGATCGCAATAACCGAGGCAATACCTATGATGATCCCAAGCATGGTCAGAAAAGAACGTCCTTTATTTGCGCGGATGTTCTGGACTGCCATTTTTATGTATTCATACAATCCGCCCATCAAGCACCTTCTTCTGTTTCTGTAACCACATCTTCTGCATCGGCAGGAACAGCATCTGCTCCATCAACGCCTTCCGCACTGGCATCCACGGCCTGTGCAGTCATTCCTTCCTGCAGGGAACCGATATCACGGATCACCTGTTCATCTGCCTCAATGCCATCTGTTACCTCGATATAATCGTCAGAACTTATGCCTGTCGTGATATCTTTTCTGGTGATCACGCCATCTTCAAGGACATAACAGAAAGAACCATCTTTGCCAATGTTGACAACTTCGGACGGCAGAACGACAACATTCTCTGCTTTCTGTGCCTGGATCGTTACTTTGGCATCTACGCCGAGAAAAATATCTTCGTCCGGATTTTTGATACGGATGTCTGCTGAGATCAGGGATGCACCTTTTTCATTCTGCGTCGCAATGTGGCTGACCTTGATAACTTCGCCCTCGTATGTTTTTCCTGCAAGTGTGATCTGTGCGCTTTGTCCTTCCTGAACCTTGTCGTAATCATACTTGGAAATGTTTACCGTTACATCTACTTTATCTGTATTCTGCAGGGTAAAAAGCTCTGTTCCAAGCGCTGTCGTAGAGCCTTCCACAACGGCAACTTTTGTCACTACGCCGTTAAAATCTGCGTGGATTCCTTTTTTGGCTGCTTCTACCAGTTCCTTGGCTGACATCTGATCCAATTCTGCGAGGTTGTTGGTGATCTCCATTTTTTCTTTTTCTTCTTCGGTCACAGCTCCCGGATCTGCCTCTGCAGTTGCTTCTTCACTTGACAGTTTGGACTGGAGCTCTGCAAGATCGTTGCTTGCTTTTTCCAGGGCGGATTCCAGAGCAGAAGTGTCTGCTGTCACGGTCGTATCCGCATCACCTATGGAACCAGAAGAAACATCAGCTGTAGTTCCATCTGATACAAAATCAGAACTTCCGGTATAATCAGACATTACCGGTGCTGCCGGTTTCTGTGCCTTGTAATCTTCGTAGGCATTCTTTGCATTCTGATAGGCGATCTGCGCATCGCTTCTGCACTGCTCTGCGATGGAAAGTGCACCTGCATTTTCATCTGTCTGGTCCAAACTCCAGGTCTGGAAAGCCATCTGATATTCATTCTCAGACTGATTATACTCCTGCAGAGTCTGGTTCATTTCGTTGTTGAGTTCATTCAGTTTTTTCTGATATGCCGGGAGTGTTTTGTTCTTGTATGTACTTAAAGCTTCGGCATATTCCTGCTGGATTCTCTGCTGTTCTGCTTCCTGGGCAGCCTGCGCCTCGGCTGCTTTTCTTGCAGATTCTGCTGCTGTCTGTGCCTGCGCATTGGCTGTCACCTGAGAGATCTGTGCCTTAAGGCTCGCCACATAATCTTCCTGCGCTGCCAACTGCTGTTTCAGGCTTGCCGCATTACCTGCGGCATCTTTCTGTTTCTGGACTGCCTTGTCCGATTTGTTGATCGTATTGGTCATGTCCAATTTCCCGGACTCTACGTTCAGGTCAGCTTTTTTCTGTTCTCTTTCGAGATCCTTTTTGTCAAAAGCCACCAGCTCTGTTCCGGCTTTGACGGTGTCGCCTTCTTTGAAATCGACCTTGTCTACTTTGGCATTCACCGGTGAAAAATAAGTCTTGGATTCTTCGCTGACTACGGTTCCGCTTGCCTCCACGGTCTGCTGGACATCACCGATCCCGGCCTTTACCACCTCAACCTGTGGAACTGCCTCCTCGCCGGATGACCTGCCTCCCAGGACAGATACACCGCCCACTGCCACAACTGCGATCACGCCTGCGCCGATCAGCAGTTTCTTTTTGGATTTTTTCTTCTTCATGCCTCTGCCTCCTGGTCAAAATCCTCATTTATTGTGTCGGATTCGATTTTTCCGTCCATGATACGTACCACACGGCGTGCCTGGGCCGCAATTCCATTGTCATGTGTGATCAGGATCACGGTTCGTCCTGACTTGTGCATCTTTTTGAGGATTGCGAGAATCTCTCTGCTGGATGCAGAGTCCAGGTTTCCGGTCGGCTCATCTGCCAGGATCACCGGCGGCTGTGCGGCAATGGCTCTCGCGATGGCAACTCTCTGCTGCTGACCACCGGACATTTCGCTTGGCTTATGATCCATACGTTTCTCCAGACCGACCAGTTTGAGCGAATCTACGGCAAGCTGGTGCCTTGTTTTCTTGTCTACGCCTCTGTAGATCAGGGGAAGTTCTACGTTTTCGATCGCGTTCAGATTTGCGATCAGGTTAAAGCCCTGGAAGATAAAACCGATCTCACGGTTTCGCACTTCTGAGAGTTCATTGTCCGTCATTTCGGACACATCTGTTCCGTTAAGATAATATCTGCCGGAAGTCGGAACATCAAGGCATCCAAGCATGTTCATAAACGTGGATTTGCCGGAACCGGACTGTCCGATGATCGCTACCAGTTCCCCTTTTTTGATCTCCAGGCTCACATGATCCAGAGCACGCACTTCGTTTTCTCCAGGATTGTAAATCTTGCATAAGTCTTCTACTTTGATCAGTGTATCATTGTCCATAAATCCTCCTCTGGTGCCCCTTCATGGAGCCTGCTTATTGCTGTTTCAGATATCTTCATGCATCAAGCAAAAATGCTTTGTAGGCTTTCTTTGCTTCGTAAATATCGGCTTTGCTTGTGACTTCCCACGGAGCATGCATGCTTAAGACTGCCACACCGCTGTCGATCACGTTCATTCCATAAAGGGCTGCGATATATGCGATGGTTCCGCCGCCGCCTACATCGACCTTACCAAGTTCTGCGGTCTGGAATGCAACCTGATGGTCGTCAAAGATCCTGCGGACCTCTGCAACATATTCTGCATTCGCATCGTTGGAGCCGGATTTTCCTCTTGCTCCTGTGAATTTATTGAGCACGATGCCTCTTCCGAGATATGCAGCATTCTTTTTCTCGAAGCATTCTCCGTAAGCCGGATCATAGCCCGCGCTTACATCAGAGGAAAGCATGCTGGAGTTACGGAGAGTTCTTCTAAGTGCCAGATCGGAATAGCATCCCATTCCATCCAGAAGTTCTGCAACGGTATTTTCAAAAAATCTGGACTGCATTCCAGTTGCGCCGACGCTTCCGATCTCTTCTTTGTCTGTCAGGAGACAGCAGCTTGTGCGTTTCGGTGCGTCCATTTCCATCATTGCGACAAAGGAAGTATAGGCGCATACGCGGTCATCCTGTCCATATGCGGCTACCATGCTTCTGTCCAGACCGCAGTCACGTGCCTTGCCTGCCGGAACAATCTCAAGCTCTGCTGAGAGGAAATCCTCCTCTTCTACATCGTATTTCTCTTTGAGGATACGAAGAACGTTGGATTTGACTGCTTCTTTTTTCTTCTCATCGGTGCTTTCGCTGAGTGGTCTGCTTCCGATCAGGATGTCGAGATTTTCACCTTCGATGACCTCGGCTGCTTTTTTCTGAAGCTGTTTGCCTGCAAGGTGGATCAGAAGGTCTGTGATGTATACGACCGGATCATTTTCATCTTCACCGATGGTAACGTTGACTACGCTGCCGTCTTTTTTTGCGATCACGCCGTGGATCGCGAGTGGAAGAGCTACCCACTGATATTTCTTGACACCGCCATAGTAGTGGGTATCGAGGTATGCAAGGTCTGTGTCTTCATACAGAGGGTTCTGTTTTACGTCGAGACGTGGGGAGTCGATGTGTGCGCCGAGGATGTTCATACCTTTTTCCAGCGGTTCCTGGCCTACGTGGAACAGTGCCATGATCTTTTTCATTCCGACTGCATATACTTTATCTCCCGGCTGGATCTTCTCGCCTGCTGCCTGTTTTGCTTCAAGGCTGACATATCCGTTGGCTTCTGCTTCTCTGACAAGTTCCGTCACACATTCACGCTCTGTCTTGCCTGCATCAAGGAATGCACGGTAATCCTTTGCAAGTTTCTCCATCTCTTTCTCATCCGATTCTCCATAAGAAATCCATGCGTTTTTTCTTTCCATAATATATAAAACCACCTTTCGATTGAATTTTCGTCTTTGAGTATTATAAAACAAACTTCTATTTATTTCTACAATCCTCACAATTCTTAATCAAAAAATAAGAATTCCATTGCTTATTTCACAGTTTTCTCAAATTTTTCTTGAAAAATTCACCTCCGCCGTTACAATAATATTATTCATATTCAAACTACAATTCGTATGGAGGTCATCTACATGCAGCAATCCACAGATCTACAGAATCTTTTACATTCTGTCCACCGAAAAAGTTATCCTGCCTATAAATCTCTGAAGGGCAGTTACCAGTTTGACAATTATATCCTCTCAATCGACCACGTACAGGGGGATCCTTTTGCTTCGCCTTCTCATATCAGTGTCCGGATTTTCCACAAAACTGCGGGATTTCCACGGGAATATTATAGCGATCATGTTACCCGCATCACGCTGTCTGATTATCTTACCAGACAGTTTGAAAAACAGGCCAGCCACTACACCTTCCGTGCCAAAGGCTCCGGCAAGAGCGGTCTGATCTCGGTGAGCCACTGTGGGCAGGAAATCCTGGAGCGGACCGCCTGCGAGATCACAGAAAAAGGGATCACTGCCCGTTTCTTCATCGGTTTTCCGGCCAACGGAAGAACGATCAATGCCACTGAGCTGGAAAAAATCCTCTTCGACTTTCTCCCGGTCTGCGTGCAGAAAGCTTTCCTTTACAGAAATATCAATCACAAAGAACTGGAACAGACCATTTTTCTCGCCGAAGACCAGACCTATATCCGAAGCCAGCTTACTAAACGAAATCTCGTTGCTTTTGTCGCAGATGGCTCCATCCTTCCACGAGAAAGCGGCATCTCCTCCCGCCCAATGAAAGGCTCCATTCCTTTTACCTCACCGGAATCTCTGCGCGTCACCATGGATCTTCCGCACAAAGGCAAGATCTCCGGCATGGGAATCCCTGAGGGGATCACTCTGATCGTGGGCGGCGGCTATCATGGCAAATCCACGCTTCTGAATGCCCTGGAACTTGGCGTCTACAACCATATTTCCGGTGACGGCCGCGAATACGTCATCACCGACGAAACCGCCCTGAAACTCCGCTCCGAGGACGGACGCTTCATCAAAGATGTAGATATCTCCCTCTTCATCAATGATCTTCCGAACAAGAAAGACACCCGTTGTTTTTCCACGGAAGACGCCAGTGGAAGCACCTCCCAGGCTGCCGGTATCATAGAAGGAATGGAAGCCGGAAGCAAAGTCTTCCTGCTGGATGAAGATACTTCTGCCACAAACTTTATGGTACGCGACGCTTTCATGCAGGAAGTCATTGCCAGAGAAAAAGAACCAATCACTCCATTCCTCAAACGTGCTGAAGATCTCTATAAGAAAGCCGGGATCTCAACGATCCTCGTAGCCGGAAGTTCCGGGGCATTTTTCCACATTGCAGACACGATTATCCAGATGGATTCCTATCATCCTGTGGATATCTCCGAAAAAGTCCGTGGATTATGTGGGAAATATCCTCTGAATCCCGTCAAAGCCCCGGAATTCAAATTCCCGGAGAGCCATCGCATCATGCAAAAACAGACACCTGCGGTCCGTTCCCACGGAAGAAACGCCGGCCGACCGGAACAGTTCAAAATAAAAGTTCATGGAAAAGATGGTTTCCTGATTGGAAAACAGGATGTCAATCTCCGCTACATCGAGCAACTGATCGACACAGAACAGACAGCAGCCCTGGGACTGCTTCTCAAATATACGATAGAAAAACTCGCCGACGGCACCCGCACGATCGACGATATTGTAAAATACCTTGCAGATCAGTTAAAACACAAAGGACTTTCCTTCCTGTCAGAAGGCTCCTATATCCCATGTGGATACGCCATGCCAAGGATCCAGGAAATCTACTCCTGCTTTAACCGCTACCGAAGATAAATGATCAAGGGAGGCACCTGCAGCACCTCCCTTGATATCCAGCACAACCTTAAAACTGCCGCCAGCCCGACGAATCTTGTCAGGCGGCGGCAGTTTAAAGTTCTGTTTTATTTTTAGGGAAAGGAAAGAGTTCCGGCAACTCTCCCGGCATTGAAGTGTTACCGGAGGTCTTAAAAGGCTTTTCCTTTAAGACAATTACATCTTACAATATAAATGTGAGGAGTTTTTGTCCTTTTTCTAATAAATTTATAAAATTTCTAACATAATTATAAATTTCAGGCTTTTCTTTTGTCTAATTTTCTAGAAAGCATCATGCCAAGTCCCTGAAGAATCTGTACAAGAACGACAAGGATCACGATCGTAACCAGCATAATATCTGTCTGATAACGATAATATCCATAACGGATCGCGATATCACCGAGACCGCCACCGCCGACAGTTCCTGCCATAGCAGAATATCCGAGGATCGTTCCGACTGCAATGGTAACTCCTACGAGGAGGGAAGTTCTTGCCTCTGCGAGAAGGACTTTCCAGATGATCGTTCCTGTTCCTGCGCCCATGCTGACTGCTGCCTCGATCACACCCGGCTCAACTTCTTTGAGGGAAGATTCTACCATACGTGCAATGAACGGTGCTGCAGCAATCACCAGCGGAACGATCGTCGCACTGGAACCATAACTCTGACCTACGATCAGTTTAGTGAGCGGGATCACCAGGATCAGAAGGATCAGGAACGGAATACTTCTGAGGATGTTTACGATCACATCCAGAACTTTATATAATGGTGCATTTGGACGGATACCTTCTTTGTCTGTAACTGCAAGCAGGATTCCAAGAGGAAGCCCCAGAACATATCCGAAAAATGTGGAGACAAGTGTCATATATAACGTATCTCTTGTGCCTTCCAGCAGCATCGTAATCGTTGCATTATCCCACATCTGAGCTCACCTCCTCTACGCCCATATTGATATCTCTGAGGTACTGGATCATCTTATTCGCCACTTCCTCGATCTCAGGAAGCTGCAGGATCATCTCTCCCTGTGCCTGTCCATTAATGTTCTTGGTATCAGCATACAGAATGTTGACCGGTGTCCGGTAAGTAAGGACCAGGTTTGCAATCACCGGCTCGAAGGAAGATTTCTCCTGGAACGTTACACGTACCAGACGTTTGCCCTTCATTTCCTGGATCTGGGTCCTTCCGCTGAATACCAGCTTTTTGGCTTCATCTGTCTTTGGATTGCGGAAAAGTTCTTCTACTGTTCCGGTTTCTACAAGAGCTCCGCGTTCCAGAACTGCTACCTTGTCACAGATCTCCTGTACAACACTCATTTCATGTGTGATGACAACTACAGTGATCCCATAATCCCTGTTGATCTCTTTGATCAGTTCCAGGATCGCCTTGGTCGTCTGCGGGTCCAGCGCACTGGTCGCCTCATCACAGAGAAGGATCTGCGGATCACTTGCCAGCACTCTCGCGATCGCAACTCTCTGCTTCTGTCCGCCGGAAAGCTGTGACGGATAAGAAAGTGCTTTCTCCTCAAGCCCTACGATCCTGAGATATTCCAGAGCTTTCTTACGTGCCTCTGCCTTCTTGATCCCGGCGATCTCCATTGGAAAACAGACGTTATCCAGTGCGGTTCTCTGCATGAGCAGATTGAAATGCTGGAAGATCATTCCTATCTTCTGACGCTCTTTACGGAGCTCTTTTTCTGAGAGCTCCGTAAGATTTTTGCCATTGACTCTGACTGTTCCTGACGTTGGTCTTTCCAAGAGGTTCAGACATCGTACCAGAGTACTCTTGCCTGCACCGGAGAGACCGATGATGCCGAAGATCTCTCCTTTTTCGATGGAAAAACTGATGTTTTTGGCTGCCTCTACCGTTCCGCCTTTGGTGTTGAAACGCTTGCAGAGGTTCTCTACCTGTATCATCGGTTCCATTTAGATCATTTCCCCCTGTCCCTTAATGAATATCCTGAACTTAAATTATTCTGCTTCTTCTTCAGCTGTTGCTTCTGTTGTTTCAGCGTCTGCATCTGCAGTCTCATCTTTAGCTTCGTCTGCTGCTTCTTCTGTGTCATCTGCAGAATCTTCGAATGGAACAACTGCTCCGTCGTATTTCTCGTTGATGAAATCTTTGATCTCGTCAGATTTCAGAGTATCTACCAGAGCTTTGATCGCTTCGCTGTCTTCGTTTCCTTCTTTGACTGCGATTACGTTTACATAAGTTTTTGCTGCTTCAGAATCAGAAGTTTCATGTGCGATGGAATCGTTGGATACGGAATATCCGGCCTGCAGTGCGTAGTTACCATTTAATACAACGAATGCAACTTCATCTTTGACACGGGAAACCTGTGCTGCTTCCAGCTCTTCGATCTTGATGTTCTTCGGGTTTTCTTCGATATCTTTAACAGTTGCCTCAAGTCCTGCTCCGTCTTTCAGAGTGATCACTCCGTTGTCCTGGAGAAGAAGAAGTGCTCTTGCTTCGTTTGTTGTATCGTTCGGAACTGCGATGGTGTCGCCGTCTTCCAGATCATCAAGAGTTTCCTTTGTTCCCGGGTAGATTCCGAATGGCTCGTAGTGGATTCCGCCGGCATTTACAAGGTGTGTTCCCTGCTCTTCGTTGAAGTTATCAAGATATGGGATATGCTGGAAGTAGTTTGCGTCGAAATCTCCGCTCTCTACTACAAGGTTTGGCTGTACATAGTCATCAAATACAGTAACTTCCAGATCCCATCCTTCTGCCTCAAGGAGCGGTTTTGCTTCTTCAAGGATCTCTGCGTGTGGTGTTGCGGAAGCTGCTACTTTGATGGTTCCTTTCTCTGCGTCAGCGCTTACGATCACGCCGTTTGCTGTGAGTGCTCCGATTACCAGTGCTGCTGTAAGTGATAATGTGATGATTTTTTTTGCTTTCATAGTTCTTTCCCTCTCTTATTCCTTTTATTTTTGATTTTTTCTTTATTCAATTGTAAGTGGCTGCGACCTCCTGCATGTGTCTATCCGTTCCCGGGACTCTTATTCATAAAAAAATAACAGGAAGTCCTCTGGATCCTCCCTGTTCATGCAATCTGTCCGGCATTAAAAAATGCTTTATTTACATCTCGGTATCTGTCATCTCTTATACGTGGTCGGCAGATATCTCAGGAAGTATCCGATACATAGAAGTACAGCAAAACATAGACATGCACATATCCATACACATCTCCTGATCCATCATACACATGACTTCTCTCTGAACTGCATTTCCTGTAAACATGATTCTTCCTCCTTTTTACTTACTTGTGATAAATTTCATTCGGAAAATGTATTACCTATTTCTCCGATAGGTTGAATATAACATGTCTCATTCACAATGTCAACACATTTTTTATTTTTTTCCCGAACGCATCTTTGCATTGCTTGACACTGATTTCTTATAATGATACCATAAATTAAATCACTCTACAATCCAATCTACAATCAACAGGAGAAAAATTTATGAATAAAAAAGCGATCATTGCCATGAGCGGCGGTGTTGACTCCAGTGTTGCAGCCTATCTGATGGTTCAGCAGGGCTACGACTGCGCCGGTGCCACTCTGAAGCTTTATGATAATCCACAGTGCAGCTATCCTGGACACCGGGCATGCTGTACTCCTTCCGATACAGAGGATGCCAGAAGTGTTGCCGCACGTCTCGGCATGCTTTATTACGTATTTCCAATGCAGGAGAAATTCCACGAAAGCGTCATCGATAAGTTCGCAGATACTTATCTCCACGGAGGCACACCGAACCCGTGTATCGACTGCAACCGTTTCCTGAAATTCTCCGCCCTTCTCGATAAGGCAAGAGAACTTGGCTGTGAATATATCGCAAGCGGTCACTATGCACGCAGAGAGCAGGATCCGGAGACAGGACGTTTTATCCTCAGGAAAGGACTCGACCCGACCAAGGATCAGAGCTATGTGCTCTACGCCATGACTCAGGATCAGCTTGCCCACACACTCTTCCCGCTCGGCACCTACACCAAGAAAGAAATCCGACAGATCGCGCAGGAGCAGGGCTTCATCAATGCTGACAAACCGGACAGCCAGGATATCTGCTTCGTTCCGGACGGTGACTATGCGTCCTTCATCGAGCAGTACACCGGACAGGCTTCCGAACCTGGCGACTTCGTTGACAAAGAAGGTAAAGTCCTCGGCAAACACAAAGGTCAGATCCACTACACCATCGGTCAGCGCCGTGGTCTTGGTATTTCCGCACCGGAATCTCTCTATGTCTGCGGCAAATCCCTGGATACCAATAAGGTCATCCTCGGAGGTAAGGATGACCTTATGAGTAATTACTGCTATATCAACGATATCAACCTGATCCCATGGGATCATCTGGACAAACCGATCCAGTGCAAAGTCAAGACACGCTACCGTCAGCCGGAACAGCCAGCAACTGTTGAGCAGCTTGGAGACGATCTCATCAAGATCACCTTCCAGGAGCCGCAGAGAGCTGTCACACCTGGACAGGCTGCCGTTCTCTACGACGGAGATATGGTACTTGGCGGAGGAACGATCCTCAGCGAAGAAGCCGCAGCAAAAGCAGTCGCTTCCACCAATTAATTTCAGCCCATCTGTACGATTACATGATATTCTTTTTTACCGGGGATCAGAGGAATCTGGTTTCCGGTAATTTTTTGTCCATCCAGCTCGATCCATCTGACACCTTTCTGGACACCCGTCGGTTTATGGATCTCAATATGATATTCCTCTCCCCGGAAATGGCGTTCTACCGTAAAATCACCAAAACTTCCAGGCAGACACGGATCTACCGTAAGTCCGTCATACTCTGGCTGGATTCCGAGAAGTGCCTGCGACAGATTCACAAACGTCCACGCTGCGGTCCCTGTCAGCCAGCTGTTTTTTGCCTCGCCAAACCGCGGTGCATCTGCTCCTGCCACCATCTGTGAATATACATATGGTTCCGTTCTGTGGATGTCGCTGATCTCCTCGATGCAGGACGGACAGATCTTGCGGTAAATTTCAAATGCGCGGTCTCCTCTTCCGATCGTTGTCTCTGCGATCGAGATCCACGGATTATTATGGCAGAAGATTCCTGCATTTTCCTTGTATCCCGGCGGGTAAGATGTGATCTCACCAAGTTCCAGATGATATCTGGTGTACGCCGGCTGCAAAAGCATGATACCATATTTCGTCTCGAGATGTTTCTGTACAGAATCGAGAGCTTTTTCTGCCAGACCGTCTTCTTTGCCGATCTCTGCCATCACACAGAATCCCTGCGGCTCAATAAAAATCCTGCCCTCTTCGCATTCCGAGGAACCGACTTTGCCTCCCTCTGCATCATAAGCACGGAGGAACCACTCGCCGTCCCAGCCGGCATCCAGAACTGCCTGATGCATTTCTGATACCGCTTTTTCTGCCTCTGCTGCCAGTTTTTCCCTGTCTGTACGTCGGCATATTTCTGCAAATTCCCTGCCGTATTTTACAAACATCGCCGCGATAAATACTGACTCTGCTACCGGTCCCTCAGAAGGTCCTGTCGTCTGGAAAGGTTCGCCCGGCTCACTGGAGAAACAGTTCAGGTTCAGACAGTCATTCCAGTCCGCCCTTCCGATCAGTGGAAGTCTGTGCGGTCCGAGATGTGTCACAGTAAACTGGAAAGACCGGTTCAGATGCTCAAACAGAGGCTCTTCGGTTCCCTTTTTGCAGTCAAACGGCACTGGCTCATCCAGGATCTCATAATCACCCGTCTCTTTGATGTATGCCGCCACTGCCGCGATCAGCCACAGCGGGTCATCGTTAAATCCACTTCCAATATCCGCATTTCCCTGCCTGGTCAGCAGCTGGTACTGATGATATGCACTTCCATCCTCAAACTGTGTGGATGCAATATCGAAGAATGAAAACGGCTGTATCCAAGTCTGTGACGGCATTCATACGTATCCAGCTCTGTTCCTGCCGGCATACCGCCCGAATTACAGATCACACCGTCATCGTTAATGTAATAATATTTTCCATCGGAGTCCACCGGTACGTTATTGTAGCGGTATCTTGTGATCCTCATAAGTTTCGCATCTTTATAGAAGCTGTATCCGCCGCAGGTGTTTGAGATCAGTGAAAAAAAGTCGTTGCTTCCCAGGTAATTGATCCACGGCAATGGTGTGTGAGGTGTATTGATAACATATTCGCGTGCTCTGTCGTCAAAATATCCGTATTTCATAAAAACCTCCTTACAGATATATATAAATAAAAGGGTATGCGTCAACGAATTATAGACTGAAAACAGATTTGCGAAAACGAATAAGTTAAGAATTTTTAGAATAAAAATCCGTATTAATTTGGATATAATCCAGTATAATTCACTTTTTTCAAAAAATCAACCGCATTTTTGTCAAATATAATCCTGCACAAATCTACCACTTTTTTAGTACAGATATTTACGAAACTTTTCGTAAATAAAACATTGCGGCGTATCCGTCGCAAGCGTCAGCAAAGCTCTTAATGGCTATTCAGATATCGGCGAAGAAACCCGACAGCTTATTCTTAAGACAGCTTCCGAGATGGGCTATCTTCCAAATTCTTCTGCAAGAGCACTCAAAACCAAGCGAACCCATAATCTTGGTGTCCTCTTTGTAGATGAAGCCATGAGCGGACTGACCCATGATTATTTTAATCATGTACTCGAAAGCTTCAAACGTACCGCTGAATCCAGAGGGTACGACATCACATTTACAAGCGGGAATCTCTCCGGACAGCGGCTTGGTTATTACGAACACTGCCGCTACCGCGGGGTCGACGGAGTTGTGATTGCCTGCATCAACTTTTTTACCGAAGAAGTCCGTAGGCTGGTGCAGTCCGAAATTCCGATCGTCACGATCGACCATGTATTTGACGGAAGGATCGCGATCGTCTCCAACAACATTCAGGGAATGGAGGATCTCGTTTCCTACATTCCCTGAAAAAGGGACATCGCAAGATCGCCTATATCCACGGCGAAGATTCCTCCGTTACAAGAAGCCGGCTCGGAAGTTTTTATCACACGCTCCAGAAAAAACGGATCGACGTATCTGACGAATATATGCCGGTGATCCCCTACCGCGACGCGGAAGCTGCAGCAATGGCGACTGCAGAACTTCTGGATCTGAAAGACCCGCCCACCTGCATCCTTTATCCGGATGATTTTGCTGCCCTGGGCGGGATCAACGAGCTCCACGAACGAGGGCTCCGGATACCGGATGACATCTCCATCGCAGGATATGACGGACTGACTTTTGCCCGCATCCTCGAACCCAGGCTTACAACACTCTGTCAGGACACAGAGGCGATCGATCGGCTTGCAGCACAGAAACTGATCGACCTGATCGAACATCCAAAGACAACGATCATCGACAAATTCACCGTCGACGGTCAGCTTTTCCCCGGTGCTTCTGTCCGGGACCTCAGGAAACAGGAATCAAAAGAACGTATATAAAATCCCAAAATCAATCACAGGGAGGTAATAACATGAAGAGAAAGATGATGGTTATCACATTAACAGCAGCGATGCTCGCCGGCATGACCGCAGCACCTGTATGGGCCGAAGAAGCAGCTTCTGATGAGGGCAAAGTCCTGAACATCTATTGCTGGAATGAAGAATTCAAATCCCGTCTGACCGACCACTATCCGGGATACGAAGAAGTTGACGGAACCCACGGCAAAATCGGTGATGTAGATGTTGTATGGAACATCACACCATCTGACGACAATGCATACCAGAACAACCTGGATGAAACACTTCTGAAACAGGCAGACGCAGCCGCTGATGACAAGATCGATCTCTTCCTTGTAGAAGCCGACTACGCATTGAAATATGTAAATACCGAATACACCATGTCCGTAGCAGATCTCGGTATCACCGATGAAGAAGTTGCTGACTGGGATACTTTCAAAGCAACTGCTGCCGAACTCAAAGAAAAAGGCTATCAGATGACTTCCACCGTAAACGATTCCTACCGTGTATTCTCCAACAACGTATCCTCTCCATGGGTTGTTGACGGCAAGATCACTGTTGATGACAACATCAAGAACTGGGTTGACATGTCCAAGGAAATGGTTGACGCAGGTGAAACCGCTACTTATGAACTGTGGAGTGATGACTGGAGCAAAGGCTTCTTCAAAGACAGCAATGTATTTGCATACTTCGGACCGGCATGGTTCATCGACTTCTCCATGAGCGCTGATCAGGACGGCTCCGTTGGTAAGGACGGCGGCTGGCAGGGCTTCTACTGGGGCGGAACATGGATCACAGCAGCTACAGGTACTAACAACCCGACACTGGTTGCAGATATTATGAGAACCATGACAACAAACGTTGATGTAATGAAAGAGATCGTTACAGCTGATAACGACTTTGTAAACAACAAACCGGCTATGGAAGAAATGGCAGCTGACGAGAGCTACGGCGACGCTGTTCTCGGCAGACAGAACCCACTGGCTATGTTCTGTGCAGGTGCTGACAAGATCGACCTCAGCGACATGAGCATTTACGATCAGGGCTGCAACGAAGAATTCCAGAATGCAATGAAGAACTACTTCGAAGGCAACGCATCCTATGACGAAGCTCTCGACCTGTTCTACAAAGCAGTCGTAGAAAAATATCCGGAACTTACTTACTAAATTTTGGACATGTCTTTCAGAATGTCTATTGCATACCCTTTCGGTTTGTGATTTAATTAAAAGTAACGATAATACAGACTGAAACGTGTCTTTTTCGTCTGTATTCCACAACTTTTCTATCGAAGGGATATCAAAATGACAGCAAAAACTTCTCGAATTGTTATAAAGACTTTTATAAAGACTGCGCTCAAAGATTCCGATGAATCTCCGGAGCGATGCTCCCGAAATCTCGTAGATATGGCACTGAACTTTGCAAACGGCCGGTTCCAACAGTCTTTTTTTGAAATATCACGTGCAATGCTGAATAACGAAAACAGCCCTTATTATCCACTGATCGAGGATGTCCTCAAGCACATGGATAAGGAGAAACTGATCGACTTTGGTCTGAATATCGGTTACAATGGCTGCACGACGGGCGCGCACATGATCCGTAAACTGAAACGCACAGAGGATATCAATGTTCCATGGCTGCTTTCACTGGTCATCGATACCTCCCGGCCGGATTTTATTACAAAATATGATTCTGTACTGAAACAGGGCAAGGAACTTGGAATCTACACTTACTTCCTCTATACGAAGGATGATCCCGCAGAAATACTTCCTCTTATCCAGAATAACCCGGACTGTGCGATCATCCTTCTCTGTGATCCTTCCAGAATAACAGAAGAGCTCGCAGAAAAATCTGAAGCACTGAACAACGTCTTGTTCGCAGTGAAATACGATGATCAGGCAGAGGCAGCCTGCCTCGTACTCAGAGACCATCGTCTCCTGTACTCTCTGTATCATCTCTATTCTGAGGAAGACCGTGATGAGATCCTGGCCGGCACTTACTTCCGTTTTGCAGAAGAAATGCACTGCCCGTTCGCCGCTGTTTTCAGCAATGTGGACTGCTCCATTGAGACCCGCCACGCCATCTACCAGAAAATAACCGAAGACCGGAGTGCCCAGCGATACCGCACGATCCCACTGGATCTGTTCTGCGATACAGAAGTGATCGGAAATATCATCTCTTCTCCGACCAGTGTCGTCGGCTTCGGACCTGACGGTACGCTCTATACACCTGGCAGAGAAGTTTTCAGGACACCGTACAACCTCTTTGACCAGCCGCTGAAAGAACTTTTTACCAAAGCACTTTAACTCCACCAAAAAAGCCTTATTCATTCGTTTGCTGAGTGAATAAGGCTTATATTTTTGTACTTTTATGCGTCAAGTCTTTCCTGTGTCTTGATGATCACTTTGATGCAGGATTTGAGTAATTTCACAAATTCCTTCGGTGGTACCGGATTTCTCTCTGAGATCCATCTGCCGAACGCGCAGATGATCGCATCATTCCAGAAGTTTACATAAAAATCCGTGTTCGTCTGATCTCCAAGGATTTCTTTGATATCCTCTGCCATGACCGGTCCTACGATATCCCGGAAATGATTGGAAAACGAATTCTGATCTTCTACTTTCATGACTTTCCTGTAAAAATCTTTATTTTCATAAAAATAATCGCAGAGATGAAGGACACTGTCCCATCCGATCAGATCTACGCCAAGCTGTACGTGGCTCAGATACTCCACATCAAAGATCCAGTTCACAAGGTCAAACTTGTCCTTGAAATGATAGTAGAAACTTTTGCGGTTCATATTGCATTTTGCACAGATATCTGAAACGGTGATCTTACTGAATGGGGTAGATTCCATCAATTCCTTTAATGCCGATGCCAGTGCACGCTTCGTAATATTAGAGTCTGCCACGATAGTACCTCCTTCTTACATTTCTGTTGCAAATAATGCTGCACCAAGAGCTCCGCAAAGCTGTGATTTATCGCTGATCACCAGCTTCGTTCCCAGTCTCTCCTCCAACGTTTTGACAAGACCCTGATTCTGTGCAACACCGCCAGTCATCATATATGCCTCTTCCCCTCCGACACGTTTCACGAGGGAGGCTGTTTTGGCCGCAACCGCCTTATTCAGTCCATGGACGATGTCATCGGTTGCTTTGTTCTGTGCGATCAGGGAAACCACCTCTGATTCGGCAAAAACTGTGCACATACTGGAGATCGTAATATCCTCCTGATAGGAAAGTCCTACTTTACTGAGTTCATCCAGGCTCATTTCCATGGTTTTTGCCATCATCTCCAGGAATCTTCCTGTTCCGGCGGCACATTTGTCGTTCATGACGAAGTTTTTGACAGAACCGTCATCATTCAGGCGGATAACTTTGCTGTCCTGCCCGCCGATATCGACGACCGTTCTGACAGATGGATCCAGGAAATGGGCGCCCCTTGCATGGCAGGTGATCTCTGTGATACTCTTGTCGCCATCAGAGATCGCAGTTCTTCCGTATCCTGTGGTCACGACTGCATCGATGTCTTCTCTGTTAAGGTTAGACTGTCTGAGTGCTTCTTCCAATGCACGCTCCGCGCCATTCGCGGCCCCTGCTCCTGTCGGCATGATCACGCTGGAAACAATCTTTTTGTCTCTGTCCAGGATCACAACATCCGTGCTGGTAGAACCACTGTCGATTCCTGCAAAATATCCTTTACCCATGGTTTTCTCCCTTCTCGTTTCTGTCTCTATGTTCAGGCTCTCTGCAAAAGCCTCCAGACGTGTGCTCAGCTGCCCGCTGCTCTGCACGGTATAATCCGATTCGATCTTGAGGAGCGGCACATCGGTATGGCCTTTGATATCAGAATATTCAAAGCTGTAAAAATCACAGAACTTTACGGTATGATAAATGATCCCCTTTAAAGATGGATCCTGATAAAGCTGTTTGCGACCTGCGTGATCCATCATACGCATGCATGGGATCTGATGAAGAAGTTCTTCTGCGTACCATTCCATAAGCTGGTCAAAGTCCATATCTGCTTCCGGGAGGGTGTCTCCCACGGAACGGTTGTTGACACAGGTCTCATTCACTACAGGAAGCGGCATGGCATCCTGTGTCATCTGAAAAAGTTCATTTCCCATTCTTGCTCCGAGAACTGCAAGATGCGGATCCTGCGTTCTCTTTTTTGGATGAAAAGCTTTGAGAAATTTCTCTTTATCGAAGGTAGTTCCTTTATATTCACCGTAGGCTCTTACAAGATCTTTTAACTGTGCTGCAGTTCTCTCACGGCTGCAGCTCGTATCGCAGTGAAGCATATCCACCATATACAAAAAATCCATCTCGCCGCTGTCTTCCAGAATGTCATAGACGCTTCGGATCGTATCGCAGCAGTTGACCAGGACCAGTTCTTTTACTTTGCCTGCCAGAACTGCTTCAAGGACTGCCTTTCCAAATCCACAGATATTCGGATGTGCTACCTGCTCTGCCAGATCAAATCCCTCCGGCATATCATTCAGGATCTCGCACTCACCTCCAAGGGCTTCAAGAAGTTCTACCGGTGTATATTTACAGACATAATATGTTTTATTCATGATCAAAATCCCCCAGCATCTCCAGAAATGCTCCCAGTCTCGTGGAAGTCTGTCCTTCTCCGCCATGGCTCCTGTCACAGCCATCTCCATCCAGGATCAACAGTGGGATCCCTGCTTCCTCAAAGCGTTTCTTGGCGATTCTGGAACCTCCAAGGGTATGCTTGCATCCCCAGTGATTGAACCAGACAACACCGTCTGCTCCCGCCTGTTTTGCATGACGGATCCCTGCTTCGATTCTCCGTGAAACGGGACCATTCAGGGCATGATATACAAGGCGCAATGCCATCTCCTCATAAGGATCCTCGGAATGCTTCGTGATGTCCGCCACCTGTGCAAGCTCACATCCTACGATCTGTGCCTCCTCTTTCAGAAGAAGTGCATCTTTCACGGCTTCTGACCAGAACGGGATCGTATGCATCCAGTAGATGTGTCTGCCTTTTTTGGCAGGGGCTTTGCTGACATCTTCAAGAAGTTTTTGTGTATAAAGTTCTTCTTCCTCTGTTCCAAGAAGAATGTTGTTTGTCATTCCGCTGTAAAGCGGAGAAACAAGGTCTGAAGGTATGTATTTATCTGCTCTTGCGCTCTGGAACTTATCATAATTCTGCAATGTCCTCCGGCTTCTTGCAAGACGTTCCTTCAGTTTTGATTCATCAATCGTTCTGCCGGTCACTTTCTCAAGGAAAGGAACCAGCGCCCGAAGCTGTGTTGCTACATAAGACACATTTGCCGGTGTCTGTGCAGATGGTATATCAATAGAAAAGACCGGGATGTCAAAAAACTCTGCCAGTCTGTGAAATGTGAGAAGATTTGCGTCACACGCCAGGTTCGTATAGACGATGCATTTTGGTTTCGGAAGAAGCCCCTTCTCTGCCGCTCCGATAAATGTCTTGTGGTAGCTGCAAAGCGTTTCTGAAATTCCAGAATCCTCTGCTCCCTGGAGAAAAGGCCTCTCTGCCTGTGATGCCGCAAGATAGCAGGAAAAACTTTCTACATTGTATGGATACAGTCCTGCCTCCTGAAGCAGTTCGCACGGAGTAAATACACTTACCATAACCGAACTTTCTGGATGCTTCAGCGGCTGTGTCATAACGTTCATCATCATGCCGGCCAGATACTGATCCGATGGATTCAACTGCCCTTCCGGAAGAAAACGAAATTTCAGGTTCTGCGCTTCCCATCCTGTCTTTAAAAGCCACCTCGCTCTTTCCGGTGACGTTTCACACCATTTCTCTATGTAATTTCCAAATGTCTTCACTATCTCCATATTTTGGTCTGACCGCCTTTCTTCCAAACAGTATATATCAAATTGCGGGTTCTGACAACTAAATTTTCCCAAAAACAAAAAGCCCCAAATCTTCTGAAATAAAGAATTTGAGACTTCTTAAGTCGTGCCGCAGACCGGAATCGAACCGGTACGGGTATCACTACCCACGGGATTTTAAGTCCCGGGCGTCTGCCAGTTCCGCCACTGCGGCATATTCAAAAATGGGACCTATAGGGCTCGAACCTATGACCCTCTGCTTGTAAGGCAGATGCTCTCCCAGCTGAGCTAAGATCCCTTAAAAAACGACCCAGATGAGACTCGAACTCACGACCTCCGCCGTGACAGGGCGGCGCTCTAACCAACTGAGCCACTGGGCCAAAAAACAACAATGGACCTTCGGGGACTCGAACCCAGGACCGACCGGTTATGAGCCGGTTGCTCTAACCAACTGAGCTAAAGGTCCAAAAAGCCGATGATCGGACTCGA
>QWCN01001849.1_pt1 | contig 30144 bp, 18 predicted proteins | sample 1972711 | NCBI WGS metagenome assembly QWCN01 (sample SAMN09866707, study PRJNA288562) | Human gut metagenome isolate term1_stool, whole genome shotgun sequencing... | isolation source: gut | host: Homo sapiens | place: USA: California
ATTGCCGTCGAGGACTGCAAGCAGCTTGCCCCATGCGTCATACGCATAATAGGCTACAACATTATAGTTGGAATCCACTATCTGCTTGACATCGCCCTGTGCGTTGGTTCTGTAGAAGTAGCGCACGGGTGTCGTCGAGCCGCCTATATAGCAAACAGCCTCCCAAATGTTGCCCATCTCGTCATAGATGAAGTGATAGACATCCTTGACGGACGAGCCGCTCTTCGTGCGCTCCATTCCTATGACCTTGCTGCCGTCGAGGATATAGCGGTCGGTATATCTGCCGCTTACATTTTTCTTGATGCGTATTCCGTCCTTATTATAATCATAATAGACGGTTCTACTGTTTACTCGAGAGCTGAGCAGCTGCCTGCCCATCTCCCATCTCAGGGTATAGCTTCTGCCGTTATAGTACGACAGAGGGTTGCCTATCTTGTCATAGGTGATGGTGTGTCCGTTATAGGCGGTCAGCAGGTCGCGCCACGAGGAGTTTTCATAGCTGTAGGTGTTCTTTACAGTCACTCCTGCGGAATTCGGGCGCTCGGTCTCGGTAATATTGCCGAAGCTATCGTACGAATAGCTCGACATATACGGAGTGATTCCTATATTAGAATTCGTGCAGTTCTCGGCTATCAGCCGGTTGTGATCGTCGTAGACATATGCGACCTCGGAATATACCTTATCGTCGTATGTATACTTGGACGACTTTATGTTGCCTATATTGTCATAGGTATAGTCGGCAAAAGTAAGAATACCGTTAAAGGTATAGCGCATCGACGTCATATTCGATGTCAGACGGTTTGCGTCGTCCGCATAGCTCTGATACGAATAGGATATTCTGCCGTTGTAATCTCCTGCGTATATCCTGAATCTGACGCGTCCGAAATATCCATAGGCAATTACATCCGAATTTTCGTTTCTGCCGTTATAGTACTGCCTGGTCGTGCCGAGTCGGTCCTTATCGTTGTAACCATATTCGTAGCCGTACGAAAGTCCGTCGCCGTCGTAGCTGTAGCTCTCATCCCTGCCCTTGGAATCGTAGGTCTGCTCGGTCTGCGAGACGATAACTCCGTCCTCGCTCTCGTAGCTGCGGATAAGTCTGCCGAGACGGTCGTACTCGTAGTAATATGCCTTGTCAATTATATCAAGGCATTTATACTCTTCCTTTATAACATTGCCGAGATAATCATAGTAGTAATAGACATACTCGTCCTCGTCTGCCTGATCCTTATATTTCAGGCGGTCGTACTTATCATAGGCATACTCCACCACACGACCGTTGCCGTAGGTCATACGCTCGAGATTATGAGTGGTATCGTTATAGGTATACTCGGCGAGGGTATTGTCGCCGACCCTTACCGATATTCTCTGTCCGAATTTGTTATAGGTGAATGTATATTCCTGCGACGCTGCGGAATTATCCGTCTCGCTTCTGCCTATTACCGAAAGATTGCCGTTTGAATACGAATATGTAACATCCGCGTCTCCGTCGGAAATACCGGTCGTACGGTCAACGGAATCGTTGGTATATGTCTTGGACTCGAATGCTCCGTTATTCGGATTTGTATCCGACACGGTAGTACGCGTCTTGCGGAGAAGGTCGGTTCCGGTCTTATAGTTGTTTATTACCTTAGCTCCGAGGTTATCCGTTACCGTACCTACCTTGGTACCGCCGTCCGTGTAGGTCGCGGAGGTGGTCGCATATTTCGTGCCTTCCTCGAGTCGCGAGGAGGTTGCATTTCCGTTTGAGTCATAGGCGAAGTCAAGCGTAAGTCCGGCATTCTTTACCTTGGTGACGTTATGCTTGCTGTCATACTCATACTCGAACATTCCGTTTGCGCCGCCGGTGCTCGAAATAAGATCGGCACCGCTGTACAAATTGGCTATCTCGTCGGTATTCGTACGGTTGACCGCAACGACATTTCCCTTATCATCGTAGGTATAGCACTGTGCGCCGTCGAGGGTAAGGGCAAAATTATCAAAGTATGCGGCATTTACATTATTGTCGTAACGAACGTACACCCGCACGCTCTTTATCTTGAGCGACGGTCTGCGGGGTACTATCGGAACGGCTGCATGCTGCCACGAATCGAAGAGAAGATTATTGAACGACTGATTAAATTTGTCGGTCGTTCCGTCGCTGTATGTAAGGATAGCGCCAAGCTCAAATACCGCGTCCTCGTCGTCATTCAGAGGTGCGGAGCACGCCTTGGCAAACGCCGAGAGCATGAGAGTCTCTGTGCCGGAAATATTGAGATTTACCGTCTGATATGCACCTGCGGTCTTGTGAGGCGCGGACGGTACATACAAAGCATTGGAGGATGCACCGGAAATGCCGTCCGATACCGACTTTACGGTTATCTCGGAGACCTTGGTTCCCGATTTTGTCCATGACGCAGTACCGTTTGAAAAATCGCTGTTGTCGAGCAGATTGCAGGCACTTACGGTATCACCCTTTTGCAGCATTACATCATCAAAGTACGAAATGCCGCGCATACCTCTCAATGTAAGATAAACATATGTATATGTTCTCTCCGTAAGGGTATAGGTGCAGTGCAGAAGTACCCAGCCGTCGTCCGACGATTCGCTTGTCACCTTGCTGATATACACGCTCTCGGCAAACGGATTCGCATAAACATCTCCGAGCAGTATTCTTGCGCCGACCTTGCCGCTCGCGCTCTCCATAGACTCAGTCTTGACACGGGCGGAGAGAGTATATGTTCCTGCATCAAGCCATAGCGCCTGATACTTGGTTGCGATATTTGTCTTATCGCTATTGCACACGAGCTTCATCGACCGGGTGCCGGTATGCGCCGTAGAGGTAGTGAGCGCGGCAGAGCAGCCGGAATGCTGAGTCGAGGTGTTTTGCCACTTTGTCGACTGACGCTCAAAGCCGCCGTCGGTCAGGAGATTTTGCCCTACCGCACCGGCAGAGCCCTCCTGCGTCAATCTATTATTCTTTGCCGATGTGCCCTCGTTTGCCGTATAGCCGGCGCCGGAGGAGCTGAGGAGAAGTCCGTCTGTGTCAACGGAGCGGACGGATACAGTCCTGCCGACGGTATCAAAGGATACGGTCGTGATAATATCGTCGGACGTATCGTCAAACTTATGCCCCTTGTCCGTATATGCTACGCTGCTCGCGCTGCGCGACACAGAGACCTCGGATATGCGCGTACGTGTGGAGGCATCATCGTAAATATCACTCGAGTAGAACGAGGAATAGGAGGTGAGATAATCATCTCCCGAGAGATAATAGCTGAAGCCGAGCCCGAGCGCACTCTCGGTATCGTATGCAGCCGTCATTCGGTACGGGAAAGGACTGTAACGGTATATAGCGCCCTTTCCGTCCGGGTCGGTTATATGTGAGAGCTGCATATCGCTCGTCGACTGCGTAAGCGTAACACGGCTGCCGGAGCGGTCTACGACCGCTGTAAGCACGGAATCCGTATATTCAAAATCCGCAACAGTTATGAGAGAGCCGCTGTTCGAGCGATAAATAACGCGCGACAGGCAGTTTCCGCTGCTCGCGGGATATGATGCGGTATTATAGCTCTTTGTGCCGTAGAGCAGTATCGTCCGGTTGCCGTTTGCATCCTCGGTATACCAGAGATAACCGTAACGGAAAACCTTTTTGTTATCCTTTTCGTCGGTGAGAGTTATCGTTTCCGCACTGCGCGAAGCGGTGAGACCGAGACCGTCCTCATCCTTCCACTTTCCGCTCTCTTTTTCGTCCGGGCTGAACCAATGCTCTGTACCGTCGCCGTCGGAATAGATAAGATATTCCTTATCTGTACCGTTAAAGCTGACGTTTTTCGATACTATGCTCTGCTGAATATTAAGCCGCCATCCTGCTGCCGAGCGCATCCTTGAATAGTCCACTGTATGGAACACATCGGCTCTTGCATCGAGTACCCAGTCGCTGTAACGGGAATTATATACATACGAGATATCTACTCCGACCTCGGAGGCGAGCTTGCGCTCAAGCACGAGATTTCCGCTGTAATCGCCGATATAGGCTTCTCCCGCTCTGCCCGCAGACGAGGAACGGGTGGTATAGTAGCTCTCCGTACCCATAATATTGCGATACTGCAGAGCAAGTATAGGTCTTGATGCTGTATGCTTTCCACTGCCGGCAGCAATACCGAAATACGATGTGTCGGACATCTGCTCGCCGCTCGAGAGCAGCGGATATATGAAGAAGCCGGTCCCGGACGAGCCAAGGCTGTCAAGCGCACCGGAGATATCAAGTGCGAAATAGTTGCCGAGCTTTGACTTGTCAAAGGTAAAATAGTCGAGTATAGGATTCGGGTTGCTCTTTTCGGCGGTTATCTGCTCGCGCCAGTTCGGCAGCGCACGCTGAATAAAGAGGTTAAACTCGTTAACAGTAGACTTAGAAGAATTTGACGATACGCCGATATATATGTATGCTGCAACCTTGCGGTTGTTATACGGAACATCGGGAATCTCATTGAATTTGATATAATTATAAAAGGTGCCGTATTCATTAAAATGACCGAGCAGCCAATAATCCTTGTCGGTATTATCCACCGCAGTATCATTATCGTAAAAGAAGTCGGTGGTAACGGTATTATCCGAGCCGGACGAGGACGTCGAAACGGTAGGATCGACCGTGACCGGGAAAGCCCTCTCCTCCGCGTTTATCCACTCGCTGTCTGCGGTTACGGTAAGAGTATAGCCGCCGTCACGGCGCTCAAAGGAATAATGCACCAAGCTGCTGCGCGCTCCGTCTGCATCGGTCATGTACGGTGCGGGAAGCGTAAACACATCCTGCTCACCGTCGCGCAGCACAAGCCCCTCTCCGTCACGCTCAAGGGTAAGCTCGGTATCAAGCTCGAATGTATAGATATAGCTCTGCGCGCGCCCGGAGATGATAATATCCTCCTTGACCGTCTCGCCGCCGAGAGTATACTCAAGCGCCGCACCGTCAAAAACGCCGCGATAGCCTATTTTATCTTCGCTGCGAACAGCGCCGATGATCTCAGCGCGCTGACGCATATTCTTCTCGTTCTGCTCCTCGCGAACCTCGGATATCTCCTCCTCGGTCGTGTAGGGATTCTCGTCGATAAATTCACCGACCGTCAGCGCAGTGCTGCGCGCCTCGCTCAGCGCCTCGGACAGCTCGTCCTCCTGCGCCTTGCCGGTATCATCCGAGCTGCGCTCGGCATCAAAGCCGCCGAGCACTATCTCGCGCCCGGTGGCACGACGCGACTGTGCCGGGGCAGCCGAAGCTACATCGGTATCGGCAGCTGCGGTATCGACATTCTGTACTGCATCGGTGCTTTCTGCGGCATCTGCAGCCGCGTCAATTGCGGCGGTATCGGCGTCATTCTCAGCAGCTGCAAAATCGTCGTCTGAATCATCAGCCGAGCTCACAGCATCATCCGAAGCCGCCTCGGACGGTTCTGTCACAGACGGCTGCTCCGCATCAGGAGCAGAGGGACGCTCGGCAGGCAGTCCGTCGGGTGAAGAAGCCCCGAGAGTAAGACGGTGCCCGTCTCTCTCGAGTGTATACAGCTCGTCCGAATACTCGTCCGCGCTGAAGCTGACCTTATTCCCGCCCTGAGCATTCTCATATCTGCCGTCGCGCGAAACAAGGGTATTATCAATATCAAGCCAGTCGCCGTCCGATTCGTAGTGAACGGGCTCGCCGTAATCGACCATAAGATAGCTGCCGTCACTGAGTCTGAAATGCTTGATGCTCTCGGTGCGCTGCTCATTATCCTCGCCGATTATAAATGGGACGTTTTCATCCTCGGCGGCGCTGTCCTCCGCCGGAATGGGATCGACCGCCTCGCTCTCGAGAGCGTCTCCCGCAGCTGCGAGAGTAAGCGGAATTGAACATATCACGGTGCTGAGGGAAAGAATAAATGCCGATAGCTTAAAGAGTTTGTTTTTCATAATTTTTCTTTCTGTTTTGTAAACATCGCAGTTGTTTGATTCGTACGGTCATGCCGATCCTTCTGAAAATATTATAAAGATATAATTATACTTTGTCAATAAAAATTATCTATATATGAAGAAAATATTAAAAACTGCCGATAGCGGATGCATCGGCAGTTAATTATGAAGATCGGAAGCAATATGGGTCTTAGCTTTTTATTAATCAGAAAAATGTTATTTGGTTAGTCTCGCTGAGTCCGTCCAAAGCTCCGTTTTCCCTCAGCACTTCAATCACCGCCTTTGAGATACCGGCGCGTATGCGCAGCTCCTCAATAGACAGTACATCGCCCTCGTCGCGTACCCTCGCAATACTCTGTGCGGCGGCATCTCCGAGCCCGGCGAGAGAGGAGAACGGAAGTCTTATCTTGCCGTCCTCGGGCAGGAAGAGAAAAGCATCCGAATGCGCAAAGCTGACGGGCAGAAATACAATTCCGCGCGCGAGCGCCTCCTGAACGAGCGCAAGCGTCGACGAGAGCGCCGCATCCTTCTGCGTTATCTCGCCCTTGCCCTTATTCGCTATCTCCTCGATGGTCTGACGGACAAAAGCCTTTCCGCGCATTACAATTCCCGCGTCAAAGCCGCCGGGCGCGGCGGAAAAGAAAGCGGCATAGAACACGAGCGGCATATGTACCTTGTACCACGCGAGGCGTATCGCGGACATGGCGTACGCCGCCGCATGAGCTTTCGGGAACATGTACTTTATCTTTTTGCAGGAGGCAATATACCAGTCGGGCACGTTGTGCTCGCGCATATCCGCCTCGTATTCGGGCTTGAGTCCCTTGCCCTTTCGGACGTCCTCCATGATTCGGAACGCCTCGGCATTTTCGAGCCCGTACTTCTGAATAAGCACGAGCATGATGCTATCGCGCGTTCCGATAACCTCGGAAATGTCGCACACGCCGTCATGTATAAGCTCCTGCGCGTTGCCGAGCCACACGTCGGTACCGTGTGTCAGCCCCTCTATCTGAAGCAGGTCGGCAAAGTTTTTCGGTCTTGCCTCGATAAGCACCTGCTGCACGAACCGCGTGCCGAACTCGGGCAGACCGAGCGTTCCTATCTTACAGCCTATCTCCTCGGCAGACGCGCCGAGCGGCTCGGTAGACTCGAACAGCTCGTATATCGCCTTATCATTCATGTGGACGTCAAGCACCGAGGTGCCCGAGAAGCGCTCGAGCATCTTGTACTTGGTCGGTATATCGTGCCCGAGCTCGTCGAGCTTGAGTATGGTATCGTGCAGATACGAGAATGCAAAATGGGTGGTGACGATATCCGAGCCGGGGTCGTCGGCGGGATGCTGAACGGGGGTAAAGTCGTAAACATCGTACTCACGCGGAACAACAATGATTCCGCCCGGGTGCTGCCCCGTTGTGCGCTTTACGCATATGCAGTGCGCGATAAGGCGGTTTATCTCGGCGTTGCAGGTCATCATACCCTTGTTTTCGAGATATTTTACAACAAAGCCGTATGCGGTCTTATCGGCGAGCGTACCGAGCGTTCCCGCACGAAAGACGTTTTCGGAGCCGAACAGCTCCTCCGTGTATTTATGCACTCTGCCCTGAACCTCGCCCGAGAAGTTAAGGTCTATATCCGGAGACTTATCGCCGTAGAAGCCGAGGAAGGTCTCAAAGGGGATATCGTGGCCGTCGCTCTTAAGCTGCGCGCCGCACTTCGGACATATCTTGTCGGGCATATCAAAGCCCGAGCCGTAGCTGCCGTCGGTGATAAATTCGCTGTACTTGCACTCCGGGCAGTAATAATGCGGAGGCAGAGGATTTACCTCCGAAATTCCCGCCATGCTCGCAACAAAGCTCGAACCGACCGAGCCGCGCGAGCCGACAAGATAACCCTGACTCTCGCTGTACCACACGAGCTTCTGCGCTATCATGTACAGCACCGCAAAGCCGTGCTTGATGATGGAGGTAAGCTCCTTGTCGAGTCGGTTGTAAACAATCTCCGGCAGCGGATCGCCGTATAGGCTCTTTGCCCGCTCCCAACAGATGCGCTGCAGATCCTCCTCCGCGCCCTCCATGTTAGGGGTATAGGTTCCCTTCGGAATCGGGCGGACGTACTCGACCATGTCGGCAATTTTATTTGTATTGGTAACAACGACCTCATACGCAAGCTCCGGCTCGAGATAGTCGAACTCCGCAAGCATCTCCTCGGTCGTGCGATAATACAGTCCCGTCCTTCTGCCGAAATCCGAGAACTTCATACCCGCAAGCAGTATCTGACGGTATATCTCGTCCTCCTCATCCATAAAGTGCGCGTCGCACGTTGCAACGACGGGCTTTCCCGACTTTTTACCGAGCTCGATTATTCTGCGGTTTATGCGGCGCAAATCGTCCTCGCCCGACACCATACCCTTGTCGATGAGATAGCCGTTATTCGAGAGCGGCATTATCTCGAGGTAGTCGAAAAAGTCGCATATTTCAAGCAGTTCCGACTCGGGGCGCTGCGACAGAATAGCGCTGTACAGAATTCCGTCCGAGCAAGCAGAGCCGATGATAAGTCCGTCGCGGTTCTCCTCGAGCACCGATTTCGGAATGCGCGGATGCTTGGAATAGTAATCGAGGTATCCCTTTGAGATAAGACGGTACAGATTTTTCAGTCCCACCTGATTGCGCACGAGAATGGTCATATGATTCGAGCGCAGCTTGCGCGGGTCAACGTGGTCGCCCATCGCCCGCTCCATCGTTGCGATGTCGAGAACGCCCTCGCTGCGCAGCTTGTCCACCATCTTATAAAAGATGAGCGAGAGCATCTGTGCATCGTCCGATGCGCGGTGATGATTAAAATCGCCGAGCCCGAAATAATTCGCCAGAGTATCAAGCTTATGACGCTTCAGCTCGGCATTTACATAGCGCGACATCGCAACGGTATCGAGATACGGGTTCTCAAACGCCATGTCATTCTGCTCACATACGCGGCGGATAAACGACGTATCAAAGCCCGCATTGTGCGCTATGAGCATATCGCCCGATGCGAATTCAAGAAATGATGCAACCGCATCGCGCTCGCTCGGCGCGCCCTTTACCATCTCGTCGGTAATGCCGGTCAGCTCGGTTATCTTCTCCGGAATAGGCTCGCCGGGATCGACGAATGTGCAGAAAACGTCCTTGACCTCGCCGCCCTGCACCTTTACAGCGCCTATCTCCGTAATATGATTGTTTGCAGCAGAAAGACCGGTGGTCTCGATATCGAAAACGGTAAAGGTATCGGCAAAGGTAATGCCGTCATTCTTACCGTAAAAGGCACGTGCGGTATCGTCAACATAGTAAGCCTCGACACCGTATATGACCTTGATTCCCTCCTCGGGAGAGACACCCATCTTCTTGGCTATATCCTCGGCTGCGTTCATCGCGATCGGGAAGCCCTGAACATTGCCGTGGTCGGTTATCGCGACCGCCTTATGTCCCCATGCGTGTGCCATGTTGACAACGTCTGCGGGGTTTATGATGGCATCCATCTGCGAGAGCTGCGTATGCAGATGCAGCTCGACACGCTTCTCGGGGGCGTTGTCGCTGCGGCGTACGCGCTTTATCTTTACTATATCGGTCGGATGCAGGCATAGCTCGCCGTCGTACTTATCTATTCTTACGTTTCCGCGAATGGCTACGCACATGAATTTCGGCACGGCACCGGGCTTGTCCGGCTTCTTCGGCAGCGCCTTGACTATCGGACCTGCCTCCTCCGCGGGAAAGCTCATTCTTATATTAATCGAGTCGTGATTGTCGCTGAGTGCGGCGCTTACCGAGATCCTTGTCTTGTCACGGTTCTCGCGTGCATCAGTCCAGAAAAGCTCGCCGACCGCCACCACGCCGCGCCGCTGACCGGTAATGCATCCGATCGGGGTGGGCGAAATGGCAAAGCTGTCGCCCATAACGGGGGACGGGTCGGAGATATCAAAGGTCATATTTCCGATGCGAAAGACCTCGTCGCTTATGTACTCTATGCGCTCATCCGGCGTGCGCGTATCAGGTTCATCACCCCATACGGAGCTGTATTTCGGCAGCAGCGAGCGTGGGTCGACCTCTTCCTCATCCTGCATGGCGCGGGCAGAGGCAGCCGCGGCACGGGCATTCTCGGATTCGACATACATCTTGCGCATGCGCTCCTTGCCGTCTCGAAGAAAACGCTCATACTGCTCCTGATAATCATCCGAGCGCTTTATCTCAACATCGAGCGATACACCGAACTCGTCCGAGGCGATCGCGGCAATGATCTGCGGCGTTTTCGCGTCGTACAAAAGGTCAATGCCTCCCTCGCTGAAGCAGACCTGTACTATCAGCTTGCGTTCGGTCAGCTCAAAGGTATATTTATCAAAAAATCCGCGCGAAACGGTTCCCCTGCGCTCCGCCTCATGCAGCAGCTCGGGAATGTATGCGCGCGTCAGCAGCTCCGGCGGATATACCGGACGAATGGCAAAATTGCTTAGCCCGTATGCCTCCTTGATCGCCTCCTCTATCGCATAAAGCCGCTGCTTCTCTACGACCGAAGGAAAACGCAGCCGAGCCTCGGCGCGTCGATTGACCGTATCCACCTTAACGCCGAGATTCTCCGAGCGCTCGAGCAGCTCACGCTCCTCGACACCCGGGTGATATTTTTCAAATAGCTGCAAAAAAGTCTTTGACATTCTCTGTTCCGCTCCGCTGTAAATAGTATAGTTCCGTTCAGCCGCCAGCCTAAGGTATGACAGACGGCTATGTTATTATATGTAAGATAATTATTATGAGGATGTGCCCTTAATGATTATTATCCGATATTATCGTTCGTCTGAGATATAACAGATGCAGAATAAAATATATAAAAAACGACATGCGTGATGCGTCGAGTTTTATCACATTGCCGCCGCACATGCGCGCCTGTTTTTCGAACTATTTTAGGCTCGGCACTGCGCCGTCATGCTCGCACATGTATATCAGCGTGTCGATTATCTCATCCTCGCCTACCTTGCCGACCGTTACGCCGCCGGAGAATATAAGTCCGCAGCCGTCTCCGCAGGCAACGCCGAAGTCGGCGTCTTTAGCCTCACCGGGACCGTTTACGGCGCAACCCATGACAGCGACCTTGAGCCTGCGGGAGGGCTTTATGCCGACTATACGCCGCTCGAATTCATCGGCAAGTGAGATAAGGTCGACGCGCGTACGCCCGCAGGTGGGACAGGAGACAAGCTCGATGCCGCTCTCACGAAGCCCAAGCAGATCGAGCAGTCGAATTCCCTCGAGCACCTCGTCCTCAGGGTCTGAGGTGAGCGACACACGGATGGTATCTCCGATACCGTCACAGAGCAGTGAACCGATGCCGACTGCGTTCTTCACCGTACCGCGCATACGGGTTCCCGCCTCAGTCACGCCGAGATGCAGCGGATATTCGGTTCGCTCGGCAAGTATGCGGTATGCGCCTATCATAGTGCGAGCATTGCTCGACTTTACCGAGATAACGATATCCGAAAAGTCGAATTTTTCAAGCAGCGACGCATGGTACAGCGCACTCTCGCAGAGCGCCTCCGAAGTCGGTGCTCCGTATTTTGCAAGTATGCTATGCTCGAGAGAACCGCCGTTTACACCGATACGTATCGGTACGCCGGCACCGCGGCACGCCTCGGCGACCGCGCGCACACGCTCGTCGTCTCCGATATTTCCGGGATTTATGCGTATCTTGTCAGCGCCTGCCGCGACCGACTCGAGCGCGGCACGATAATCAAAATGAATATCGGCAACGAGCGGAACTGTCACACCGTGCTCATGCAGATACGAGAATACAGCCGCATTTGCAGGAGTCGGAACGGTCACGCGAATTATCTGCGCACCCGCAGTCTGAAGCCGCAGCGCTTGAGAAAGGCACGCACCGAGGTCATCGGTCGGGACATTGAGCATTGTCTGAACGCTAACCGGAGCTATGCCTCCGACGGTAAGCGCAGCTGTTCCCTCTCTGCCGACGCGGACAGCACGGCTCGAACGACGATATTCATTATAATTTTCCATACAGAAGGCTTCCTTTCACATTAAACAGTCCCGGTTGTAATTCATGATAAACACCTTTATTATATAAAAGTGATCTTCCGTTTTTCGGTCATGCGATCCTCGTCAAAAACAGTGCTAAAACAGCCGTCTTATATCGCCGACGGTGACAAATACCATCAGCAGCATCAGCAGTGCAAGACCGACAAAATGTATGCGGCCCTCAATCTCCGGATCAAGGTCCTTGCCTCGCAGCATTGCAAGCAGCAGAAGCAGTGCCCTACCGCCGTCGAGTGCGGGCAGAGGCAGCAGATTGACAACACCGAGATTTATCGCGATTACCGCACACAGATAGCTCAGATCTACCGAGCTTGTTTGCGCCGCTGTACCGATTTGCTCGGTGATTCCGACGGGTCCCGACATCTGCTCGAGACCATAGCGCCCGGTTATCAGATCGTAGAGCGAACCCCACACCATCCGCACATACGAGAATGACTGAAAATAGGTATGGCGCAGTAGATTCGGCAGAGTCTTTTCCTCGGCAAATACCTTAAAGTCAATGTTGCCGACAGCAACGCCCGAGCTCTCCGAGGTCGGGAATGTAACCGACTCGAGCTTCACACGCTCGCCGTCGCGCTCAACAACTACCTCCACCGGCAGATAGCCCTTATCCATTATCGTATAAGCAAGGTCGGTGAGAATGTGCACGCGGCTGCCTCCGATGCTGATTATCCTGTCACCCTCACACAGCCCGCTGCCGTTGCTGAGCGAGCTGTCGGTAAATGCGGCAACGGTAGTCGAGCCGAGATTTTTCGCAGTGAAAACAAGCACAGCCACAAGGATAAAACCGACTATGAGATTCATGACCGAGCCGGCAAGCATTATTATAAGACGCTGCCACCGCGGCTTGTTGACAAGTGCATCGGAATCGTCCGAGCTCTCGTCCTCACCCTTCATCGACACAAAGCCGCCTATCGGAAGCAGACGCAGAGAATATGCCGTGCCGTTCTTCTTCGAGGTGCGGCTGATGAGCTTCGGACCCATTCCGATAGAAAACTCACGGATGCAGACGCCGAAGCAGCGCGCGGCGGTAAAATGTCCGAGCTCATGTACAAATATCAGCACGCCGAACACAAGCAGCGCTACAAGGATAGAAATAACAACAGAAATAGCATTACCTCCGATGCCGAGCATCAAAATACATTCGTGCGGCGGTTAAAATCGGTGCAGAAAAAGCAACTGAAAAGCAGCAGATTTTCGGCGCTGCCAAAAATTCATTTTGAAAAAACAAAAATCACAAGCTGTAACGACGGCAAACCGATCGAGCGCAGTCATGCCGCATGCATGCCAATAGGAAGCGCCGACAAAGCGCAAGGCTCCGTCGGCGGCTCCGAGAATCAGAGCGACAGCCTGCGCTCCACGGCACGCCGAGCCTCGTGATCGGCGGAAATAATATCGTCAATTGACGGGTTAGGACTGCTCGAAAATTCGGCGACCGTCTCCCCGACGAGGTCAAAAATATCTGTAAAGCTGCCGACCTCACCGCGCAGGAAATGTCCCACGGCACATTCGTTTGCTGCATTAAGGATCGCAGGCATAGTACCGCCTACGCGCAGCGCATCATATGCAAGAGCGAGCAGCGAGAACGTCTCGGTATCAGGCTTAAAAAAGCTGAGAGAACCGACAGAGGTCAGATCAAGGCGCTCTATCACCGCATCTCCCCTATGCGGATAATGCAGCGCATACGAAATGCAGGAACGCATATCGGGCACCGCAAGCTGAGCAAGCACGGCATTGTCAGTATATTCGACCATCGAGTGAATTATACTCTCCGGATGAACAACAACACGTACTCGATCGGCATCGAGATCATACAGACGCGCAGCCTCTATCACCTCGAGTCCCTTATTCATAAGCGTAGCGCAGTCAACGGTGATTTTCGGTCCCATCTTCCATGTGGGATGGCGCAGCGCCTGCTCGCGGGTAACTCGGCTGAGCATCTCGCGGGTATAGCCGCAGAACGGTCCGCCGGAGGCCGTAAGGATCACCGAGCGCAGCTCGCGCTCCTCCGCAGCCCTTGTCTGCAGACACTGAAAAACAGCGCAGTGCTCGCTGTCGACCGGTAGGATACGCACCCTCCGCTCACGCGCCGAGTTCATAACTATCTCTCCCGCAGCAACCAGCGTCTCCTTGTTTGCAAGTGCAACATCATGCCCCGCCGCGATAGCCGCAAGCGTCGGAAAAAGACCTGCAAAGCCTGAGGTAGAATTGAACACCATATCCGCCTCCGGCAGCGATGCGACCTCCGATGCGGCATTTTCACCGTCGATAACAACGGTATCGGTATCGGATACGGCTATACGCAGCTGCTTCGCAGCCTCCGAATCACGAACGGCACAAAGGTGCGGATGAAACTGCCTTATCTGATCCTCGAGCAGACCTATGTTCGAGGAGGCAGATAGAGCAATGACCTCGGCTCCGGTCCGTGCGGCAACATCAAGTGTTTGCCTGCCGACGGAGCCGGTCGAGCCGAGGACAACGATCCTCTTATCTTTCGGTTTTTTAGAGCAATTCATTCCGAGATGAAATTCCTTCCGATGACAGATATTTTATGATAAATAATAGGTAATTCAGGCGCAGCATATCAGAGCCGATAGATCGGATATGCACGCAGAGCGCTGCGGGTGTTAAAGACGCACGTAAGCCTTGATGTGCTAAGTACAAAGCATATTTTACGGTCAGCTCCGCGAAATGGCGTGCGGGCTCAGAGGCTCTGCTCGAAGAACGGGAACATAAGACAAAAGATATAAACGACCGAGGTAGTGGCTATCGTACTGTCGAAGCGGTCAAGCACACCGCCGTGTCCGGGAAGCAGAAAACCGTAATCCTTGATTCCGTACGAGCGTTTTACGACAGAGGCGATAAGATCGCCGCACTGAGCGATAAGCGAGATGAGCAGACCCATTATAGAGAGGGTAACATAATTTACATGGACATGAAAGAAGCAGTCGCATATAATTCCGTAGATTACGGAGCAGATGCATGTGCATATTATTGCACCGACAGCACCCTCGACAGTCTTTTTCGGTGACACCTCGGGAATGAGCTTATGCTTGCCGAAGAATCTGCCGCAGAAATACGCAAAGCTGTCACTGACCCATGGAAAGATAAGCGCAAGGAAGAATATGAATGTTCCGTGATAGGCAACATCGCGCAGACGCACGAGCGAGGCAAAGCCGAACAGCACATATATCATCATAATGGTAAGTACTGCGGCATCGCCGAATTTTATCTTATTCTTTGAAAATACGACAACCGAAAACAGAAATATTATGTAGATAAAGAGCTGGAAAAACAGCTCCATGAAGAAATTCGCCGCATCCATCGCAGGGTAACGGGTAGTAATTATCGCAGAGACCGACAGAATATATGTCGGAATACATACAAGAATATTACCGCGCAGTCCGACACAGCCGAGCAGCTCATATGCCGCACAGACCGAGAGAAATGTTACAAGGACAAGGAAAGCGGGGGATCTCGAAAAGATCAGGAAAGGTATCATTATAGCTATCGCAATGACAGCCGTTGTTATTCTCTGCTTCAAAAAATGCCACCTCGCTGGATTTTATTTTTCGGTCACTTTACTCCGACGGTAGACTCCACACCGCCGTAACGACGTTGCCTCGAAAGGAAATCGCGAATGCTGTCGTTCACATCGCCTTGACGGTAGTCCGGCCACAGCACGGGAGAAAAAATAAGTTCCGAGTACGACGACTGCCAGAGCAGAAAGTTCGACAGGCGCTTGTCTCCGGCCGTTCGCACTATCATATCGGGCGGCGGACACGGATAGGTATACAAATGCCGCTCAATGTCATCCTCTGTGAGCAGCTCTCCCATCCCGGGCAGCATACTCTCCGCAGACGGTACGCCCTGCTCCGCCTTTTCGCGTACAGCCTCGTTCATCGCATGAACAAGCTCGGCTCTGCCGCCGTAGTTCAGCGCAATATTGAGTACGCGATCATAGCAAGCGGACTTTTCATCGAGGTCGCGAATGAGCTGCTGTGTTTTCTCGTCAAAGGGCGAAATGTCTCCGATAACAACAAAATGCACCCGCTTCTGATCAATGAGCTTCAAAGCGCGCTTAAGATACCGACGCAGGATCATAAGAATAGCGTTTACCTCGTGCTTCGGGCGCTTCCAGTTTTCGGTCGAAAAAGCATAGACGGTAACATAGCGAATGCCGATATCGGCGCAGTACTCCGCCACCTGCTCGAACGAAACCATTCCCTCCTTGTGCCCCGATTCACGCGGCAGCCCGCGAGCCGTCGCCCACCTGCCGTTGCCGTCCATAATGAACGCAACATGGCGGAGGCCGCTTTCACGTACAAGCGCGGCGCCCTCGGAGAGCAGCTCATTGCTTACCCCGTATGAATTTATTACATACGGCTCGACAGCCGCCGTCACATTTTCTGTCTCGCTCATGGCGCTCCCCTCTCTGTATCATAGCCCGGCTGCCCTTTGGCAGCCGAGCCGTCAAATCAAATATTGTTTTTGCCGCATAACGTCGGAGCTCGAAAAAAGCGTATCCGTCGCTCTTGAGCAGCCCTGCCTTCAATACCGACTGCTTCGCAGCGGATAAAAGCGAAGGCAGATCAGATAGACATGATCTCTTTCTTCTTTGCCTCGGTAAGCGAGTCGATCTCCTTGATGTACTTATCGGTCAGATCCTGAACAGCCTTTTCGGACTGCTTTACCTCGTCCTCGGTCATCTCGTTTGCCTTCTTCATCTCCTTGCAGCGGTCGTTTGCGTCGCGGCGGATATTGCGAATAGCGACCTTTGCCTCCTCGCCGAGCTTCTCGGTCTGCTTTGTGACCTCGCGGCGGCGCTCCTCGTTGAGCGCAGGGAAGCAGAGACGGATGACCTTGCCGTCGTCGATAGGGGTAATACCGAGATCGGATGCCTGGATAGCCTTGCCGATATCCTTAAGGAGCTTGGCCTCCCACGGCTGAATTACGATCGTGCGAGCATCGGTGACCTTGACCTCCGCTACGTTGTTTATGGGCGTGGGGCTGCCGTAGTAATCAACATTTATCTTGGCAAGAAGCGAGGGATTTGCTCTGCCTACACGAATACCGTCGAGATCTTCCTCGTATACGGATATAGACTTTTTCATTCTTGCTTCAAATTCTTTGGTATCAAGTTTCATTTAAATTTTCTCCTCAATTATTTTAAAATATGTGATTATTTATATCTGTCAACCGGATATCTCGGTTCCGATTGCAGCGCCGTTTACAACGCGCAGAATATTATCGGGATCGTCGAGACCGAAAATAACTATCGGCAGGTCATTATCCTTGGCAAGAGTTGCGGCGGTGGAGTCGATAACGGTAAGCTGATGCTCGAGCATATACATATGCGAAATAGATGCAAGACGCTCGGCATTCGGATCCTTGCGTGGGTCGGCGGTGTAAACAGCGTCGATATTCTTCGCCATAAGAACGGCATCGCAGTTCGTCTCAACGGCATAATGCACAGCGGCGGTATCGGTAGAAAAGAAGGGTCTGCCGAGTCCGCAGCCGTAGATAACTACCTTGCCCTTTTCGAGATGGTGAACGGCGCGATTGCGGATATAAGGCTCGGCTATCTCGTGCATGGCAATAGCGGTCATTACGCGGGTGGTAATACCGAGATGCTCAAGCACATCTGATATGGCAAGCGCATTTATCGTGGTAGCAAGCATACCCATGTGATCCGCACGGGTTCTATCCATATCGGCGCCCATTCTGCCGCGCCAGATGTTTCCCGCGCCGACAACGATTGATACCTGAACTCCCTCGTCGAGACAGCTGCGGATATTTTCTCCGACGCGCTTTATAAAGCCGTAGTCAAGGATAGAGCCGTCTGATGCGAGCGCCTCGCCGGAGAGCTTTAAGAGAACACGTTTGTACTTGGGTGTATTGCTATTCATAGTTATTCCGCCTTTCAACGCAAATATTCTGTTTACAGTGTCAAGGATGCCATGCCTCCCTCTCGCACATTCGGTGCGGTCGGGAACGCCTACCGATAGGTTTGCATACGCAGCTATGATGATTTTACATGAAAAAGCTCGTTTTGTAAATAGTAAAATTCAATAATTTGCAGTTATTTAATATATTTTTACCTCAATATTATATTGATCCGAAGAGCATCTGCTGCGGCAAGCGCACTTATTCGTAGGAGGTACGTTGAGAGACAGTATATTAAAAGAACGCCTGCAGCTTTATAACTGACATACCGTGCAAGCTGCAAACAGCGGCAAAAAGCGGCAGACGCCTTTCGGTGCCTGCCGCTTTTTGGTGCTCCATCGGAGATTCGAACTCCGGACCCCTTGATTAAAAGTCAAGTGCTCTACCGGCTGAGCTAATGGGGCGCATATCACGTACCTATATATGATAGCATACCTCGTCGTTTTTGTCAAGGACTTTTTTTCGACAAGAAACGATCGAAAAAAACGACAGCCTAAATATGAAAAACGGACCCGCCGCGATCCGGCGCGGCAGGTCCGAAGCATCACTTAGATATCATGTGTTCCGAAATATTATATCTTGTCCTTATAGCGGTCGATCATCTCGAAAACATAGTCAGGCTCGACCTCGGGCAGCTCGATAGGCTCGGTGCTTGCCACCCACGCAGCCTCCCAATCTCCGAGCTTGGTATAAAAATCGTCGGCATGCCAGATGATACGATTTTCAAAGACCGGGAGAGTATCCTCGTATGCGGGATAGTCAAAGCCCTCCTTTGCCTTTTCATCAAGCATGGCAAAGAACTTCTCCCAGCGCGGGATATGGTAGGAGCCGATAAGCCCGGCCCATTCCTTCCACGCATAGTCGAAGAGCAGGCTGTTCTGCTCGTTGCCCCAGATGGTTATCTGAATTCTTGCGTTATACTCGTAGAGATCACGCTCTGCATCGGTCGTTCCGTGTGCGCGCGCGTCCGCTATCCACTTTTGAATAGTCCATTCGGGACGTACGGCGAGCATGCGGTCGATATCGCCGAGCAGTGCGATGAAGTCGCGTGAACGCGCTCTGAAATCGTCGTAGCGGCGCTCGATATATGCTGTGCTGACCTCGGCATAGAGCTTCTGCGCGTAGTTGGAAAGCAGCTGACGGCAGAAGTCGTTCATATCATAGAGATAGCCCTCCGTCTCGGAATCGGTCTCGCGCAGCAGGTCGATTATCTGAAGCATGATGCTGTTGTCGTAGTGAATCTCGAAGCTGTCGCAGGGACCTGTTCCGCGCAGACGCAGACACGGGCGGGTGCAGAGCACCGTTCCGCGCTCGACATAATCGGTACCGGGAACGTATACATGGTCGAGCAGGAGCTTCCATGCCGCCTTTGCATTCTTCGCGGCATCACCGCTAACACCGTAGCGGCGCTCGATATATGCATCTATCCACTCATACGGATCAACAGAATCGCTGCGTGTGAGCATCTCGAGACTGAGATCGTAGAATGCCGGGTTCTGACCGATACCCTCCATAAAGAGACCGGTTCCGACCGCTGCGGGTGCGGATTCCTTAGCCATATTAAAGCCGTTTGCGGCAGCACGGTGCATATCTCCGTGAATGGAACTCATGCGCGCACCGAAATTATGGAGTCTGCCGACAACATAGCGATAGCCCCAATAGCCCTCGTGGCGAACCGGGAACTCACAGTCAAGGTCGAGGATGAGCAGATGCTCCCTCGGTACGGCGACAACGATATCGTGACGGATGGACCATGCCTGCATTACCCATGTATAATTCTCGTCATACTCGGCATACAGCTCGGATATTACCCTGCCCACATCATTCAGGTACTGCTCACCCTCGACGGGAGGCTCGCCCTCATGGAACGGGTCGCATGCATAATATCCGTAGGTTCCGAATATCTGCTGCTGATTCTTCATGAAGGTCTTGCCTATTTTTTTGAAGAGCGGGTCAAGCGGGTCAACCTCGGTCGTTCTGCCGATATTGTTCCATGTCTTTTTGACAAGGAATTTGCCCTCGGGGAACTTCTCCTTCATCAAATTCGGAACAAAGCCCGAATAGCCCTGCTGTATCGGCTTCATGCCGAATGCAAGCTCGCGCTCGAGTATCTTCTTGCCGAGCGCTTCGTGCTCCTCTATCCAGCTCATCGGGATAGGTCCGCCGTGACCCTCAAGATTGGTCATGAGCTGCCATGCCTGGAATGCGGGACCCGCAATGAACGCTCTCGCCTCAGCGTCGGTAAAGCCGAGGTCAAGCAGAGTGTGATACCATACAGACTCCGTACCGGTAATGGCAAGAGGCATATTGATGCCGTTCAGCGCCATCATATCTATCTCGTATTCCCAACGGTCCCAGTTCCACCATGCGGCGCTGTACGAGTGAGTACAGTAGTTCATGTAAACGCGGAACTCCTGCTCTATAACACGGCGATACGGCTCGGGCATGGGCAGCGCGTCCGCCTCGAATACGGGAATGCGCTTGCCGCACCAAGAGATGTTCGCCTTCATCGTGTACTTGATATACCAACCGAGCGCAGCGGCTACCGAGCCGGCATTGTTGCCGCGAAGAACGACCTTGCCGTCCCGCGAGTCAAGCTCATAGGTATCGTGTCCGCCCTCGGCGGGAATGGTCTCGAGCACGAAATCATCGGAGTGACCGGGGAGATAGCGCTCTATCAGCTCGCGTACTACTTGCATATTTTGACCATAGCTTCCGCTATGCGAAAGCATCCTTTCGTGTGTGATTGCAGCCGACTCTGCCGCCCGGCAAAGCCTAAACAGTTGACGCTATTATAGCATAGCTTTTTTCTTTTTGCAATATAATGTCGGAAATTGAACCGACTTTTCTCTCATAGGTCGACATGCTCGAAGCGGTGCTGTGCGCTGCGGCAGGAGGCATCTGTTACGACTGCGTAAATCACGGCGGCGACGGCAAGCAGGACGAGCTGACGCGCTATCCCGGGTGCGTCGGTCGCGGCAAGAAAACCGAGTCCGGGAAGATGAGGCAGCGCCTCGTAAATGCAGACGGTAAGCATCGCGGCGACAATGAATCGCACAAACGGGGCGCCGAGGCGGTATGCCGTACGGAAAAATCCGCGTACAAAAATATAATTAAACTCCGCATAAACAATCAGCATAAAGGCGATGAGCGTCGGGCATGCGGGCATGAGCGGGTTATCGGCATAGGGCGGCAGAGCGGACATAAAGCGCAGACGTATCACCGTAAATACCGATGCGAGCAGCACCGAGATAAGCTGAAAAAATGAGACACTCAGCAGTTTTGCGCGCGGTACATCACGCTTTCTCACCGGCAGGAGCGCCGTATAAATGATATCCCCCGTTTCACGCGCGAGCTGAAACGACTGAAATATTCCGAGGCACACAAAAAAAGCCGACACGAGTACCGGATATCCGGGTATGAATACCATCAGTGTAAACGCAAGAAATATAACGGTCAGCGGCGAGGTGGACAGCCGCAGCTCCTTGAGAAGCAATGCGGCGGTATTTGATCTTGTATGCTCCATCATCTATCGCCCCCCTTTCTTCCCGTCAGTCACGGCATATGCATTTTCAGCAGCACTATTTTTGACTGCTCTGATATCTTCTTTTTCGCAGCTGAGTGTTTGTGCGGCATTGCCGCTGTCGGTATCTGCACCGCCATTGTCCGATTCAATGCCGTTTTCGAGGTGAATGATTATATCCTCAAGCGACGGCGCGGAGGTATCTGTCTGCGCCTGCAGCTCCGATGATGCGAGAGCAGACGGCACCAAAAGGGTCGCGCCGTCGCGTTCGCGCCTGCGTCCGAGCGCGGCATCGCGAAGCGCCGGAGATGCGGCAGATTCGTCGATTATCGAATAGCTGCGCTCAATGTCGTGCAGCTCGCCGTCGAGAGCTATCCTGCCGTCACGGATAAACAGAATATCATCGGCACATTTCTCAAGGTCGGAGACAATATGCGTCGAGAAAAAAACGGTCTTTCCCTCCCCTGCAAGGTCGAGAAGCACATCAAGCAGCTCCTCGCGCGATATCGGATCAAGTCCGCTCGTCGGCTCATCGAGTATCAGAAGACGCGCACCGTGCGAAAGCGCAAGCGCGAGACTGAACTTGACCCGCATGCCTTCCGACAGCTGCTCGGGCGTTTTGCGTGTATCGAGCGAAAACATATCGGTATATCTGCGCCACATGGCATCATCCCAGCTCGGGTAAAATGATGCGGTCACCGACGCAAGCAGCTCGATGCTCTTCTTTTTATACCAGCCGACCGCACCGCCTGCATAGCCTATGACTGCCTTTATCTTCTTTTCATCCTTTGCGGCGTCATAGCCGAGCATTTCTACGCTTCCGCGGTCGGGATGAACAAGCCCGAGCATGGACTTTATCGTCGTGGTCTTGCCTGCGCCGTTTCGCCCGATAAAGCCTACTATCCGTCCCTCTCCGATATCGAAATCAAGAGGTCCGAGCGTAAAGCCCGGATAATGTTTTTCAAGTCCGCGTATTCTTATCGCGCGATCGTAATTATCGCGATGATCTGTATTGACATTCATCATATCGCGCCGCCGTTTCCGTCGCTGCCGTCGGCTTCGTTGTTCGCGTTCGCGCCGTCTGCATACGATGCTTCTGCAGACTCGGTTTCGGTCTCCGCTGCCGCCAGCGATTCATTCTCCTCGTGCTCGCTGTCGGCAAACACCCGCTCGAGCAGCGAGGTAAAGCTCCCGCTCGGCGGTATGGCAATACCGCGCTTTGTGTCCCCGAGCAGCAGAAGCGTGTCTCCGGGCTTTATCCCGAACAGCTCTCGCGCCTGCTTCGGTATAACTATCTGTCCGCGCTCGCCGACCGTTGCCGTCCACGCGAATTTTCCTTTCGGTCCTTTCATTTCTTACCCCCAAGTATGATAAATCATATTTTTCATACTTATTATACACGAAATCGGCAGATTGTCAATGTGCCGAACCGACATTTTCAGAATATTATTCCGTTTTATGAAAATAACGCACCGAATGCTTTACGATCTGTATAATGACTATGCAAGCACAAATTAAAAAAAGTTATACCGACCGGCGGCATATGCGTCGCTTCGGTCGGTATATCGGTATATTTGTATATATCTTAGGTTTCGGAAGATACTCGTGTCTGCATTTTAACACACCTCGGCAAAGCTGTCCTTGCAGAAATTATTTAGAAAACACCGTGAAGCGCCGAGAGCTCCGGATATAGTCAATACCTATATTGATATAATAATAGGTTATATCAGATGCAAGCGCTTTTTCGATACACAGATATGACGGAGTATGCCTTTGCTGACCGCCTCATTTCCGCCCAAGATATCCGCAATAATCCACCATATCCGCATCCGCTAAGCATCAGTAAAAGCCCGGCACCGCACTCAATGCTCTTTGTCACTCGCCCGTGCTTTTGCCGCCCATTCATTCCAACGAGTATCCGTCTGAATTTCCGGTCTTACGGTCGACTCCTCCGGCACGCGCCACCAAGGCCAATCCTCAATGAGACTGCCGCACGATACACGCGGTCGCGAATCGTTGTCTGCGCAGTCATAGCCTAAATCATATTTGACCATTCGTACAAGAGGCGCGGTATAATCGTCGATGCCTTTCGCGCAGTATTCGTTACAGCGCATGAGCTGCGCAAGCGCGTTATCCAATGCCTCAAATGCTTCATCCTTTCTTCCGTCCGACCATAGATACACCGAAAGCAGAGAATAGACTCTTGCGATATAAGCATGGTGCACTCCGTAGTTTCCGTCGGGAAAGACACTGTCGAAAACGCCGATAGCTCCGCGCAGACTCTGCACCTTTTCGGCAGGAGACATATTCCCTCCCTGAGCAATTACCCCGTTTACAATAAGCTCGGAGCAAGCTCTGACCGTTTTTAACAACGCTTCTCCGTAAGCTCTTGCGCGCTCCTTTCCGTCCGATGTGTTCACCTTAAGAAATTCTCTCGAGCTGTAAATATCGGGTACAGCCTCGATCACCTCGAGCGCTCTCGTGTGCTCTCCCGTATTCAAATACAACTGAGTCAGCTCACGTATCACGCGCTGACGAGAAGCTCCATCCTCCATGGTTTTAAGCAGTTTCTCATATAACGATATCGCCTCTCTCCACTCCGGATAGCTCCGATGTCTTTCGGTGTCCATAACATCGTATCCCTCATCATCCGTTAAATGATGCTCTCCGTGACGTACATATCCTGCATTGTACAATACAGAGGCGAGGCATAGCATAAGTTTTTCATTCCCCGGAAATTCTATCAATGCGTCTCTTGCCTTTAAAATGCATTCGTCGATGTTGATATTTGCGCCGTTATTTTGAGCATTCATGTGTTCGATCTTCTCAGCCAACTCATCAATTTTCTTTGAGCGCTCATTATTGTAGCCGAAAAGCTCGTCGATCGAAACGCCGAAATAATTTGCAAGAGAAGGTATCATCTCCATATCGGGATACCCACCGCTCGCTTCCCATCGCGAAACAGCCTGCGATGTCACTCCGATAGCCTCGGCAAGAGTCTCCTGCGTGCGACCGTCGCGCTGACGAAACTCGCGTATCTTTTTACCCAGATCAAGCTGCATAAAAGCACCTCCAAAATATTTTTCACCGGTGTGATTATAGGATAACACATTTTTCAAAAAATGCAATTATCAATTCATTGCTTTAAATCCAAGCATGACTTGAATCGAAAGGTAGAGCAGATTTTCAAGAAGGACCCGAAATTTAAAACGCCGCCGAGAGCTGCCATGCGGTATTCTCTTTCGGGGAAGAAACAAATCGGCTTTTTCTGCGGACAGCACTATGAGTATTTTTACATATTGTCATTGCAATTTGAATGCTTTTCAACAATTGCATTGCGGAAATCAACGAAAAACGTCCGAAACAACCGCAGGTTGTATATTACACTCAAAAATAACCATTGCGGTTCTTGATATCAATGGTGAAGCATTGTATAATGTAACCAAGATAAGCGCTTATCAATCTAAATGAAAGTGGGAACACAATATGCAAATAAATTTGAAAGACAAACTGCGTTCATTGCGCTTACAGAAAAATATCACACAAGAAGCACTTGCCAATCATATCGGCATTACACCGCAATCGGTCGGAAAATGGGAGCGCGGCGAAGGCTTTCCCGACATTACGCTCTTGCCGCGCATTGCATTTTATTTTGACATAACGGTGGATGAGCTTTTGTGCGTGGATCAGGTAAGAGTGGAAGAAGCAATTGCTGAATATGAACGGCAAGCCGCCGTCTATCAAAATAACGGTGAGAACGAAAAGAATCTTGAATTATGGGAACAGGCATATGCGGAATTTCCGAACGATTGCCGCGTGATCGAAGGATTGATGTTTGCGATAAACAGAGAGGCGGTCTATCCGTGTCCAAAGGACAAGGCGGAACGTATTATTTCACTCGGAGAGAAGCTTTTACAGAAAACCACGGACACAAGGCAAAGAGAAAACGCACTTCAGTGCCTTTGTTACACTTATGATGGCATTGACAAGGAAAAAGCTCTTTATTATGCAGACATGTGCGGCGGTTTTTATGTGACAACGGAGGAACTCCGGACAACTATTTTGGACGGTGAAGATGGGGTCGAGTCGTGCCAAAGCTATATAGACTCTCTGATCCATACGGCTGCAATGACTGCTTTGCGCATGACATCAAAAATTTCTTTTTCACATGAGGAAAAAATCGAGGCATTTCGGTTTGCCATTGACATCTTGGAACGTTTATATGCAGACGGAAACGTGGGATTTTATGCGTCTGACCTGTCGCTTTTTTACTCTATGATAGCTTCTGAGTACGCACAAATGCACGATTCGCAAAAAACGCTTGACGCTTTGGCAGAGAGCTGTCGCTATGCGGTTATTGAAGCGAATCTGAAAGATATGGATTATACAGCGCCTATGGTGAATAGATTGAAGTACAAAAAAGCGGATACGACCAAGAATTATAAGGGGAACGCCTGCAATCTCAGATTAAAAGCATTGGAGAACAGACAATTTGATTTTGTCAGAGAGGAAGATGCATTCAGGAAACTCATCGTAATGTTGGAACAAAACGCAGAGTAAGGTCTAAGCCGCAGAAAGCAAAGAAAAAAGCCTCCGGTAAAAAGCGGTTAGTATCATGACCTTAACACTAACCGCTTAATTATTGCGATACATCGTGAAAAAGAGCAACACCTACCGAAATATACTCGCTGTCACTTGTTTTTTCCCTTCATAAGCTTGAGAATTGTTGGTTTGTCAATGATATGTTACACTGAGGTGCAAATAATTGTTGGTTTGTAAATGATATGTTACACCGAGGTGCAAATAATTATATTGACATCTTGTAATATTTGTTTTATCATATTACATGTATATTATATACGGGGAGGCGACGGAATGAAGATACCGAAAGGACTGCGCGTATGCTATTCGATAGCAGCGGACTTTGCCGCGCGCTTCAAGGCCGACATGCTCGGCACATATGCGGCAAGCGCAGCGTTCTTTATCTTTGTTTCGCTGTTTCCCTGCTTTCTTCTCGCAGTAGCGATACTCGACCTGTGCGGTATAGCCGGATGGGATGTTCTCTACGAATTTCTCGCCGGTGCACCGAGGCATGTTATCGACCTGCTCACCTCGCTGATGAACGAGGCGGAGAATTCGGGAAACATGCGAATAATCTCTATTGCCACTCTTGCGACGCTATGGGCGGCATCCAGAGGCGTTTTTGCGCTGATGGAGGCGCTCGGCAGAATATACAGCACACGCGGCGAGACACGTCCGTACATCGCAAACAGATTGCTTGCGATCCTCTACACCGTTGCATTTATATTGATGATGATAATCATCATCGTTCTCCTTATCTTCGGCGGAAAGATAACGGCGTTTCTGAGTGAAAATCTGCCATTCTTTGCCGAACTCGGATGGATAGTCACATTTGCACGGTACGCGCTCGGAGCGCTGCTGCTCGTGACGTTCTTTACGATGCTGTATACATTCTTTCCCGCCCGCAGAACCTCGCCGCTCCGCGAGCTTCCCGGAGCAATAATCGGGACGATAGGCTGGCTCGGCTTCTCGGCAATATATTCTCGCTATATCGATTCGCTTGCCAACCTCACCATATACGGCAGTCTCGCATCTATCGTACTCCTGCTGCTGTGGCTGTATTTTTGTCTCTATATCGTTCTTATAGGCGCGGAGATAAATAAGCTGATGCGATCGTTCTTCGACAGCTGAGCTGCAATCAAATACATTTTCGCTAACACTTACCGCACGCTTTCGTGCCGAAGCTAACGACATTCGCAGCAGCACTGAACTGTTCGAGACAAAAATCAAAAAAACGGGGATCCGCACCGCTCGGTGCAGATCCCCGAAATATTTTTTCAGCGCAGCGCAAAGATAAGTGCGATACATACAGCGAGTATCGGCAGTGCGACAAGCAGCGCCTTCGGCGAAAAGCGTATTACCGAGCCGTCAGAGGACTGCTTTTCGGGAAATGCACCGACGCGGCGGAACGCAGCCGTAACAGGCTTGTAGATAATAAGCGCTATCGCACAGTTTATACCGCCTTTGATGAAATTGAAGGGTATTATAGCAGGCAGCAGCATTCCCGCGACAGCATCGCGCGACACGTGCATATACAGCGGTGTAACAATCCAGTTCCAAAATATCATAGCGACTATCATGGCGCACCAGCCGATGCCGAGCGCCGCAAGCGCACCCTTGTAGCTGTGCTTTTTTTTATAGATAAGCGATGCGGTAACGGCGAACGAGCAGCTTGATATTATGTTCATTGCAAATCCGATAGGTCCGGTCGTGCTTATCGTCAGCATCTCGACGAGCGCTACGATCACCGATATGGCGGCAGCCGCGACGGGTCCGAACGCAAGTCCGCCGATAACGATTATCGAATCCTTCGGATCAAAGGTCAGAAAGGACATCGAGGGGATCAGCGGCACTCTTCCGACAGCGACAGCCACAAAAGCGAGTGCACAGAGCATTCCGGTAATACAGAGCTGTATTATACGGCTGCGTGATGTTGGTCTGTTTTTGTTCATTTGATTACTCCTCTGCCACTTGATTTTTCTCGGCACGGTCATGGCTGCCATGTCGGAGTAATTCCTCAAAAACAAAAAGTCCCGCATGGCGGGACATAAAACGGCGGCGCGAAAAAACGCCCATCCTTCTCTCATCCGGACTGTAACTGTCGGTATCGGAATTGCACCGATTCAGCGCTGATGCGCTCGCGGACTTTACCGCCGGTCGGGAATTTCACCCTGCCCCGAAGAATTACATGATGATTGTAGCACAATGCCGCGCCTTTGTCAATAGCTAAGAAGGGGATGCTGAAAAAGTCCGGACCGAACTTTTTTATCATTACTCTAAAAGCAAAAGGACTGTTAAAAACAAGTTTTAACAGTCCTTTTCTTATGGGGTGAGCGATGGGAATCAAACCCACGACCTCCAGGGCCACAACCTGGCGCTCTAATCGACTGAGCTACGCCCACCATGTTTGACAACACGGTTATTATATCACAGCACGGCTCTGTTGTCAATAGAAAAATACGAAAAAACATTTTGTATCCGAAATTTGTTTATAGAGCAGACCTCAAAGAGCACAAGCGGAGTTTTTGCTCCGTGCGCAAAAAATAATAGTTCTTCACGACCGCTGTGCTTTTTTCCGCGCTGTACGCTCATAAAGCCTTGACAAAGACGTTAAAATGTGTAAGAATATAGTAACAGTTCGGTCACTTATTCGGAGGTATATATCTTGTCAATTATACTGTTTCTGCTCATATTTTTAATGAGCGCAGAGCGGTCACCGAGAGGCGAGGTCTTTGAAGAGCAGTTCCCCGTTTCGCAGACACGTGCGCTAAAAGGCTTATTTGCAATAGGCATTATTTTTCACCATCTCGGCTCATATATCGGGGAGGGATTTCCGTCGCTTCTTGCCTTTAAGAACATCGGCTATCTCCTTGTCGGCGCGTTCTTCTTCATCTCCGGCTACGGTCTGACCTACGGTGTTGTCAACAAGCCCGGATATATGAACGGATTTCTTCGCCGCAGATTTCTCCCCGTATTCTTTACATACACGGTGATCGACCTATTCTATTGGGTGGTCAAATACATCTGCGGAGGGCTGACACTGAAGCACATCATCCTCTCGCTTTTCGGACTGAACGAGGAGCTGTGGTTCGCAAGCGTTATTCTTTGGCTGTATATCGCATACTCAATCTGCTTCCGTCTATTCGGAAAGCACGGCGGCATGATTGCAATGACGATTGCTACCGTCGTCTATATGGGCGTGCTGCTCTGCCTGTATCGCTTCTGCGGCAATATGATATTCGGATTTTGGTGGTACAACTCGATACCCTGCTTTGCGCTCGGAATGTGGTACTGCGCTTATCGCGAAAGGATAGATACGTTTATCCGCAGGAATAGAAAGCTGCTCCTGCCGCTTGTACCGCTGTTGACCGCTGCGCTTTTTGCCGTAACGGTGATACGTCCGGACGACAGTACACGACTGTATGTCCTTGCAGCGCAGATACTCTGCGCACTCGCTTTCTCTGCGTCTGTGCTTATTCTGTCCATGAAGCTGCGTCTCGGCGGCCCTTTCCTCTCGCTATGCGGAGACCTTTCGCTCGAGCTGTATCTTTTCCATGCCATCTTTATTTTCGCTTGGCGCAGCAATCTCCGTCTTTTCGGTATAACATTCTATATTAAGTCGGACGACCTCTTCTTCGCAGCAGTCCTGCTCTGGACCTTCGTTGCGTCCTATGTGGTCCATTTAATTCAAAAATACATATTCAAGCGTAACAAAGCAAAAAAATGATTTCGATGCGAACTTTTCGAGCAAAAGGTATTGACTTTCGCGCGATTTAGTGTATAATAATATTGTTGTGTTTGACACAGCAATATTCGCGGGTATGGCGGAATTGGCAGACGCGCTAGATTCAGGTTCTAGTGAGGGCAACTTCGTGAAGGTTCAAGTCCTTTTACCCGCACCATCTAAAGACACCATTGAAATCTGAACCCTTAAGTTCGGAGTCAATGGTGTTTTTAATATAAAATCCAGTATTTATGCGGCTTTTCGAGGTCGCATTTTCTTTTTGTCAGTCAGACTAAAAAACGAATAACTCGGATTTGGCAATCCGGAAAATTAAAAACAAACCTTTTTGAACCCTTTAGTCTGTCTGCACGTGTCTCAGAAATCCTTCA
>QWCN01001851.1_pt1 | contig 30106 bp, 36 predicted proteins | sample 1972711 | NCBI WGS metagenome assembly QWCN01 (sample SAMN09866707, study PRJNA288562) | Human gut metagenome isolate term1_stool, whole genome shotgun sequencing... | isolation source: gut | host: Homo sapiens | place: USA: California
TGAAGGGCTTGCCGCCTGCAATTCACAGACAGCAAGCCCTTTCGGTTGCTTGAACAATTTTTACTTCAAAATATTGTCTAACTTTTGGGGGTCACTTCAGAGCCGAGGGGGAAATACGCTTTTGTATTTTCAAGCAGCGGCGGTTTTTCTGCCCTTCTGTTGAGCGGACGCAAAGCAAACGCAGGCGCTGCGGCAGGCGGTTTCCACCGTACAAAGCGCAAAAGATTTTACGCCCTCCACGGTGCGAAGCGACGGGCTTTCCAGCAGCCGGAACAGCATCCGCCCTCCGGAAATAAGATAGATCTGCAAACTGCAAACACTTAGAACCAGCAGGACCCAGGAAGCCGTTTTGGAAAGCAGTCCTGCACGAATCAGAAAAACGCATAGCGCAAAATTAGCTGCCGTGTGTATGGCTGCAAAAATGACGGCGCTGGCCGGCATAGCCGGTCCCGGATAGGTGATCGCAAAATTTTGCGTCCAAAACGCAAGCAAAGATAACACCTCGGCGGCAACCACCATGCCCCGCAGCAAATTCCGGTCTCTTGAATCCATCCGCATGAAATTCCCTCTTTATTATTAAAAACTCACGCCGGAGACGTTTCCAGGCTGTCCAGAAAGGCCCGGAACGTCTGCTCGTCAAAGACATAGTACCCCGCATAAAAGCGGAACCCCCGGTCGGGTGTGGAGTGAGCCTGGCCGTTCCAGTTTATCCACTCCACGCTGCCGTCAGCGTAAGTGAGCCGCAGAACGGCTTCCGTATTTTCGTAGACCGGAGCCAGCGGTTCGCCGTACCAATGATACACCTGCACCTGCCGGAATGCCGCCAGGGTCTCCGCCGCATCGACGGTCCCGACCGTTTCCTCGTGGAGTTCACCGTCGTACCTGATCTGCACGATGGCCGCCTCCTGAATCTCACTTTCCGGGCCAAGCAGCGGGTAGGCAGCCGCTACCCGGCATCCCGCCAGCAGAAACACCAGCAGAAGCGCCATAAACGCAGAAAGAAATTTTTTCATCGCCCTCCCGCCTCCAAAATACTTTTCTTTGGGTACGCTATTAAAATTATTTTATCCTATTTTCTATTAAAATGCAAGGATTTTCAGCAAGATTTTCCAAAAATACAAATATTTGGAAAAGTTCTTGACATCCCCGCCCAGGATTCTTTATAATCCTCTTACCCAATATCGAAAGGACCGGTTTTATGAAAGTTGATCGTCCCCTGCCGGAGCATGGGTGGGCCTATCGCTGGGAAGCGCTGGTCCGTGCGGACAACGATGCCATTTACGGCTCTCTTTGCCGGATGGGCTGGGCGGTGCTGTGGGTCAAGCAAATTCCCGGCTACAAAAACAGCTTCCTCTCCACCATCCTGTTCTGCCGGTTCCCGAAAGCCCAGGGCAAGCCCCTGACCGCCCTGCGCTTTTACGGTCTCACGTTCCCGCCGGTGTTTCTGGGCCTGTTTCTCGCAAGCTGGCTGCTGTTCCTGGTGTCCGGCTGGACCGCTTCGGAGGCCCTGCTCTGCACGGCACTGTACCTGCCGGGGGTGGCGCTGGCCTCCTGGCTCCTCAGCCGCTTCACCAGCGGCGGCAAGCTGCAGACCGCCCTCATCGATTCCTTCTGGAACAGGCTTATCGCTCCATAGAAAAACCGCCGTGCTTCTCGCACGGCGGTCCTTTTTTCTGGCACTCCGTTTACGGAACGGGGCGCTTTTCCGGTTCTTCAATAAATCGGACCACATCATTGGGGGTGCAGGAAAGGGCCTGGCACAGCTTTTCCAGCGTGTTCATGGTGATGCTCTTGTTTCGGCGAAGATTCGTAATGGTGTAGGCGCTGAAGCCCAGTTTGTAAATCAGCGTGTACGTCGTTACACCACGTTTTTTCATGGTCACCCACAGCGGCGAATAATCCACCATGCTTCCCGCCCCCTTCCGCAATTTTCCTCTATTATCCCCCGAAAAGTTCCTCTTGAATATTAGCAAAGATTTGCCTATAATCTTAGGGGAGACAGGAAAGGAGGCAGGGGGATGGATTGGAAAGAACAGGAAGAGCTGCCAACGGCTTGCAGAAAATGCTGGAAAGAGGAATGCGATAACCGCGACCACGCCGGGGAGCGGTGGGTGCTTTCCGAGCGGGATGACCTGCTGGTACGCAGGAAAATGCTGCTACGGCAAATCGACCGCCTGCACAGACGCTTGGAGGAAATCGAGAAGGCGTTGAAGACAATAGATGGTAACGAAGGGCAGGCCGATTGCGCCGGAAATTCCATACGCTGAGGGTCAGTTCTTCTGAGGGGAAGGCTTTTTCTCTGTCCCGGCAGCCCCTTCGTCGATTTTTACCGCTCAATCATGATACGAAAAACCCCGCACGGTCGGGATTTTCCAACCGTGCGGGGGCTTCTTATGTACTTATTTTTCCCACAATCCGTTCCTGGGATATTCTCCCCGGGCGGTTTTTTCGGCCAGGGCCGCCACCACGGCGGGCTTATCCGCCGCATAGGTCACGCCGAACCACTGGTCAGCGGAATGGAGCACCTCCACCTGGGCCTTGCCCTCGGAGAGCAGCGCCTCCACGGTGACGGGCAGGTAATACTCCGCCTTCACCGGATTTCCGGGAACCACATTTTTCAGGAAATTCGGGAACCGGGCGGCAATTTCCGGGATAAAGCTGCCGGTAAAGCCCCAGAAATTCATGGACACGGTGGTGTCCTCCGGCACGTCCACCCAACTTTCCCCGCCGTCCTCGGTATAATGGATGCCGCCGGAGTACTTTTCAATGCGGGTGCGCTCGTGAATGCCCGTCAGCAGGCCGTTTCCATCTACCTCGCACTGTCCCCGGGCCACGCTGCCGTGGTCGGTGACGGTCTTGCCCAGCTGGTAGCCAACCATGGCATAGTGATATTTTTCCCCGTCCTGAGCCTTGGAAAGGAAGTCAAAAATCACCTGGAAAGCGTCTTTTCCGTAATAATCGTCGGAATTGATGACCGCAAAGGGCGCATCGCCGATTTCCTCTCTGGCGCACAGCACGCAATGGCTGGTGCCCCAGGGCTTCTTCCGCTCCGGGGGGATGGGGTAGCCTTCGGGGAGCATCTTGTCCATCTCCTGATAGGCATAGCGAATTTCCATGGGACATTTTTCCAGGCGGCGGCCCACCGTCTCCATGAAATCCTCCCGAATGGCTTCTTTAATGATAATCACGGCCGTTTCAAACCCGGCCTCATGGGCATCATACAGGGAATAGTCCAGAATGGCTTCCCCGTGGTCGCCCACAGGATCGATCTGCTTCAGTCCGCCGTAGCGGCTGCCCATACCGGCGGCCATGACCACCAGGATCGGCTTTTTCATAATGGGGACCCTCCTTTTTGTGTGCGGAGGCCAGAAGTCGCCTCCATTTGGTCCATTATAACCGATTCTTTTGCAAATTGCAATACCTACCCGCCGCACAGGGGGGTAAATACGGCACTGTCCATGGAAATATCGTCCTTCCGGACCCGGTCCCAGGAAAAATCCCGGGCCAATTCCGTGGCGCTGACGGCCTCCGGCTTTTCCAGCAGACCCGCCGTATAACCCAAAGCCCCCAGCAGGACCTCCGGCTTCATCCGGCGGCGCAGAGCGCCCATATCCAGATCTCCATCCCGCTTGCTGAGGCGGCGCCCGTCGGGAGAAAGCAGCATGGGCACATGGGCATAGCTGGGGGTCGAAAAGCCAAACAGGCTTTGCAGGTACATCTGCCGGGGAGCCGAGGACAGCAGGTCCGACCCCCGGACCACCTCCGTGACCCCGGCCAGGCCGTCGTCCACCGTCACCGCCAGCTGATACACATACACCCCGTCCGCCCGCCGGACCACAAAATCCCCGCAGTCCGTGGCCAGATTCTGGGCATAAGGCCCCTGGAGCCGGTCCGTAAAGGACCAGACCCGGTCCGGCACCCGGACCCGCCAGGCAGGCAGGCGGTGAAAGGCCGCCCGCTCCGCTTCCGTCAGGTTCCGGCAGGTCCCCGGATAGACGTAGGTCCCGTCGGACAAATGGGGAGCGTTGGGGCTATGGAGCAGGCTCCGGGTGCAGTAGCAGGGATAGAGCAGACCCAGAGCCGCCAATTTTTCAAAATATCCATCGTAGACCGCCGTCCGGGTGCTTTGCGCCGGAGTCTCCAAGTCCCAGGTCAGGCCCAGCCAGGTCAAATCCTCCCGGATGATCTCCCCTAACTCGGCGCTGGTCCGCTGGGTGTCCAGGTCCTCCATCCGCAGCAGGAAGCCCCCGCCCACGCTCCTGGCGGACAGCCAGGCCAGCAGGCAGGCAAACACATTGCCCAGGTGCATCCGTCCCGATGGGGTGGGGGCGAACCGCCCCAGCACCGGCTCGCTCACAGCAGCAGTCCTCCGGCCACCGCCAGCCCCACGCCGATGAGGCCCATGACCACCAGCGCCAGCACCACTTTGCCCCAATCGGTGCCTTTCAGGTCCTGAGGCTCCTCGTACAGGGTGTCGTCGGCATAGTCTACCGGGTCGGTGTCGTCGGTGTTGTAAGCGCCGTAGCCGTTGGAGAAATTCCGATAAATTTTCGTTGCGTCCGGGTCCTCCGGTTCTTCTTCCTGAGGCTCGTCGTCAAAATCCAGCCAATCCTCCCAGTTTTCCGGCTCCTGCAAAGCCTCCGGGGGAATTTCGTCGTTTTCGGAGAGCAGTTCCTGGGAGAGCCGCTCCAATTCTTCCTGTGTATCCCGTGCCATGGGGCCACCTCCTTGTGTTTTCCTTATTTTAACGGATTTTCGGCCGATTGTAAAGAGCGGTTTGTTTTCGGGATGGTAATGGTCAGTACGATCTTATCCTCCGTCTCCCGCCGCTCGGACACGGCCCCGATGCCGCAGCTCTGGATGCGGGCCAGGGACTGGCTCAGGCTGTTGAGAAAGGCCCCCAGATTGACCTTGGGCTGGGTCTGGGGAGACTGGGCACAGAGGCTTTCAATGTATTTTTCCGCCCGGGCCACGCTCATGTTCTGCCGGACGATCTCGGCGATGGCCGACAGCTTGGCCCCCTCGTCGGGCAATTTCAGAAGCGCTCTGGCGTGGCGCTCCGTGAGATTCCCGGCCCGGAGGGCGTTCAGTACCGGCTGACTGTGGCGCAGCAGCCGCAGCTTGTTGGCCACGGCGCTCTGGCTTTTGCCGATGCACTTGGCGGCCTGCTCCTGGCTCATGCCCCATTGGCTCAGCAGCTGGGAAATGGCCCGGGCCTCCTCGATATAATCCAGGTCCTGCCGCTGGATATTCTCCACCAGCGCCGCCAGGGTGGACTCCCGCTCATCCATATTCATAATGATGCAGGGAATTTCGGTCAGCCCTGCCTGCTGGGCGGCCCGGAGCCGCCGCTCCCCAGCGATGAGTTCATACTGCACCCCCACCCGCCGCACGGACAAGGGCTGCAAAATGCCGTGCTGGCGAATGGATTCCGCCAGGTCGGAAAGCTCCTCCTGCCGGAACAGCTCCCTGGGCTGGGCGGGATTGGGACGGATGGCTTTGGCGGGCAGGAATACCACCCGGCCGGTTTCCATATAGGTTCGTAACTTCTGGCACTGCATGGGCCGTTCCCCCTTCGTAAGACTTGCTGTTATTCTAGTCCTTTCCCATCGGGAAACTCCACGAAAGCCGTGCCGGGAAAAGAATTTCCCGGTCTCCCGTCTTAGAAAGTTTTGCGATTTCAAACCGCAAAACTTTTCGGCATTCTTCGCTTTTGCGGATATAGAAAAAGGGCGGGAGCGCATTTCACGCTCCCGCCCGAATTCGATTTTCACCCGACTACCGCCGAGAATATCCGCTTTTTGGCGGTCCCGGTGCGGATCTGGGTCATTTTGTCCCGGCCGTAGACCCGCCGGACGGACGTCCAGGCGCAGGTCTGGAAAATATCCACCCCGGTTTTCCGGGTCACGGTGAGATTGAAGCTGTCCCCCGGCAGCACCGTCTCCTTGCCCTCCGGGGAAAATTCCTCCTCCAGCGTAATGACCCACGGGGCATCCGCCAGCGCCACAGAATTCTTCTCATCCGCCTGCTGCACCGCCGTAAATTGCAGGGCATTCTGGATCACCGCCGTGCCCTGCTTGATCTGAAAGGCCGGTGCCGCCGGGATCAGAAGCCGCAGCACCCGATAATAGCAGTCCCACCGGGTCTCGAAGCCCATGGTCTCCATCGTGACCGTCCCCAGGGCCTTCAAGGCATTGGCCGCATTCTCCCCCGCCGTTTTCAGGGCTTCATTCCCCAGGGCGAAGGGGCACAGCAGCGTCACCGCTACCGTGACGGCCCCCTCGGACTCGGATTCCTCCGTGACCCGTGCCGCCGCAGCAGTCAGATAGGGCATTTTGCTTCCCGGATAGGCGGCCTCCGCCGGAATCCCCGCCGTATTCAACGCCGCAATGACCTGTTCCCCGGCGCTCATGCTCCCACCTCCATGCACACGCCCTGGCGGCACACCAGGGTGTCCTTCTCAAAATACCCCTGGCAGCGGCAGACCCGGAATTTCCGCCCCTGAAAGAGGAGAAAATCCCCCGCCTGAATCTCCGGCTCCGGAGGCGACACGAACCGGAACCGTTCTACCGATTCCTCTCCCAGAATGCCCGCCTGCCGCCGGGTCTCGGAAAGGCCCGTGATGCTCACCGGCTGCAAAAAGCCCCGAAAATCGGTGCTTTCCGCTCCCCGCTGCCGCTGCATGGCGCTGCCGTAAGTTTCCAGCAGCGCTTCTATGGCCTTTTTCACGGTCACACCCCCTGGAAAAGAAATCGCCCCGCCGTCCAGGGGGCCATCATCATCTCCGCCTGATTCCGCAGGCACTGACTGGCCGCATTTCGCTTGCCCGGATGGAGACTGACCTCCCCCACCGTGAAGCTGTCCGGCACATCCTCCGTTTCCCCCAGGGCCGCCAGGGCCATCATGCTGCAGGCCGTGGAAAAGCCCTCGCATTCCTCCGGGGACAGTCCCGGACGGAGCCGGGCCGTCAGGTCCGCCATGGCGCATTGGCAAAAAGCCAGGAGAAGGGGCTTCTGCCCCTCCTCCACGCCGTCGCCCAGCAGGATGGCCTGCTCCATCACCTGTTCGGCCGTGATCATACCTTCAGCACCGCAGAGGCCCCGGTGCAGATTTTCCCGAAGCCGGAGATCGCCGTAATGGCCGCCCGTTCCAGCTGCCGGTCGATGAGCTTGTCGTACTCCACCAGCACGTCGCCCACCCGGACCTGCTCCAGGGCATACCGGTTGTCCAGACCGATGACGGTCCCGGCCTTCACGGCGTTGGTCCGCAGGAGGCTGGCGCCCAGGGGCGTACCGGGCTTGCCGCTGCCGGCAAAATTCAGGCCGGACAGGGGGTTCTGCAGTTCCTTGATCTTCATCAGGTCCGTCATGGTGGCGGTATTGCAGAGGATGGTGTTCATGGTGTAGGGGTCAAACTGCCCCCAGAACTCCACCAGCTGATCGTAACCGATGGTGCCGGACTCGCCGGAAATGGGGTCCGTTCCCACATAGTACACCGTGGCGGCATTGCCGTTGCCGTCGCCCTTGGTCAGCACGTCCACCGCATCCGCCAGCTGCATTTTCTGAATGTAGCTGCCGATCTGCCGGAGCATCACGGAAAAAAGGTCCAGCTTCTGGAACCGGATGGCCTCGTAGCTGGCCACCAGCATCCGTCCCCGCTTGTTCAGGCTCACCAGATGGTCCTTCGTCCGAATCTGGGTCGCCGGAATGGCCGCTCCCTCCGCCACATTACACAGGGCCTTGTCGGCGTCCTCCGCCTCGGAGTAAATGGAGCGGTAGTCCATGGAATCGATAACGGTGGTGGTGGCCGTGATGGCGGGCAGGATGTCCTGCTCCTCCATGCCCTGCCGGACGGTCCGGGAGATATACTCCGGGAACAGCACGGCGGAATCCATGGTCCGGAAGAACTTCTCCACGGGAGAAGAACCGGCCCCCTTTGCCTTGATGCCGAAACGTTTCAGCTGCCGCTGGAAGGCATCGGTGCCCTCCAGGGCCGTGCCCCGATAGTTTTCGCTGGGGTCCAGGGATTCCAGCACCTGGGTAAAGGACTTGCCCTCCTGGCGGTACATTCCCTTTTCCAGTCTCAGATTGTCATAGCCCATGTTCGTTTCCTCCTTACAGCAAAATGGTGACGGTTTTCTTCACGGTGTCCACGGCAGCCACCAGATACTCCGTTCCGGCGGTGTCGCCCTTCACGCCGCCGGTGCCGTCGGCGGAAAGCTTGGTGTAGCCCATGGCGGGCACATTGCCGGTGTAGCCCACCTGGGCAAAGCCGCCCACCTGCACGGCGGCATTGCCGCCCCGGACGTGCAGCACCAGGCCGCAGAACCGGTCCCCGGCGGTGCAGTTTGCCGCCCGGCCGCTGCTGTCCAGCTTGCAGACCTTTCCGGCTGCGGCGGTAGATGCCGCCGTTGCGGTGACGCACATTGCGCCGATCTCCTCATACGAAATTGCCATTTTCTACTCCTCCTGAAAAATAAAAATATGGTCTCCGGCGTTGCCGGGAAAACCTAAATGAGATATTCGCTTTCCACGCCGGTTTTGCTCCGGTTCCCGGAAAGCTGGGTCCTGACGGGATAGGTTTCCGAAAAGCGCTGTTCCAGCCCGTTTTTCAGGGCCGTCAGTTCCTCGGCGGAGGCTTTGGAGAGGAGGCTTCGCAGCACCGGCTCCTCCGGCCCCAGCCGCAGACTCAGGCACAGCCGTACCGTCTCGTCCTCCATCTGCTTCCGGTAGGCCTTGCCCAACTGGGCCAACTGCCACAAGGCCCGGTATTCCTCCTGGGCCCCGTGCCGGTCCGCCAGTTCCTTCAGGGAAACGCCCCGTCCGGCAGTTTTCAGCACGCCCGCCTCCCGCTGGGCAGGCACCGCCACAAAAGAAAATTCGTAAGCGTCCATAGGCTCCTTCAGAATGGCGCAGCAGAGGGTCCCGTCGTAATGCTCCCCCTTCCGGTGGCCGCAGGTGCCGTATTCCTCCCCGCACACGGAGCAGACCTTCCGGCCCATGGCGCAGCCCACGCTGACCTCCTTCTTGATGCCCGCCTCGATGTCCGCAATGACTTCGTCGGCGCTGCCGCCCCGGCGCATATAGGCCCAGGCCCGGATGTAGCTGCCCTGTTCCTCCCGCACCACCTGGGTCTCGAAAATGCGGCAAATTTGGCTCTGGCTGGACCATTGATGGTCGCAGATGCCGGTTTTCCCCACGAACAGCCGGGCCAGCTCCGGCAGGGCCTCCGTGTCGAATTTCTCAAAATCCCGGTCCACCTGATCGTCGCAGAGCCGCACGGAGAACACATACACCTCCTCCGGGGTCAGTTTTTTCCGTGCCTGGGCCTGAATGGCCTCCATCTGGGCCGCCGTTGGGGTCCCGGAGGCCGCCACCTGAGATTGCTTGGTAATGTCCATTGTCAGTTTCCTTTCCGCAAATTTTCCGCCTGGGCCTTGTAAAGGTCCGCCTTGGATTCCTCGGTGATATCCTGCAGGGAAATGTCGTTCCATTCGATCTCCACCCGGTCGTCCAGGCCCTCCAGGGCCAGATAGGTCCGGCAAATTTTCCGCACCGTCGGCTCCACGCATCGCCGCAAGGCCCACAGCTCGCTGGTAAGAATGTCCGCCTGCTGGGTACTCATCCGCTCGGTGGTGCTCCAATTCAGGCCCAGCAGGAAGGGCGGCAGGCCGGTTTTCGCCACCAGCTGCTCCAGAATTTGCCGCACCGGCACCTGGGAATCCAGAATGGGCGCTTCGCCGCCGATGACCTTGATCTCCACGTCGCCTACGGCCACGAAATCCCGCACCGTGCCGTTTTTCCCGTCCTCCATGGCCCGGGACCATTCCTCGGCCATTTCGGCCCCCCGCTGCCGGACCGCCGCCGCATCCAGGCCGTCGTCATTTTTGCACACCACGCTGTACCGGACGTTCCCGGCCCGCTCCCAGTTGCTGCCCATGGCGGTGTAAATCTTCATCAGAATGTCCGCCAGGAACGGCATCCCCCTGAACAGGCTCACCCCGTAGGGATGCTCCGGTTCCGGCTGCCATGTCGTAAAGAGCAGCAGCTCCTGGTAAGGCAGCGGCTCCACCCGGCCGCTCTCTCCCGGCGCACACAGCCGCAGGTCCAGGGGCGTTTCCCCCTCCTGAATCTCCACGCTCCGCACGTCTCCCCAGCAGACCGCCCGGAGATGCCCATTGTGGACCACCAGTTCCCCCACGGCCCGGCCGTAGGTCAGGAGGCTGTCCACATAGCAGCTCAGGAAGCTGTCCACGCCAATCTGAGCATGACCGGTAGGCACAGTTTTCAGGAAATCCTCCAATTTCCGCTGGGCCGCCTTATCCGGGCATCGGACGCTGAATCCGCCGCTGAGCCGCACCAGCTTCCCGATGGCCGCATCCAGCACCGGGATGGCCTCCCGAATTTCGTGATAGATTTGTTCCTCCCCGCCGCCCAGGGGCACATACCCCCGCAGATTGCTGAAGGGATGCTCCTTCCGCCGCAGCTGGCAGGCCACCGCCCCCACCGCCGGGGCGGCCTTTTTCTTCCATTTCATCCGTTCTTCCTCCTTACATTCGTTTTCGGCTCACCGCATGGGCGGCGAACCCGCCCCGTTCCCGGCTGCCCAGCACCGTGGCCGCAAAGTAGCGCATATCGTCCATGGCGTGGTCATTTTCCTTCTTCACCCGGTCCTTCCCACCGCCGGACAGGTCCCAGACGTACTCGTCCATCTCCCGCAGGCAGTCGGCGCAGGTGCCGCAGATGCGCATTTTCCCGGTTTTCAGAGCGTCCGCCGTGAGCCGGATGCCGGAAAGCACATCGTTGTCCGCCTTGCGGACCCGGAGGCCTCTCCGGCGCAGTGTCTCCTGAAAGCTGGCGGCGCTGGGGTCCACGATGACCGCCCGAATTTCCCGCCCTCCGGCCAGATTTTCCAGAGCGTCGGCGTATTCCTCATCGGTAAGCTGCCGGTTTTCCCGCCGGGAGCTGAAATAGAACTCCCGCACCCGGTACCAGGTCTCTCCAAACCGTCCCCACAGCCCCATGGACGTGGGATTCACCGTGCCGTAGTCGCAGGAAATGTACCATTCCGCCCCTTCGCCCTTGGGGACCTCCGCCACCATGTCCGCCGTGAAGAAGTCGTAGACCCGCCCCTCCGCCTGGACCCATTCGCCCAGAATGTAGCGCCGGTAGAATACCCCGGAGTAAAGTCGCCGGTACCGCTCCCGGATGGCCGGGGTCAGAGAGGGGTTGTCCTCCATGGTAAAGTGGAGCCGCAGGCAGTTCCTCGACCCGGCCTTTTGGACCCATTCCCGGTAAAACCAGTGATTGGGACCCGCCGGATTGCAGTTGAACCAGAGCCTGCTCCCCGCCACGCTGCACCGGGCGCAGGCCTGCTCCACGAAGGACCGGGGCATCAGCGCCGCCTCGTCCAGCAGTACCCCCGCAAAGGTGATGCCCTGAATGAGGCTTGCGGAGCTTTCATCCCGGCCGCCGAAGATGTAAAATCGGTTCTCCCGTCCCCGCATGGTCACGGTCAGCAGATTTTCCGTCCGCTTCTCCTTCCAGCTGGCCCCCAGTTCCTCCAATTTCGGCAGCACCTCCGCCAGCACGTTCCGCCGCAGCGCCGCAATGGTCTTTCCGCAGATGCCGAACCGCTCCTCCCGGAAGCAGCTCATGGCCCACAGGAAAAAGCTCACCCCCATGGCCATGGTCTTGCCGGACCGGACCGCCCCGTCGCAAAGAATGGCGTCGTACTTGGCGTTGGGATTTCCCGGTGCCCACCAGGTCAGCACCTGCTTTTGCTTCGTGGAAAATTCCGAAAAGCCCATTTACCCCTCCTCCCGGTTCAGCGCCCGCAGGAATTCCTCCATACCCTCGCCGCCTTCCTCGGTCAGCGCCGTGAGCATTTCCAGCGCCTTCAGCCGGTCCAGCAGCTTCACCTCCACGGCGCCCTTTTCGCTGCGCTTCACCTCGCTCAGCAGACTCAGGTCCAGCTTCCCGGCGTCGGCTCCCGGGTCCAGCACCAGCGTGGCGCAGTCGTTGGCCCTGCCGTAGGCCAGCTCCGCCAGCTTTCTCGCCACATCCGCACGGGTCAGTTTTCCCGCCCGGATGCGCTGCTTTAAGGTCGTTTCCTTCATAGCCCCCCTCCCTTTCGCCCGTAGCCATAAAAAAACGGGAAGTTGCACGCTTTCATGCAACTTCCCATAATTTTCTGAAATTTTTATCCTTTTTCCACCCCAAAGGCCGCCAGAATCGCCTGATTCTGCTCATTCAGCGCCTGAGCGATCTCCTCCGTGGCCGCAAATTGGGGGTATCCCGCAAATTCCCGGAATTCCGCCGTCCGCATTCCCTTGGGCAGCGCCTCGACCTTTGTCCCGTCCGCCGGGATCAGGCCTGAGCTGAAGCTGACCGGGAAATTCTTCGTTTTTGTCTTTTCGTTCAGGGGATTTTCTTCCAGACAGATCAGATACTGCTTCCCCGGCTCCAATATGTTCGTTACTTCCCGGAATGTGATTTCCCCGTCCATTTCCTGAAGGCAATAGGACCGCCAGATCATGCAGCTTTCCCCGGCGGTGATGCCCGTGCCTTGCAGCACCCGGTCCACCGTCACTTCCTGACCCATGGTGCTGTCCGTCACGTCCAGCTTTTCCCCGGCAGTGGCCAGCACCACCAGCTTACTCCCTTTTGCCTGTTCCACAGTGGATGCCGTGTACTCCCGTATCTGCGCTGCATAGTCAATTTTCGGCGGAGCCGGTTCGTCCGGACCTACGTTCACGGGGTCTCCTTCTGCCCAGTAGATACGTACCGTCTTTCCCATGACATCCGACACGCTCCTGACCTCTGCCAACCCGCAGTCCGGGGCCGTCCGCACCAGGACAAAAGCGATCAACGTGGACAGCAGGAAAATTCCCAGCACGATCCAGTAAAAATACTTTTTCATACCCCGTCCTCCAACCGTCCCCGGTCCATCCGGTAGACCTTGCAACACAGGTCGTGAATATCGGCGCTGATGTGGCTGGCCAGCAGCACCACCGCCCCCCGGTCCGCCTCCTGGCGCATGATCTCATGGGTCAGTGCCACGCCTTCGGCATCGATGGCGTTGGTAGGCTCGTCCAGCAGCAGCACCTGGGGCTTTTCCATGATGGCCTGAGCCAGCAGCAGCCGCTGCTTCATGCCCATCGAGTATTTCCGGTAGGTCCGCCGGTCCTTGGGGTCCAACCCCACCCGTTCCATGGCCTCCGCCTGGGCGTTTTTGTCCGCAATGCGCAGAATGGACGCAAAAAGGCCCAGATTTTCCATGCCCGTCAGGTCCGGGTACAATGCCGTGTTCTCGATCATCACGCCCAGCACCGGCTTTGCGGTTTTCCGGTCCTGACCGTCAAAGGTGACGCTCCCCCGGTCCGGCCGCACCAGGCCGCAGACGGTCCGCATGAGCATGGTCTTTCCCGAACCGTTCTCGCCCACCAGGCCGTAAATGTTCCCGCCTTCCAGGGTCAGCGATACATCGTCCAGCACCTTGGCCCCCCGAAGGGTCTTGCTTATGTGCGAAATTTCCACTTTCATGGCTTATCCGTCTCCTTCCGCTGCGAAAATATCTCTCCTGCAAAAGAACCGGCCTGCCTCCCCGACCACCGCCGCCGCTTCCAGCAGCAGAATGCCGGTTTTTTTCAAAAAAACGCCCTGATCGGTGAAGCATTCTCCGGGGAAGCCCGCCGGGTCCCATTCCAATATCCTGGGGTCCTGCCCGGCGCCCGTAGCCAGAGTCGACAGTAAGATCAGCGCCAGCGCCCCGCCGACAATGCCCACAGCGGCCCCCATGCCGCCGCACAACCGGCTGCACAGCATCCCGAAGAGCCACGTCACCAGGCTCATCAGGCACCAGACCCGTGCCGCCGCAGGCCAGAACCGCCCGTCGTCAGGCAGGGTGGTCCGGGTCAGGGCCACGGCTCCCTGACAGGCCAGATACACGCCGCAGTAGGCCGCCGCCCAGCCCAGCAGGGCCAGCGCTTGACCAAAATACCATTTCCGCCGGTCCGCCATCCGGGAAAACCGGTACACGGCCCCGGTCCGCTGTTGGGCCGCCACGCTGTCCCCGTAGAAGATCAGGAACAGAACTAAAATCAGCGTATTTTCCATGGCCAGGATCATGGCCGACCGGAATTCCCCTGTCTGCCGGGATACGAATGCGTTGATCAGCATATCCGCAGGGGTAACTTCTCCGGGTTCCCCGAAAATGAGCAGCATATTTTGAAAAAAGGCGACCCCCACCGGCAGAAGCAGAGGCCGCAGCCTTCGGCGGTTCATCCCTGCACCGCCCGGAATCCGTTCCGAATCCCCAGCGTCGTGCATCCGATGGTCACTGCCGCCAATATTCCGCACACGATGGCAACATATACCCCACTCTGGGACCCAATTCCGAAGGGAGCCAGATAGTCCATCCAGTAGGGATTCACGAAAACGCTGTTTGCAGCAATGGCTTTATCCCACAGAATGGTCCGCAGTCTCAACGACCCATATACGATGATATACAGCGGCAGGAACAGGGCAATGCGGGATTTGTTCATGCACAGGGAAAGGGCGCTGATGGTACATCCGCACAAAAAGGCGAAGCCGCAGTTAATGATTACGTAAACCAGCTCAAACAGAAACGGATGATTCAGATATAACCCATACAAGGGGGTCTCTGGGGCACAGGACCGATACATCTTACCCCATCTTCCCCATTACGTCAACCCTTTCGCCCCATTTTCAAATGTAGAATCTTCTTGCCGAATTTTGTGCATCCTGTCTAAATTTTCTGCCTTTTAGAAAACCCTCCCCCGTCGCGACAAAAAAATAGCCTTCCCCTGGGGGAAGGTGGCATGGCGTAGCCATGACGGATGAGGGGCGGTAGGCACGATCGAATTTGTGTGTAGGGGCGGCGGCATGCCCCGCCCCTACACTCAAAAACGATACCGCCTACCGTCCGTCGGCTTTCCGTGCAGACGGGCAAAAGGGATGTCCGCCAAATCCCCCGGTCAGCAGAAGCCCAAGCCCATGTCTGCCCTTTGAAATACGCTCAGGACGTCCTCCGGGGAGGTCGCCGCCTTCTCCGCTCCCGTCCGGTCCAGCAGAATTTTCCCCCGGTCCAGCATCAGGAGTCTGTCCCCGTAATCCAGCGCATAGCGCAGATTGTGCGTCACCATCAGGGCTGTCAGCTTCTTTTTCCGGACAATGCGGTCTGTCAGTTCCATGATGCCCGCCGCCGTTTTGGGGTCCAGTGCCGCCGTATGCTCATCCAGAATCAGGAATTTCAACGGTGTCATCGTAGCCATCAGCAGCGCCAGCGCCTGCCGTTGTCCGCCGGACAGACTGCCCATTTTGACGTTCAGCTTCTCCTCCAGCCCAAGCCCCAGCTCTGCCAGCATCTGCCGGTATGCATCGATTCGCTTCCGCTCCACGCCTCGCCGCAGACCGTAGCGGCGGCCTTTGTTGTCCGCCAGAGAAAGGTTCTCCAGCACCGTCAGGCTGGGACAGGTGCCCATGGACGGGTCCTGATAGACCCGTCCCATCATCGCATACCTGCGGTAATCCTGCATTTTTTCCACATTCCTTCCCTCGATCCGGACCTCCCCCCGGTCAATGGGGACCGAGCCGCAGAGAATGTTGAGCAGCGTCGTCTTTCCCGAGCCGTTGCCTCCGACGATCGACAGGAATTGTCCCTCCGGCACCGTCAGGGAAAACCCCTCGAAAACCTTTGTTTCACCCGGTGTTCCGGGAGAAAATGTTTTATCTACCTGTACAAACTCAAGCACGAATGATCGTCTCTCCCTTCCGTCCGGATAGGACCAGCACCAGCAAAAACAGCATAGCCGTAACAAATTTCAGCATAAAGGGCTGGAAGCCCAGCTGCATGGCCGCCTGGATACAGGCCTTGTACAGGATGCTTCCCACCAATACCGCCGTTGTCGCCCGGACAAAGGACGCCTTCCGGAACAGAGAAATCCCGATGATCACCGAAGCCAGCCCGAACACCACCTGCCCGGCCCCCATGGTAGACGTGAAGGACCGGTCCGCCTGGCAGACAATGCCGCCCGCCAGCGCCACCAGACCGTTGGACAGTGCCAGGCCAAGAATCTTGACCGCTCCCATGTTTTTTCCAAGAGCTGTCACCAGCGCAGCGTTGTCGCCCACGGCCCGGAGCAGCAGACCCGATTTGGTCCGGAAATAGAGGTCCAGCAGCAATTTCACCGCCAGTGCAATCGCCAGCGCCACGATCAGCCGGCGTGTTCCCAGGCTCATTCCCCCCAGAACTTCCCCCGTCTGAAAAATGGTCTTTGCAGACCGCTCCAGGGCCACGTTGGAGGTCCCGTTGATCAGAAGATTGACGGAAAACAGCGCCGTCTGGGTAATGATTCCCGCCAGCAGATCCCGGACCCGGAACACTACATGGACCACTCCAGTAAACGCCCCGGCCAGCATCCCCGCCGCCATCGCCGCAGCCAGCGCCGCCCAGGGGTTCGCCCCCCGGAGCAGCAGCCCCGCTGTCAGAGCGGCTCCCAGCGGAAACGTTCCGTCCACACTCAAATCCGGGAAATTCAGAACGGAATAGGTAATGTACACCCCGAAGGCCACCAGACTGTACAGCGCTCCCTGAGTCAGCGTGCTGATTAAAAATCCGATCATGGCTTATTCCCCGCATTCCACGGCTGCTTCCGTCAGGTCCTCCGGCACTTCCATTCCCAGCGCCGTCAATGCTTTTGTGTTGATGTATAGGTCGTAGTCCGCAATGCTGGCATAGGGGATATCCCGGCAGGAAGCCTCCCCCCGCAGGACCCGGGCGGCCATTTCGCCGGTCTGGATCCCGAGCTTGACATAATCAAGCCCCGCTCCGGCGACGCATCCCAGCTTAACCTGTTCGATCTCGGAGCCATACACCGGAATGCCTGCCGCATCGGTTTTTTCCAGGATTGCCGGCAAAACGCCTACCACATTATTATCCGTCAGATTGCTCAGGCAGTCCACCCCATCGGAAAGCAGCTTATCCAACGCCTGGGTGACCTCCGACTGGGTCGTCACCGCCACCGCATCGATGGTGAAGCCGTAGTCCCCTGCCAGCTGCCGGTACTGCGCAATGGCGTAGAGCGAATTGGCCTCGCTGGTCGTATAAAGGATTCCCACGGTTCTGGCCTCCGGCTGGAGCTTCCGAATCAGCTTCAGCTGTCCCTCCACCGGCAAAACGTCCGACGTCCCGGTCACATTTCCCTGATCGAGTTTTGCGCCCACCGGGTCGGTCACCGCCGTGAAGATCACGGGAATATCCTTCTCCTCCGCCGCATTGAAGCAGGCCTGCGCAGAGGGTGTCGCAATCCCTACCATCAGTGCGGCATTTTCATCGGAAAACTTCTGTGCGATCTGGTTGTTGACGGCATCGTCACAGCTTGCATTCTGCACGTCCAGCGTATAATCCTTTCCCTCCTGCAGGCCGGCCTTGGCCAAGCCCTGCAGGAAACCTTCCCGGCAATTATCCAGGGAACCATGCTCCCCGTATTGGGCGATCCCGATCACCGGTACTTTGTTTTCCCCGGCAGCACAGGCACCCGTCAGCAGTGCCAGGCCAAGACATACCGCAGCAAGGATTCCCTTGCGGATTCCGTTTCTTTTTTCGATTTTCATAATTTTATACTCCTTTTTCATTGTTTGGTGGATTTTTTCGAGGCAGCGTCCGCAGCGGACGCCATCGCCATCGTATTCCTCCTACGTACATCTTCCTCATTCCTTTCCTGAAAGAGTAAATAAAAAAGTCCTGCCCCAAATCTCTTTGGGACAGGACTTCATAAGCCTGCGGTACCACCCAAGTTGGTGCAATGCACCCACTCTGTTCCGGGACAAACATCCCAGCCGCTGCTGATAACGGGTGCGGGCCCCGTCGGAGGCTACTGACACAATGCGTTCGCTCCGCCCTCGCAAGTCCATTCGCCGGAAAGTCTCCTACCGTGATCCCATCTCCCACGGCTCTCTGAAAGGCTCCTTTTTCGGTTACTCCTCTTGCTCATCGGTTTTCCTATGTTGCGCCCATTATAGCAGCGTCCCGTCAGTTTGTCAAGCGGTCTTTTTTCCTGCACACGGACCTTTTCCCGCTCCGGAAACGTGCTCCGCAGCATCCCGAAACACCGGCCACGAACTTCCCCATGGGAAAGTTGATACCCGTCAGGGCGGACGGATGAGGGGCGGTAAGCGCTATCGATGTTCTGAGTCAATGGCTCCCCCTACACGCCGGGAGGCAGCGCCCCGCCGGGAGCATTCTCAGAATTTCTCCCTGATTTTCTCCCCGCCCCGGCGCAGGACTGCTTCCACATTCTCCCCCAGGGCCTGCCGGAGCAATGCTCGCTCCGTCCCGGCGGCATGAGGGACCGCCCAGGCCCCGGCATCGCTGCCCTCGGCCACCAGGCCCCCCATGGCGGCAAATTTCGCCGCATTTTCCATGGCCGATTCCAGGATCTGTTCCACGGCGGCCTCGTCGAACCGCCCCTTCCCCCGGAGGTTCCCGATGGCGGACAGGGTCGGCACCCACACGGTGCCGTTTTCCGCCATGGCGTGGAGGGCCTCCCCATCCAGATAGGCCCCGTGCTCCACGCTGTCCACCCCGGCCTCCGCAGCGGCCCGGACCACCTCCGCCCCGTTGGCGTGGGCCATGACGGCGTAGCCCTCCTCATGGGCGATGTGGACCAGTTCCCAAATCTCCCCGGCCGACAGCCCCGGCTGGGTCAGCACGCCGAACCGGTCGAAGTCCATCAGCCCGGAGATCATGATTTTTACGAAGTCCTTTTCCCTGTTTTTGCAGACCAATTCCCGGTATTCCCGGATGTTTTCAAAGCCGATGCCGATGAAGCTGCCGTAGTGGCCCTTGTGGTACAGGGGCGCCAGGGGCGTCCGGTAGCGGATGCCGTATTCCCCGGCCAGACTTCGAGCCGCAGCCCCCACGCCCCAGCGGTCCCCGCCGTCCCGCAGGTAGTCGTAGCCAGAGCGGGCATATTGTTCCAGAATTCCTCGTATCCATTGTCTATCCGGCCCGTTTTCGTGCCGCTGGATGGCCGCTTTCCAGTTTTCCCCATCCAGGACCATGTGGATGTGGCAGTCCTCTTTTCCTCGTTCCATGCCGGTGCCCTCCTTTTTCCTCCATTATACCACGCCCCGCAAGGCCCAAAAAAGCCCCCGTGTTCCCACGGGGGCAGCATTGACCGGCATTATTTTATTCCTCGTCATCCTCGGCTTCCGTGACGGTCCAGCCAAACAGGTCCGAAAACTGTTCCACGCAGTCCGGGCAGAGCCAGCTTTCGCTCTGAGGCTCATAATACCCGCCGTGCAGGTCCTCCGGGAGGGCGCTGAACCTGGCCCAGCAGAATTCGCAGTGTTCATGCTCCCCCGCCCGGCAGGGATAGTCCCGGCGATAGAGGGTCTTGTTGTGCAGGTAGTCCTTCCTGCGGGATTCCAGAATGTACCAGGGTTCTGCCATTTCCCGTCCCTCCTTCTTATAAACGCATCCGTTCCCGGCCGTCGTTTTCCTCCGTGATGGGCTGTGGGTCCACCCCGGCATTTTGCAGCAGGGCCAGCAGCGCCGCCCGGTCCGGCTCGTCCCGAATGTACACTTCCAAATCGCCGCAGTCATAGTAGAGCAGGCAGCACAGACAGCCACTCCGCAGGAAATCCTCGTAGGTTTCCATAACACACAGTTCCCGGTCCGGCGGGAATATTTTCAGGTCCAGTTCCCAGACATTCCCGGCCAGCAGCGCCCGAAGCTGCCCGACCTCCACCGGGACATTTTTGCGGCACGCCCCCTGAAAGAGTTCCGGATAGCGCAGTTCGCTTTCCAGCCAGAACCGGACCGGCCGCCGGGTCCAGTATTCCACCAGGGCCGTCAGTACCCTCTGCGATACGCCGCCAAAACAGGCCAATCCACGAACCGTCATGCAGCCTCCCCCTTCACCGTCCTGCCGCATAGATGTAGGCTTCCGTCACATCCTGCACTGCCAGCGAAAAATACACGTTCTGTCCGGCCCAAAGCTTCACATACTCCTCCGCCCGGCGGAAGCTGTTTTCCGAATTCGTTTTGGAAAATTCCGAATAAGATGGCGTCCATACCGGCTGATAACACCAGTTCTCCCCGGTTTCCCGCATCTTTTCGTCAAAAACATCCCCACCCAGAATCACAAGCCCCCGGTCTCTGGCATCTTTCAGCGCCGGTTCGACCGTCTCCACGCTCCACAAAGTCTCCCCATTCGGCGTGACAGCGCCCGTGGTTTCCATAACATCCATCCGGATTTCCCTCCGTTCTTCCCTGCTTGTATCGGACCTTTTCTTCCATTATATCGGCTCTTTTCCGCATTTTCAAGAAGAATTTTCCACATTTTGAAAGGCCATCCCAAAGCCCCTTGCAATTTCCATGCCTGCGCAGTATGATAAGGAAAACATTCCATTCTATATAAGGAGGCTCCCCATGATTTTTCTCATCGAGTGCGTCGTCGCCTGTCTTTTGTTCACGGCGGCGCTGGAGAGTCTGGCCGCCCGGCGGCGGGAAGTGTTCGTCAACGACTATCCTCCGGTGGTCACGGACCGGCTCCGGGGCCTGGGACTGGTGGCCCAGACGCCCCCATCGCAGCCGCCCTGGCCCTGCTGTTCTGAAAAAACAAACTGCATCCCATTTTTAGACAAGTACGGTATCATACTTGTACAAAGAAATGGGGTGCTTTTCTATGCCAAAAGGGATACCCGCAGTTGCCACAGACAGGGGACACATGATATAATGGAAAAAATCAAGCGGAACCGAGGGAAACAAGCCTATGGAAGTCATACGAATCGAAGAAGACAGGGAGAAGCAGCGCATTGCAGAGGGCATTCTGGCAGCGCTGCCGGAATGGTTCGGCATACCCGAAGCGAGAGCGGAATATGTGCAGGACTGCGCAGACAAAATATTTCTCTGCGCTATGGAGCAGGAGGAACCGGCGGGCTTTTTGTATCTGAAAGAGACGGGAAAGGACACAATGGAGATCGCAGCCATGGGCGTGCGGAAGGAATTTCACCGCCGGGGCGTTGGAAAGGCGCTGTTCGAACGGGCAAAGGCCATTGCAAAGGAAAACGGCTATTCGTTTCTTCAGGTCAAGACCGTGCAAATGGGGAAATATGAAAGCTATGATGCCACCAACCGGTTTTATCAAGCGCTTGGGTTCAAGGAACTGGAAGTGTTTCCGACTCTGTGGGACCCCTGGAACCCCTGCCAGGTCTATGTGATGGCCATATAGGGGAAAATCTCCTTCAAAGCGACAGTTTTTGGTGTCCGTGTTGTTCCGCCAACGGTGGGGATGGGGTAGAATAGAGCCATCCAATGAAGGCGGAATGAATCATGAATACCGACAAAATTTACGCAGAACAACTGGCCAACGAGTACGCCCCCAAGGACACCTCCAAGGTGGTGGCCCTTCGGAAGTTGGACGCCAAGGCCAAGCAGCCCGCCAGCATCTTCACCTACACCCTGGGCGTGCTTTCCGCCCTGGTTTTCGGCCTGGGGATGTGCCTGACCATGGGCCAGATCGGCAGCGGGACCGCCGCATCCTTTGTGGTGGGCATTTTCATCGGCATTCTGGGCATATTCGGCATGAGCGTCAACTACCCCGTTTACCGGAAACTGCTGGCCAAGGGCGAGAAAAAGCACGCCTTTGAAATTCTGGAACTGGCAAAAGAAATCAGCGGGCAGTAAGAAAAAGGAGACGGTGTACCATGGACCGGGCCGAGAGTAAATATTCCAACACCGCCCGGCGGATGGACCGGGCCTTCCTGGACCTGCTGGACCGGAAGGATTTTGCTTACATCACCGTCAAAGAACTTTGCCAGGCAGCGGGTGTCAACCGGTCCACGTTCTACCTGCATTACGAGACCATGGGGGACCTGCTTTCGGAAAGCGTGGAGGCCATTATGTCGGAATTCCTGGACTATATGCAGCGGGACACCGGGGAATTCATCCGGAAACTCCGGGACTGCCCCCGTGAGGAACTGTACCTCATCACGCCGGAATATCTGACCCCTTATCTTTCGTTTATCCGGGAACATCAGCGGCTCATGCAGACGGCCCTGGCCCATGCGGCCACGCTGGGACTGGAAAACAGCTATGCCGGCCTACTGCGCCATGTGATCGGGCCGATTCTGGACCGCTATGGGGTCCAGGAGGCGGACCGGGGGTATCTGATGGCCTTTTACGTGAAGGGCCTGATGGCCGTCATCGAACAATGGCTGAAAAACGACTGCCGGGACAGCGTGGAGCGCATTGCGGGACTGATGCAGAAATTCGTGAAGGAGCCGTAAAAAAGCCCCGGACCTTCCGAAGGACCGGGGAAATGAAATTTTTCGGAAAGCCCTTGCGAAAAGGGTACCGGGGTGGTATAATACAAATGGAAGGGATACCGACGAACGGTAGCCCCCTGTTTGGACAGAAATTACTCCGTCAAGCTGGCGAGCTTATGGGACGGGGTAATTTCTCTTATATACGAGAAATTATCATTTATTCCGAACAATGTCCGGAATAAGGCCGATGATGGCAACGATGAGCGTACAAAAAAGGTACAATTCTTCATGCGTGACCATGCGCCTCACCCCCTTTTTCACTTTCTCGGAGGAGAAAGCTGCACAGGAGGTACCGTCCGCCGTTTTTGGGCATCCCTTCCAGGCCTTTCGGCCAAGACTATTTTATCAGGTTTCGACCAAATGTGCAAGTTCAAAATCCGCCTTCGATGCCGTTTTTTCGGTGCCGGAGGCGATTTTTTGCAGCCAAGAATTGCAATTATGGCGGGCGGCGTATATAATGGGGAGAAAAGCGGAGGGGTGCGGCCCCTCGAAGGGAGCGACCCATGAAGCATTCGAGAGCCCTGCGGGCCAGAAATTGGCTCCTTTTCTGGACGCTGTTCGTCGGCCTGGGGGCCGTGGCCGGGGCGGCGGCGATGCTGCTGGACCCCAGCGGCAAGGCCCTGGGCATGGACGCCATGCTGCCCTATTTTCAGGTGCTGCCCTTTGCAGAAACCCTCTTTCAGGACTTTACCTTCTCCGGCTGGGCGCTGCTCCTGGTCAACGGTCTCACCAATCTGACGGCGGCGGGACTGCTGCTGCGGAAAAAGCCCGCCGGGGTGATTCTGGGCGGGATTTTCGGCATCACGCTGATGCTGTGGATCTGCATCCAGTTCTATATGTTCCCACTGAATTTTATGTCAACTGCATACTTCCTCTTTGGCGCTGTCCAAGCGGCCACGGGCTATGCAGCCTGGGTGTTTGCCAAGCAGGAAGCCTTCCGTGTGGACCCAAAAGACTACAAAAACGTGGGCACAGCCCCCCGGCGGCTGGTGGTGTACTTTTCCCGGATGGGCTATGTGCGGAAAATGGCCTATGAAGCCGCGGACCGCACCGGGGCGGAGATTTACGAAATTATGTCAACAGAGTACACAGCCGGTACCCTGGGCTTCTGGTGGTGCGGCCGCTATGGGATGCACCGGTGGCCCATGCCCATTGTCCCGGTGGACCGGGACCTGATGAAATACGACCATGTGACCATCTGCTCCCCCGTATGGGTGTTCGCCCTGGCGGCACCGGTGCGCAGCTTCTGCGCCCAGGCGGCGTGGCAAATCCGGGAGGCAGACTATATTCTGGTCCACCACCAAAACGGCGTTTACCGGAACGCTGCCGAGGAAATGGACCGTTTGCTGGGCCTCCGGCGCACGGGCCTGCGCAGCGTCCGCTGCCGGGAAGGCCGCTTCAAGACCGTTTATGAGGGAAAATAAACCCATCGCCCACCGGAGTGCTTCTCCGGTGGGCGATTTTCAGAATAGGAACAGGCCCTTTCGGTCAAAGGCGCTCAGGGCGTAAGATTTTGCGTTTGGGGGCAGCGGCGATAAAAGCGGCAGAATGGCTTGGCGCAGGGTCTCCAGTGGCAGGCGGCGAGCAGATTCGACCTGCTCCGGGGTCAGCAGCAGGCCGGAGGTCCCCAGGGCCGCCGCTGCGGCGGCATGGCACAGGACTGCCCCGCAGGGATTCTCCGTCAGCCCCAGGTCCCGTCCGCAAAAAGCGTCCCAGAATGGCTCCAAACGGGATTCCGGAAACAGAGCAAAAATCTGATTTTCCGCCCAGAGCATTTCCAACCGTCCGGCGGCCCGGTCTAACCCCAGGGCATCCTCCGGCAGCGGGGCCAAGTAGGGGTAGACGGTGATTTCCGGGACGTGATGGGCCAGGCAGTACAGGTCATAGCGCCGCAGATAATTCTCCAGGGCGGAAAATTCCTCCTCCCGGCCCTCGCTCTGCCAGTCCGGGGCCGTGGCCGCCGCCAGCGCCAACCGCTTCCGGGCCGCTTCCAGCTTTGCCAGCAGCACCGCCTGTCCGTCAGAAAGCCGTCGATCCAAGGAGCCATGGGCTTCCGGGGACAGGGCCAGAGTACATTGAATGGAGGCCAGCAGCTCCCGTGCCAGTTCCGTGGTCATGGAGCCGCCCTGCCCCAGTCCATGGGCCCGGCGATACCGGGCGGCCTGCCGTTCCAGAAGGTCCCCGATTCCCACAAATTCGGCGGAAAATTGAGCCAATTCGGTCATAGCAGGTCCTCCTCATCGAGACTTTCCGGGTCCCGGACCCACCGGAGGAGCCGGTCCAAGGTCCAGCCGCAGAGCAGGTCCGTGCTGCCCCGGGCGGGGCCGTTGAAGGCGGCCTCCATCAGGTCCAGCAATTCCTCGTCGGAGAAAAGGTCCCGGGATTCGGTCTTGAAATCGTAGAAAGCGTCCTGCAATTCTCCTATCGTTGCGGCGAAATTCTCCCGGTCCACATAGGGGGAGCGGCTGAAGCGCCGGATGAGGCTTGGCAGGATGCCGCTGCTGAATTCCAGACGGCCCGTGCGGACCAGGGCCTCCTGCCGCAGGGCTACCAATTCCCCAAGGTCCGCCTCCGTGAGGGTCAGCCCCTGGACGGCGCACTCCGCAAGAAGGGGCCGCAGCGCTGCAGCAGCACCAATCAAAAGTTCCATGTTTTCCATTTTCCCCGCTCCTCTTTCGATTTTCTGCCCATAGCATACTCCTGATTTGAGAGAAGTACAAGTCTTGAAAAAAGCGGGGTTTTGTGGTATAATAGTACCCGAAAAGAGAAAGCAAACTGCCGCAGAAGTATCTTCTGCCGAACCTGCCGTATCTGTTCTTCCTGTATCTCTTTGATAAGTTCTGCCAGGCGGTACGGCTGGCGCCAGGGCTTGACGCCTCGGAAAAGCTGCTGCATAAACGGGTTGGTGCAGCAGCACAGGAGCTATGACACAGAAACCAACAGTCAGATTGACGCCCTTGCCCTTCGCCTGTGCGACATTGCGGAAGCGATGAAGCCGGGGCGAAAGAAGAAAATCCCTTTTGAGCCGGTAGAAATCAGGGTAATTTGCCAGCGCCTTATGGCGTGGCGAAATCGAGAGATACAGGCAAAAAAGCTCGGTGCGGTGGATGCCTTAAACGAACTGCTGATACGGTTTACCAACTAAAGAGAAAAGTCGCTGTCAGCAGACGGCGGCTTTTCCTTTTTGGGCAGTATTCAAGAAGTCATAAAGTTCCGTGAGTAATGGAAGAAACCGGCGTTTGCGGAAATATCACAATTTACGGAGGTAAAGTTTCAAATATCACTTGCCTTTTTGTTCTTGATATGATATTATTAGTATGCGTACTAAAGCACTTGAAGAAAGGTGATCTATTTGCGGAGAGACAGCAGCGAGACGAAGCGGAAAATACTGACCGTGTGCGTTCGTCTCTTTTTGGAGCAGGGGTATAAAAGCACCTCTGTCAGTCAGATTGTGGACGAAGCAGGTGTTGCAAGAGGAAGCTATTTGAATCTGTTTCCCACCAAGGATAAAATTTTGCTGGACTTGACCGAAACGATGTTCGGCGGACAGTTCGGCATGGCAAGAAGCATTGCAGACACCAAGCTGCCGCCGGTTTACGCCTATGCGGTGGAAACGGCGATCCAGCTGACCCTGACCGAGCTGAATGAGAACCTGCGGGAAATCTACATTGAAGCTTATTCCCTGCCCGACACGTCGGAATATATTTACCTGCATACCACGGCAGAGCTGAAGCAGATCTTCGGCGCAAATTTCCCGGATTACAGCGAAAGCGACTTTTACGAGATGGAAATCGGTACGGCGGGGCTGATGCGCAATTATATGGCACGAAAATGCGACATCCATTTCCCGTTGGAACGCAAGCTCAGCCGCTTTCTGACGGCGGCCATGCGGGTGTATCGGGTACCGGAGGAGGCACAGGCCAAGGTGCTTGCCTTTATTCAATCACTGGATATCAAGACAATTGCTACAGAGGTTATGTATAAACTGTTTACAATGCTGGAAATGAAATACGACTTTAAGCTGTCGAAGGACGGCGAAACGGAGGTAACAACATGAAAAAACGACTGTTCGCCATTTTGCTGACGCTCTGCCTGCTTGCGCAGCTCTTCCCGCTCACGGCAAGCGCGGTCCGCCTTGATTGGCCGCATCCGTCGGCGCATTGCGTCTGCGGAGGAGGAATCAGCAATCATCAGGCCATGAACGGACACACGGCCTATGAAGGGGTCTACTTCACCAAGGACGGGAAGGAAAATACCTCCGGCGATATTTCAAAAATGAACGTGATCCGATCGGAAGCGGACCTTCTGGAGATCAACCATAACGCAGCGAACAACAAGGGAAAAACGTTCTACTATTACCTTGCCAATGATGTCACCCTCACGAAACGAATCCATGTTTGGGAGGGCTGCACGTTTGTGATCTGTTTGCATGGTCATACCCTTACCTGCAATGTACCGGATGCAAGCGCTTTCCTTGTGATGAATAACGCGCGGCTGGTGTTCACGGATTGCCAGGTCTCCGGCGACCGGGGCCTCATCACCGGTGACAGCTGCGCCGCTGTTTCTGTTAACCAAACTGCCACCTTTGAGCTTTACGGCGTGAGCATCTGCATGACCAGCTCGGAAACGGACGGCATCCGCGATGTTTACAACGACCTGGTTTGCGGCATTTATAACTGCGGCACGTTTAATATGTACGGCGGCTGCTACTATCAAAAGAGCAACGACTTTCCCACGGATCGCCCGGTCATCAGCAACATCCGCAACACCAAGTACGGCCCCGGTGTAATTAACAGGGGAACCTTCAACATGTACGACGGCATCATCTCCGGCAACGAGCGGAACGGCGTGATGTCCACCATCACCCGGTCAGATGATACCATCAACCTCTACGGCGGTACGATCACCGGCAACACCGGCGCGGGTATTGCGGCCACCCACTGGCCCATGCCCTCCATTGCGACAAGCGACTATTATACCAATGTCAACCTCTACGGCGGCACGATCTCGGAGAATACCGGCGCGGGCATCGACGCGGCCTACGGCAGAGTGACGATGGCGCAGCAGAGCAGCGCCATTCCCGTCGAAATCAAGAACAACAAGGGCGGCGCGATCTCGCTGACCAGAGACGGCTCGACCGCCAACCTCGGCACCGGCACCATCACCGGAAACTCCGGCGGCAAGGGTGCGGTCGCGCTGAGCGCAGGCTCCCTGACCCTTACCGGCGACGTGAAGATCGCCGGAAACACCGGCGCAAATCTCTATCTTGCCAACGGAAAAACCGTTACACTGGATAAGCTCGGCAGCGGTGCGCAGATCGGCGTTACCACGGAAAGCACGGCAGTCCCCGTGGTGTTCGCCGCGGCCAACGGCACGAATTATGCCAGCCGCTTTACCCCGGACAGCCCGGGCTACAGCATCGGCTATAACGCCGCGCAGCAGCTCCAGCTGCAAACTGCGACCTATCCCGTGACCTACGCCCCCGGTGCAAACGGCACGGGCGACAGCAAGACGGTCAACAAGGAGCACGACAAAGCGCTGGAGCTGCAAGGTGCGCTCTTTACCCGCCTCGGCTACACGCAGGTCGGCTGGTCGAAGGTCGACGGCGGCGAGATGGACTATTCCCTGAATGCAATCTATGAGCAAAACGAGGCGCTTACGCTCTACCCCGTCTGGGAGGAGCGCAGCGACTATACCGTCCGTATCGTCAACCAGGACGGCTCGACGGTCACGGACTTTGAGAACGTCAAATGGACGGATGAAATTTGGAAGCTCCTGACGCCAAGGCCGACAAGAGAAAATGATGAAAGGCTGCAAGCACTGCTGATCGGCAATAGGAGAGTCATGGGCGGAGAAACCTACGGCGACTTTGCTACGGGCGGCGAGGACAGCCTTACCTTCATTGCTTTTTGGAGCGGCGTTTTCATTGATTACAGCACCATTTCCGTGGGCGATTCCCAGTGGACCGGCTTCCGCTCCGAAGGTACGGAACACTTCTTCAACGAAGATCAGACCGTACAGATCAATACCGCCCATCCGGAGGAACTGTCGTATTTTGAGTACGCCGTCGGCGATCAGTTCTACTCGAATGGCCTAGCTGCGGATGTCCTTTTCAGCAGCGGGCACGATCACTATCCTTATACCGGCGCCTTCAATACGGCATCTCTGAATCTGGAGGAGGGAAAGCCCTATGTGATCTATGCACAGTTGGGGACGAAGCTCCTTGCTCGCTACGGCGTTGTATGCACGGAGAAGATCATCATCGACAAGACCGCCCCGGCAATCACCGGCGCGAAGAACGGTGATGTTTTCTGCGGCGAGGGCGACAAAACCCTTACCGTGACCGACCTGTATCTGGACACCGTGACGGTCAACGGTAAGGCCGTGACCCCCAACGAGCAGGGCGAGATCACCCTCGCCGACGCGAGAACCCCGCAGACCGTCGTCGCCACGGACAAGGCGGGCAATTCCACGACGCTCACCGTGACCGTCCATTCGTCCCATTCCTACAAATGGCAGACGGAGAACGGCCAGTATTGGGGCGAATGCGAATTCTGCGGCGACAAGGTCGAAAAGAAGGACATCCCCACCCTGACCATCACCGCACCGGATGCCGTCTGCCGCACGCAGGACTTCGAGTTCTCTTTCAACCTGCCGGAGGGTTGCACGAATCCCGCCTACAGCTATGAGTTTAAATACGCTGGCGACGGCAAACCCATCACCCCGGTCGACGGTCTCTGCACGGGGACAATCCCTGCCGCTTCCTACATAGCGGGAGAAACCGGCTTCCGGTTTATCGCCTCTGCCACGACGGCGGAGGGCTACCGCTTCAGCGTTTCCAAGAGCATCACCCTCCGCGAGCACTCCGGCGGCACGGCAACCTGCACGGAACAGGCTGTCTGCGATAACTGCGGCCAGTCCTACGGCGCGCTGAAGCCGCACAGCTTCACGGCGGAAAAGGCCGAAGAAATGTATCTGAAAACTGCCGCGACCTGCACCGAAAAGGCAGTATATTACAAATCCTGCGCCGTCTGCGGTACCAGCTCCAAGGGAACCGCCGACGAGGCGACCTTCACGTCCGGCAAGCCGCTCGGCCATGACTGGGGAAAATGGATGCCCGACGGGGAGGGCACACACAAGCGCGTCTGCACCCACGATGCCAGCCATGTTGAAACGGCCGACTGCACCTACGGCGACTGGAACACGAACCAAGACAGTCACTGGAAAACCTGCACCGTCTGCGGCGGAGAGACTGAGCGGCACAACCACGCCGACCCGGACTGCAACCATTTCTGCGACACCTGCGGCATCAAAATGACCGAGCATGACTTCACGGGGGAAACTGCGATCACGGCGCTTCTGTACAAGGAAGCAAACTGCATTTCTCCTGCGCTCTACTACAAGTCCTGCAAGATCTGTCTGCTCTCCTCCAAGGGCACGGACAGCGAGGCGACCTTTGCAAGCGGGGACAAGGATCCAAACCGGCACGCCGAATACCCGGGCGCGTGGCAGACCGATGCCGACAGCCACTGGAGATTCTACACCTGCTGCCATTTGGAGGTCGATCGCGGCGCGCATCAGGGCGGCACGGCCGACTGCCTTGCCCCGGCGCTCTGCGAGGTCTGCCAGCACTCGTACGGCGAGCTTGGCCCGCACCATTTTGTCGATCAGGTGAACGAATACCGGCTGAAGTCCGCCGCCACCTGCACAAGCCCGGCGGTATATTATCAGTCCTGCTCCACCTGCGGCGC
>QWCN01001854.1_pt1 | contig 30062 bp, 39 predicted proteins | sample 1972711 | NCBI WGS metagenome assembly QWCN01 (sample SAMN09866707, study PRJNA288562) | Human gut metagenome isolate term1_stool, whole genome shotgun sequencing... | isolation source: gut | host: Homo sapiens | place: USA: California
CTCCGGAGAGCCCGGTTCCGGCGATAACCTGAATGGTCGTCGGGACAGCACCGATATCCGCAGGAGTGAGCGCGTCCGTGCCCCCGGTCTTGTGTGTGGCTTTGTGTGCCGTGGGCGTCCGGGCATTGCTCAGACGAGCGTCGTTCCCTTGGCACGCTGTGCCCGCAGCCGTGCCATAGCTGACCGTCAGGGTTCGATCCGCTTCGAGAGTGCCGCCCCCAGTGAGGCCCGTGCCCGGTTTGATCTGAATCGTCTTGGCCGCAGCCCCGATGTCCGCTGGCGTGATGGCGTCCGAACCTCCGGTCTGGTGGGTCGCCTTGTGCGGCTTTGGCGTCCGAGCGTCGGCAAGGCGCACGTCATTGCCCTGACACGCGGTGCCCGCCGTGTTGCCGTACTTGATGGTCAGCGTCCGGTCGGCTTCGAGCGTGCCGCCGCCCGTGAGCCCCGTCCCGGCCTTGATCTGCACGCTTTTGCGGGCCAGCGTCTCGTGCGCTCCGCCGTCCTTGTTGTGCGCGTCAAGCTTGCGGTCGACGTACTCCCGCGTCGCCAGCACCTGCGCCGGGTCGATCTCGATGGAAACCGTGGCCGCATCGAGGACGCGGATGATGAGCCGGACAAGCAGGTCCGTTGCAGCGCCGGAACTGATGTCCGGCTTCTCGGTCAGCGGCGTGTTGCCCACGGCGAACAGCGTCCCGTCATCCATCCACAGGCCCACCTCGCGGATGTACCAGCCGCCCTCGGCCTGCGGGATGAACAGCTCGGCGGTGAACAAATCCGGGGTGTCCGGATCAAGCACGATGTCGTTGATCTGGGCGCGGAAACGCTCGTTCACGAGGGCCGTCATCGAGGACGTGGGCGTGACCGGGCTGCCCCCGCCGTCGCCCACGGACATGTGCGAGAGCTTGACGGTCTTGCCCTGCGCCAGCGCTTCCCGGACGGCATTGCGTCCGGCGTTGGTCGTTACAGTACGGAATTGTTGGCTCATATCTCCTCCGGTGCGATGGTCAAAATGTGCTGCCAGTGCGCGATGGCGCCCGTATTCAGCGAAAGTTCCTGTTCCAGATCCGTGATCTCCTCGGGCCAGATGGTCATGGTGTTCCCCATGCCGAGGGCTGCCCCGAAGCGCGTCTCGCAGTTGCTGCCGAGCGCCACGGTGATGCCGAGGTGGTCGAGGTGCGACCGGGTGTTCTTCGTCTCAAGCACGATCTGGCGGGCGCGGTTGATGTCGTCGGCAACGATGCCCTGCTCAAACAGCGTCACCAGCACTTTGAAATGGTACGGCTGGCCGCCCTCGTAGTCGTACCACTCCGTCACGGTCGTCTCGACGTTGCCGAGGGCGGCGGTCACGGCGGTTTCCACGGCCCACGGCGTCCCCTTTTTGCGGTGCACGGCGATGGCCGTCTTCACCATCTCCAGCCGTTCCGCGTACGTCCGGGCGATGTCGTAATTGTCGACGTGGAGCTGCCACGCCAGCAGGTCGAGCAGCGGCTCTTCAAGCGCCCGCAAGCCCCCGGACTGTTCCGCAAGGCGGCGCAGGGGCGGCAGCAGGTCCGGCTCCTTGCCGTAGAGCCGCGCGTACAGCAGCAGCGACGGGATGGCCTTCACGGACGGCACAAGCAGCCCGTCCAGCGCGTCGGCCGCCGCCCGGATCGCCGGATCGCCAGCGATGGAATCCGGGAGCAGCTCAAGGAACGGGGTGGAACCGATGCGCCGGCTACTCATCTTCCACCCCGCCGAACGTCATGGCCACGGACGTCTCGCGCGCTATCTGCGTCTCGGTGAGCCGTTTGAAAACGGGTGTCTCCAGTTCCACGCGCTTGGCCCCGGCGTTGCGCATCCGGGCCACCAGCTCGTCGGGGTTGATGTCCCGCCCCGGCTTCGACCGCTGCCAGAGGCGATACCCTTCCACAGCCGCATCCACGGCCTTCGTGATCGAGGCCAGCAGCGTGGAGTCCGACGACGACAGGAACCACTTCCCGGCAAGCGCGTACTCCACCGTCTCCGGCGACCCGACGAGCACCTTGTCGGTGAGCGGGCGCACGTCCTTGGGCGTCAGCGCGTTCTCCACCTCTTCGATCATGGCCGCGTCCGGCAGTTCCCCGTCCGTCATGACAAAACGGATGTCCACGATGCCCGGCGTCGGGGAGGTGACGCTCACCGCGCTGATGTCGGCGCTCACCGCCTTGACCCGCGCTTCATACGCGCCGTTCGGCCCGGCAACGGAAAAGCTCTCCGGAGCCATGCGGATGCGGTCGCGGAACCGCTCGTCCCCCTCCTCGTCACAGCCGGAAAGCGTGGTGGCCACGTTGCTCACCAGCGTGATGTACGGCAGCGGATCGACGAGGCGGCATATCTGGCCCGGCAACAGGCCGTTGCCCGAGGCCCCCGCTTCCGTGGCCTTCGCGGAGGTTTCGACAAAAAGCTCCCCCGCGGCAAGCACGGCGTCGGACAGCGTGGCGAACATGACCCCGCCGGACTGCGTGGTCACGCGCGTCCCCGCAGGGATGGGCACGGCGAAGTCCAGCGCCTCGTCAACGCCGAACCGGACGGTCGTCCGGGCTGGCTGCGGCTTGATGCGGATCACGCCCATCGGCGCGCCGAGATGGTCGAGATGACCGCCCCGCGCGTAGGCAAGGAGGTTCTGCTTCCCGGCAAGGTCGATGAGCCCGTTCTGGACCGAAAGGATGTAGGCCAGCGACTCAAGGAACAGGCGCACCGGGTCGCCCGGCTGGAGCGTCGCCTTGGCGATGGCCTCATACGCCGTGATGATCGCCGTCTCCGTCTCCCCGGCGCTCTGCGGCGCGAAGGCGACGGACGGCAGGGCCGACAGGTCAACGGAAGTCATTCAAATACTCCTTGCGGATTTCGACCGTGACCACGGGCGTCAGCCTCCCGTCAGACGCTCCGGGCGCGTCCGTCCTGAAGGTCACGCTCTTGACCTTGATGCGCGGGACGCAGCGCTCCAGCCCCCGCCCTATCTCCGCGACGAGCAGCGGCCTCGACTCCGGAAGGGGCAGGTCGATCAGCTCCCACGACAGGCCGAAGTCCCGGTCGAGCGCCACGGACCCCTTGCGGGTCGCCAGCGCCGTGCGGATTTCCTGCGCCAGACCGCGCAGCCCCGTCGCGCCGATTTCCACGGACGTGGGCACGCCCATATCCACAGTCAGTTCCATCAATTGTACTCCGTGAGGTTCAGGGCTATTTCGGCGCTCATGGTCACGCCGTTGTGGAAAATCCGGTGCTGTACCTCAACGCTTTTGAGCACGTACACGCCGTAGTAGGTCAGGCCGAGCACGAGCGGCACCTCCTCGCCAAGCACTGCCAGCTCGCGCAGGGCGTCGATCCGCATGTCCACGGTGAGCGCCAGCGGCGTCAGCGGGAAAAGCTGGACGGTCAGGCTGAGGGTGTCCAGATTGCGGCCCGTGTGCTGCATTTTAGGGAGCCCGGACACGCATTTGTGCTCGGCAAACTGGATCTCCCGCTGCTGCTTGAGGTCGCGGAACGTCGCCACCTCAAAGTCGCTCACGGTGAAAAAGAAGGTGCCGAGGACGCCCTGGTACATCATTTGGGTGCTCCGGTAGTCCCGCCGTGCGGACAGTCGTGGACATGGCTGAGGAAGGAAATGCCGTTCACGGTCACGTCTCCCCCGGTGACGGTTATGTTGCCCCGGTGCCGGATGTTCCCCTGCGTCGCGGCCTCCGTCCCCCCGCCTCCGGACCCGCCCATCGAGAGCGCGGGCGTGTTCAGGCCGATCTTCGCCGCCGAGGTCAGCTCCAGCGCGCCGCCAGCCGTCACCTTGCCGTTTCCTTGAAGCGTCACTTCAACATTTCCGGTCACGCTGGCCTCCACGTCGCCCTTGACCGAGGCCGTCAGCTTGTGGGCCTTGCGGTCGTACTCCAGCGTCGTGCCGTCGCTGAACGTCCGGTGGAACTTGTCGCCGCTCGCCACGGGCGGTTTCTGCGCCCCATACATGGAGCCGAGCACGAAGCCCTCCTCCAGCCCGTTGCCGAGGAACAGGCAGAGCACCTGATCCCCCACGTCCGGCAGGTCGAAAGCCATGTCCGCGCTGGCGCGGGGGACGAGCACGGGGAGCCACCCGGAGACGAGCTTCGCGGTCACAGTGTCGCGGAACTCCACCCGGACGCGGTGCTTCTCAGGCTGGCGGGACACGACAAAACCCACGCGGGCAAGTTCATTCATTTTCATATCCATCAGTAATCCAGCGCCTTTTCCAGTTCGAGACTGGTCGTATAACCGCCGTCAGCCGAGAACGTGTGCGTCGCCTGAGCGATCACGTACTTCGAGTCGAAGCGGCCCCATCCCTGAATGTCCAGCACGGTGCCCGCCCGGAACCGGGTATCGCCCATGCCGGACAGCGAGGCGGTCTGTTCCTTGCGGTTCTTGTCGCGGAGTTCCGCCTTCGCCATGCGTTCGGCCTGCGCCTGATTCTCGATCCGCTTGTTGATGTAGAGCACGCGCCCGGTCGTGGGCGGGATGTTCGGCTCGTACTGTGTCTCTATCGTCTCGGAATCCGCCGCTTTCGTGTAGCCGACCACGCATTGCGTGTAGATGCCCTCGGTCGTCCGCTTGGCCCGGAAGGACTGGAAGTCCAGCCCCTCGCCGGGGTCGGCCTCCGGCGCCCGCCTGATGGCGATGGGCTCCAGCCGGTCCGCCGTCTGGCCCGCGTACACGACCACCCTGTCGCTTTTCACCGCCAGCCGGAGGCCCTGCTCATTGGTGATGCGCTGCATGAACTCAAGGTCGCTCTCCTGCCGCTGCTCCACCCGTTCATAGACCAGCTCAGGCCCCCGGTAGAGCGTGTCCAGCCCGGCGGCCCCGGCAATGTCCGCGATGACCGTGGTGATCGGCGTCTTCTCCCACGAGCGGGTCTTCTTCTGGAGCATGAGCGAGGACTTCACGGCGGCGGGCACGGCCTTGACGGTCACGGTGTCGCCTCCCTCCGCGCTCGATTCGAGCTCCATCTCGTCAACCTCGAACTTCCCGCAGGGCAGCTCCTCGACCGCGCCGATCTCCCGCCAGTTCTCGGTCTGGATGCTCGCCTCGATCACGTCCCCGGTCTGCGGGAGCCAGTCCCCCTGCCAGATGCCCTCGCGGTCCTCCAGCACGATCTGGAGATCGTCCAGCTCCTCGTCGGCCTTGTCGGTGTAGGTCAGGCTGACGAGGTACGGCATGAGGTCGAGGGTCACGTCATGGCCCTTGATGCTGATGGTCACGGCTGCGCGGCGCATCACATACGCTCCCACGGGGGCAGGGAGGACACCTTGGCGGCAGACGGCGCTTCCGGCGCAACCACGCGCACGTCGCCGCCGAAAATCAGGGTGTCCATTTCGTCCACGTTCTCAGGGAACAGCGTGCCGAGCCGCAGCTCGTCGCCGTAGGCGTCCTTTGCAAGCTGGTCCCACGCCTGCCCCTGCCGCGTCGTCTTCTCACTGGGCATGTGCCGTCCTCGCCTTGTCCGAGCGCATCCTTTCGAGCGCGCGCCGGACGAGCTTTTCAAACTCCGGCTCCAGACGCCGGAGCTCCTTTTTGAGCGCGGGGAGATTCCCCGCTTCCGCGATGTTGAAATGCTGCACGATCTGGATGCTGCCAGCCGGGGCTTCCCGCTCACGGCGCTCCGGAGCCCGCTTGTTTCGCTCCAGCAACATCGGTGTTTGGGGAAGCACGGGCGGCAGGGTGTCGCGTTCCCGCACCGGAGGAAACGCGGGGGGCACGGCACCCCGCTCCAGCTTCGCGTTGATGGTCCGGGACCACTGGTCCGGAACCGCGCCCAAGGCATTCTTCAAGACCGCGAACGGCGATCCGCTCCTGTCCTGCCGCTGGACGGGGTGGAAGATGGCGCGCGGGGCGGGCTGAGGGGATGATGAAGACGCCGGGATATTGACGACAGCCGGGGGGATGTCCGGCTCGCTCACCTTCGAGAGCGAGGCGTCGAAGAGCCTGGGCAGGCGGTCGAAGGTCTTGTTCAGGCCGCCGACAAGGTTCTGCCCGGCTTTCGAGAACGCCACGGTTTCGGAGTCCCCGGACGAAGGCAGGAGCACGGACGTCCCCACGGGCTTCGATGCGTCCTTGTCCTTTTTCGAGGCAGCCGGGATGAACACCGTGCTGAACTTGTTCCCGCTGTCCAGCGATACGACCGTGACGGGTCCGGCGCCCTTTCCTTTCTTGCCGCCCTTCCCTTTCTTGGGGGCCTCGTCGCCAAAGCCATCAAAGTTCAGTGGAGTGTCGTCATCGGGAACGTCGCCACCTCCCGGAGCATCTCCGGACGCCCAACCGGGAACGGAAGTGGGCATCTCCAGCGGTTTCCCGCCTACGGGTTTGTCCGGAGCCTTGTCTTCCGGCTTGGGGCCGACCATCTCGGCGTTTTCGGCGGGCATCTCACGGAGCCCTCCCTTTTTTTCCCGAGCGGCGGGCTCACTTTGCCCCCCATCAAAACCCCAGTTTAACGCCGTCTCGCTGTTCTTTTCGGCATTTTCCATGCTCATGAAGTCGAGGGCTTCCGAAACCCACTTGGCGGCATCACCGATCCACTTGATGAACCCCTTGATCTTATTCACCGCCCACTGGAATTTTCCGCAGATCCACTCCCACATTTTGCTGAAATACGGCCCGACCACAGACCAGTTCTCGGTGAGCCAGTACGCCGCCAGCCCGATGCCCGCGATGGCGATCCCGACCGGGCCGAACGCAAACTTCAACGCGCCGAGGCCCACTTTGAGGATCTTCGTTCCTCCTTCCAATACCTTGAGCCCACGCGCCGCCCACACGGAACCGATGGAGGCTTTCTTCTGGATGCCTACGAGACTCAACATCCCCGAACCAAGGCTCTTGACCGTGCTGACGGAACCTTTCCCCACATCCGCCCACGACAGATGCGCCGCCCGGTTCAGGAGCGCCGCTATGGTGCCGCCCCTTGTTGCCGCTGTGTTGGCGATGGTCGCCCCGCGAAGCGCCAGCATCCCGCCTTTCACGGCGTTGATCGTCGTCGCCAGCCCGTTGTAGGCGTAGCCGAAAACGATGCCGCCCACGGTTAGGGCCGCCAGCGCGCCGACACCGCCGAGGAGCGCCGTGGTGACGTTCGGGTATTCCTTGGCGAACCCCGTAATCACGCCGACGCCCTTGCTCAGGGTCTTGAGGAAGGCGTTGTATGCGGGCAAGGCCGCGTTGCCGACCGTGATCCCGAGGTTGCGCGTCTGCTGCGCGAGTTTGGCCTCCTCGGTGGCCGTGGTCTTCATCCGATTCTGGTACTCTTCCAGAACCGAATCATCGACGTTCGAGTTGGCGATTTCAAAGGCTTGCTTGAGCAAACCAAGGTTTTCCAGCAATGGCGCGATGGCGGCGATGCTCTCCTGCCCGAACAGCTTCATTGCGACTTCGTTCTGGCGTTCTACGGGAACGCGCTTGATTTGCTTCAAAAGCGTCATGATCGCGCCCTTGGCGTCGGTCTGCATCTGCTTCTGCATGGCCTTCGGATCAAGCCCAAGACGGCTGAAAATCTCCTTCTGATCCTTGGTCATGGAGTTGCCGAGCGCGAGGACATTCGTAAAGTTCTTCATGGCTGTGCCGGCCACTTCCACTTCCGCACCGGACGCCTTGAAAGCCATGCCGAGCGCGGCGATGTCCTGCGACGCCATGCCGGACCCCTTCAAGAGCGGACCCATACGGGTGAAGATACGGTCGATCTCGCCCGCTTCGCCGTTCATCTCGTTCGAGAGGGCGTTGATCACGTCAGCCGTGTGCCGGGCTTCCTGCGAGGTCATACCCATGCTCGACCGCCATGTCGCCAGCGAGTCGCCCGCCTGTTCCGCTGTGACGCCCCACGCGATGCTCATCTGGATGGCCTGCTCGGTGTTCGACCGCATCTCTTCGCGGGTCTTGCCGAGCCCGGCCTGTGCCCCGGAGGTCATGATCGCCACCACGTCCTCGAACGACTTGCCCGTCTCCGAGGACATTTTCAGGGCGTCCTGATAGACCTGCCCGAGCAGCTCGTCGTCCGCGCCGTTCATGACCTTCTTGAGATCCGCGAACGTATCTTCGGCGCTGACGGCCAGCTTCACCGGAATGGCAGCCATCGCCGCCTGTGCCGCGCCGCCGATGAGACGCCCGTTCAGGTCGGCCCGCTGATCACGCAGCTCGTTCTTCCGGGCAATGTTCGCGCTGAGGGCGTCCCGATGGCTCTTTGCCCGGTTCATCGCCGCGTTCAGGGCGTCATAGTCGTGCCGGAGCTTGGTGACGGAACCGGACACCTTCACGGCTTCGGCATTCTGTTCGCGGAACGCCGCGTTGGACTGGTAGAGCCGCCCTTTGAGGGACGCGACCTTTCGTTCCGTCCGCTCGATCTGCGCGGCGAGCGTACCGGTGATGTTGCCTGTCCTTTCGGCCTCGGCCCAATATCCGGCAAGCTGCCCCTTGGCTTCCTTGAGGCTCCCTACGAGCTTTTGGGTCTTTTCCCGCTGGGCGAGCAAGGAGGCCCCGATCTTCCCGACCGGGGTGCCCTCCATCGCCCTGATGGACTGCGTTACCTTGGCGATCTGCCCGTTGGCGGAACGGAACGCGGAGCCGAAACTCCCGTCGAGGTTCGCTCCCAAACTGAAAGAAACGCCAAATTCACGCGCCATTGCTGTCCATATCCTTTGCGGCGTCGGCATAACCGACGAACGCTTCCGGTGTCAGATTGCGGATTTCCGTCCTGCTCCAGCCGCTGAATTTCGCCAGCGACAGCATCGCTAGGCGGAGGCCGTGGAGCCTTCCCCTTGCGTCGTAGCCGCCGCGGTTTCGGCCTCCTCCTTCTTTTTCGGCTTCGTAGGGCGGAGGGAATTGTGCGCCGCGCGGATCGCCCCGATGTCGTCCTCGTCGAGCGTCCGGAGCACGTCGTAGGGAACCCCCGTCACGATGGACAACGTGCACAGCTCGACGGTGACAGGGTTGTTCCCCCGGTTGAAGGAGATGGCCATGTCCATCGCGTCCTCGTCGTCGCCAAGCGTGGCCCGGCGCAGGGTGAGGATGTCGGTCTTTTTGCCCCGCACGGTGATGGGGGCGCTCAGGGTGGCTTGCGCGGTCTTTTCCATAATGTTTTCTCCTATGCGTTGAGGCCCATCTGGACGCGGACGGCGGCCAGCAGGTCGGTGCCCTGCACCTTGTAGATGAAGTTGATCTTGTCGATGAGGAGCTGTTCCTCGCCGTCCAGCAGGACTTCGAGGCGAGTCACTTCCAACTCAAGATCGTTGCCGTGCTTCTTGCCGATTTCCAGCGTGCCGAGGCTCATGTTCTTTGGACGCCCAATGATGTTCAGCCGAAACGGGACCGAGTTGCGGATGCCGGTGGACTCGTCCACAACCTGCAAGGCGCTGTAGCACTCGAACAACGGCTGGAGCGTCCAGTTCAGCGTGCTGAAAATGGCCTTGGTCGCGCTCGTGAAGGTCATCTTGCAGGTCATGGACTGCGTGAGCCCGATGGTCGGGGACTCGATCTCGCCGGACAGCCCGGACCCGTTGAGGGTTTCGGTCATATGCTGAATCTGGGGCATCTCGATCTGGGCCGTGCCCAGAAGATCTTTCCCCTGCCAGTACACGCGGTATGCGACGTTTTGTTCAGGACGATGCATGGCTTCTCCTAGCTGAACAGCACGCTCAGGTTGTCGGTGTCGAATTCAAAGATGCCGTCGATCTCGCGGTTGGCGGGCGGCGGGGTGATCCGCAGGTGGAAACGGGCGATGCCGTCCACCAGATCCGTCGCCGGGTTGTCCGACTCGTCGAAGGAGATGGAACCGCCAAGGATCATCTCGCGGGCCGCATAGCCGTCCAGACGGATCTGCTCGCTTTTCAGGATGGTCTGGATCTGGCGGCGGGTCAGCGGGTTGTCCACCTTCTGGAAGTACGTCAGGATGAATGTGCTCTGGTACCAGTTGAAGAATCGGCGGATGGCGTCCTGGCAGTCCTTGGGGTCGGTGTTCGAGGGATACGCGCTCATGCGCCCGCCCCACGACTTCATGCCGCCGTCCCAATTCACGGCGGTGTAGATGCCCTCGCCGTTCAGGTAGTTGCACTTGTCGAGGCCGAGGAAGAGTTCCTTCCAGCCGCCCTCCTTCTTTTCGTCGGGATAGCCGATGCTCGTGATCTCCAGCCGCTTGTTGGACGGGCTGGCGTAGGGGACCCCTTCCCGGTCGGCGTCGGTCTGCGAGATGAGCCCGGTGAGGTGCGTGGCGAGGCCGAACACGCGGTCCCCGAGCTTCACCTTGGGCCAGCACACGATCAGCAGCTCGTCCGAAAGGTTGTTGTTCTGCTTGTAGGCGGGGACGTCCGTGTACTTCTTGACCCCGTGCTCGCCTTCGGTCGGGATGTCCGCGAGGGCCACGGCCTTGAACAGCCCGTTGATGCCGTCCGCCTTCGCCGCCATGACCACGGCCACGGCGGGGTCTTCGGAGAAGCGCGGGGCAAGGATGCTGCCCGGCACGAGCCGGAACTGCGGGAACACGGAATCGATCAGCTCCAGCCCTTCCGATTCTCCCGTGGATTCGTTGATGCCGCCGATGACGTCCGCGCTGTCCACCAGCGACACGTCCGCATAGTCGTACCCGGCTGTCACGTTCGCTTCGGCGGGAAGACTCCCGCCCTCGATACGGGCCAGCTCCCCGGTAATCGGGTCCAGCGCGTAGTCCGTCCCCTCAACGTAGGTCGTCGAGCTTTCCGTGTTTTTCAACACGAGCGAGGAAACGCCGCCATGTTTGAGCGAAGCCGTGCCCTTGGCGTCGAAGCTCACGGCCTCGCTGCTGACGCTCGTTTTGTGCACGGCGGGATCGAAGACGTTGCACACCACCAGCGGCGCGCCCCGGTAGAGCGCGAAGTGGCTGTACGCAAGCTCCTGCAAGCTGTATTTGTTGAAGTTCTCCTCGTCCCACCCCATTTCCGAGACGAACTCGTCATACGAATAATACATGCGCAGCCGGTTCACGTAGCGGGGCTTGCCCGCAGCAAGGCGGTCAACCGCCGCCGTGCCGACCGCGAAGACCACGTTGCTGTCCACGGAACGGGCCGGGAGGATGCTCGTGGGCAGTTCGCTGGTGTAAACGCCGTGTCTGAATGCCATACCCTACTCCTTGGCCTTCCGAGCCTTGCGGCTGGCCTCGTTGATGGTTTTGAAAAGCCGCTGCATACCGCTGCCTTCCTTGCGGAGCTGGAGGCGGGTTTCGGCCAGCTTCTCCACCGGGACGAACAGCTTTTTCAGATCCGGATTGGCCTCAATGACGGCGGCAAGCTGCGGAAGCGGTTCGCCACGCAGGACGGCGCTGGTCCGCAGGGGAAGGCCGAACGGCCTGTCCGGGCCGACATACACGGTCAGCATCTGCTTCCGGCGGGCAATCAGCTCCGGGGACGGGCTTTCGGCCCTCACAGGCGATTTCCGGGCTGTTTTTGGGGATTCCTGTTCACTCATAGGTGTGTTCCTTCAAAGTGCCGCCCAACGGGGTGGACGGGATAATATACTGGTATTCCGGGAAAACAGTCGCCATATGGTACTCCATCCACTGTTTTTCAGGGTCGGGGATGGACGCTTTGAGGGGAAGCTCCAACTGGAACTTTTTGTCGACAACCCGATTTCGGCGCAGGACGGCCCGCGTCCAGTCGAGCAGTTCCGCGAGGATCAGCCCGGCCTGCTCCTGGCTCTCCGGCGCGTACATGCCGAGCACCAGCGCCAGCGTTTCCCGGCCTTCCGCGCCGATGTAGCCATCCACGCCTTCGTTGATGTCGCCGCTGACCCACCGGACGCAGATGAACGGGTACGTCCTTCTCCCCTGCTCGTCAGGCAAACCGTGAAGGAACACTTGAAGGTCTTCACAGGAACCGTCAGGAGCGGGGAAAGGGTACTCTTTCATGGCCTCGGTCAGCATTTCCTTGACCGACAACAATAACTCTCTGCTTCTCATCGCATTTTTCCTGATGCGGCCAGTTTGCCGATTTGAAAGTTGACCTCGTGTTGCAGACGGCGGGGAAAGACCTCAGACGCCTTGTCCACGATCTGCTGCTGGTTTTCCTTCTTGAGCAACGACTGGATGGGCGACGCGCCGAACAGCATTTTCACCCCTTTCCAGACAAGCCCTTCCGCCCCCTTGCGGCCTTTTTTGTGGAAGTTGTTCACGCCTTTCTTGCGCATGAACACGCCGTAGCCGCCGAAATCGATCCCCCGCAGCTTCTTCATGATGAAGGGCTTCGAGTAGCCGGGCTCCTGATAGACCTTCCGCGTACCGCCTTGCCGGATCTGCGCCGAAACGCCCGCCGGGGGCTTGGTTCCGGGGAACTTCGGAGCCGGACGGAAGTGGTACTGGGAGATGCCGCGCCGCCCGGAAATGTAGAGGCAAGCCTTCGTGGTGCCCCTTTGCGCCTTCTTCAAGTAGAGCTGGTCGAAGAGCCTTCCCGGAGGCACGTAGACATAGGCCCGCCGCGCAATGCGGATCGCCTCGGCACGCATGGCGTTCAACGTGCGGTTGATGGCCCGTGAAACGGCGATCTCGCACTCCTTCGGCATGTGCTGGAGCGGGGCTGTGAGCGCCCGGATCGTTTCGTCCATGTTGGGGATGTCGAGCCGGATCATGCCGCCTCCCTGTACAGCCGGATGGTCCGCAGCGCTTCGCGGTCGGCTGTGGCCACGAACCAGCGTTCGCCGTTGAACGTCACGCTCGTGCCGGGGTACAGCTCGTCCGGGAAGTCGGACAGAGCCACGGACAGCACCACGAGCCTGTGGGAAACGCCGGGCCTGTCGTCCGCTTCGGGCCATGCCATTTCCGGCCTGTCCACCACGGCGTCGAGCGTTCTGCCTTCCAGCGTGACGGATTCCCCGAATTCGGCGGGGTTCAGGAACACGGAGTGGATTTCCTGTTCCAGGATGTCCTTGAAGAAGCTCTGGTTCATGAATGCCCTCCCCGTTCCTGCAACAGCGCCTCGGTCCGGGCCATGCGTTCGCTGAGGCCCTGCATGGCGTCTTCGTAGTCGTCCAACCGTTCATGGACACGCGCTACCGTCAGGCGGCAATCATCAATGTGGACGAGCTTCACCCGGTGTTTGTTCAACTCGGACAAATCGGATGAAACGCCCCGGACTTCCTCCCTGAGCGTCAGGAAGACATAGACGACGAGCGAAATGAGCAGCACAAGCAATGTACCGATGATGCCCATCGAATAGGCCAGCAGCGTTTCCGTGGTCAGCGGCATAGTTCCTCCGCGTGTTCAATCCAGAGCAGCAGCTCCGCGCCCTCATTTGCCGGAAGATGAATCCATTCACCCCCCACCTGTTCCCAACGCCCGCCCTCTTCGTAGGCCCATGCCTCAGTGATGATCGCCCCCGGCGTCATCGGTGCGGGAGGCACGCTTGTCAGCGCCCCCGAACTTCCGCAGCCATGCAGAGCCGCCGTCAGAGCGCACAGCGCCCACACGGGAACGGCGGCGGTATTCCCGAAAACCTTCAAGAACCAGTTGAAGGATGCGGACGAGAGCCGACCATGCATCACTTGCCGCCATTGCCCGCGTCGTCGGCGTTTTTGGCTTTGCCCTTGTTGCAGCCGATCCAGTTCAGCAGCTCGTAGACAATCCGGTACAACATGCCCGACTGCTCCGTGGGCGCGGGCATGAACGCGCAGATGAACGCGCAAACGCCGGAAACGGCGGCCATGCCCAACGCGACGATGCCGGACTGGGAATCCATCAACGTAGCGAAATCCATCAGAAGACCTCCTGTCCGGGGTCATAGGTGCGCGTCGGCCAGCCGCCGACGCAGAATTTCCGCAGCGGGAAACGGTTCGCCGCGCTGTTTACGTAGTGCGCGCCCTGCATACAGTTCATGAGGTGCACGATGCGCCGGGCGTCGTTCCGGGAAAGGACGATGGAAAGGGCCGAAAGCGTCTTCGGGCCGACGACGCCGTCCGTCTGGAGATCGTCGAACAGGCGTGCCCCGTCCGCGCTGCCGTCCTTCCGCCAGTTGAAGGCGTTGCAGAGCCGTTGCAGGTAACGCCCCATGCCCGCCTTGCCGAGGTTCACGGCCTGCTCGAACAGCTCGTCGGCCACGATCTGCTCGAACCGTTCGAGCCCGAGCTTGTCCCACCACTCTTTCCTGTACCAACCCTTGACGCACCCCGTGAGGCTCGGAATCCCCATAAGGTGCGCGGAAAAGGCGGCCTTGCCCTTCTTGTAGGAGGGATGGCTCTTTTCCCGGTCGATGACGGGCCAGATCGGTTCGTTGGGGAAGAAGTTGCGGGCGCACCCGCGGAACGTCTCCCCGCCCTTGTCGCCGGAATCGTGTGTCCAGCCGCCTTCCCACTTGGCGACGGGCGCGTAGGCGAGATCGAAATCAGCCATGACTACGCCGCCTTGAAGTCGAGTTCGACCAACGCTTCGGGGTAGGTGCAGAGCGTGAGCGGGTTGGTCTGCACCTCGATGTCGATGCCGCGGCTCTTTTCCTTCTCGTCCATGCGGGCGTAATATTCGAGGCCGATGGTATTGACCGTCTCCATCCAGTCGGCGGGCGCGTGGTACTGCTTGAAGATGCCGGGGCCGACCGGGTAAACGTGCCCCTTCTTGGCCGCCACCATCGTCTGGCCGCCCACCACGTCGGAACGCTCCACAAACGTCAGGCCGCCATAGGTAAACCCGCGCTTGCGGTAGTCGTTGTTGCCATAGTCCTGTTTGCGGGCGAGCCAGTCCTCGAAAGACTTCCGCACGAGCACATGGGAAGTCAGCATGTCGTAGGCGTCCGAGCCGATGATGCACTCGATATGGCTGAACGGCGTGCCGCCCATCGCGGCCTCGACATGCCGCTTGGCGTTGAGGATGCTTGTCAGAATGGGGTTCGCATCGTCGGCGGCCGTCTTGGGGAACGAAATGGGCAGCGTCTTCTTGGTGACGCCGAACGTCTTGAAGATGTCATGCAGGACGGTAGTGCCGTCCGCATCGAGCACCACGCCCTTGATGGCTCCGAGACGATGGAACTCCACCGTCGCCGTAAGGTTGTCCTTCAACTGCTGCATCTTGTCGTTGTAGACCTCGGCAGCGGTGATGGGCTCGGTGGAGCCGAACGCCCGGACATCCTGAATGTCTTCGGGAGCGAGCGTGTCCACCTGCGCCAGATGCGCGCAGGAGAGGTGCTTCCATTCGCGCTTGGCCCCACGCCCGGCAAGGCTCTCAGGGGCGGTATTGCGCGGGGAATCGCCTATCAGCACGATGCGTCCCTTCTTGATGTCGAGGGAGACGGTCGTGGACTTCACGCCTTTCACCTCGAACAGCCTGCGGAAATAGACGGGAAGTGCGGGCAGTTTGTTGACCGCCGCGGTCATTTCGGTGCACTCGAACACCGTGGGATAGTTCTGTATGGGCATGGGTTACTCCTTGATGACGATGCCGAGATCGGACAGGGCCAGCTTCGCATCGGCCTGCAACGTAGTGACGCTGGCGTCGAACTTGAGGGCCGCGCCGTTCAGGATGGCCCCGCGCCGGATGACGACGCCGGATTGTGCGGACTCGCTGGCTTTGACAGCGCCGATGAGCACGGCGACGGGCGCGCCGCCCAACTTCTGGGTGCTCTCGACCGTGGATTCCGTCAGCGGCTTGTATTCCCCGGCTTCGCGCATCAGCACCATGCCGAACGGAAGATCCGCTTCCGAAGCCGCCAACGTCACAACCTCGCGGCTCCACTCGTAGTTCAGCTCATGCAGGACAAGCTCGGAAAAGTCCGGCCCCATGACTTCGGTATTGACGATGATCTTGGACATGATGTCTCCTTACTTCGCTACTTCGGCGCGACGTTCGGCGTCCGCCAGCAGCGGGCTTTTCGTAGTTGCCGTGGGAACCGTCCCCGGCGAGGCTGCCACGGGATTCTGGTGGCCATTCTGGAGTCCGGCGAGGATGCCCGCACGGGTTTTCGCCTCGGCATCCTCCTGTACGGGCGCTTCGGCCTTCGCCAGCAACGGGGCTACGGTGGCGATCTGCTCGGCGCTCATCCCGGTGGCCCGGAGGGTGTTCAGCGTCGTCTCGACGCGGGACGCCGTCTCATCGCCCGCCACGGCCTTCACCACGGCGAGTGCGCCGGCCACGGCATCAGCCGCCGCCTTGTCCATGTTCGCCTTGTTCTCGGCCTCCGCTTTCAGCCTGCCTTCGGCCAACAGCGCGTCCACCAGTTCCGGGGACTGCGCGGCGAGTTCTTCTCTGGTCATCTGTGCCTCCACAGCGAGTTTGCGGATCGCGGCGTCGCGATCCCTTACAATATCGGTGACAAGGCCAAGTTCCCGCGCGGGCTGTGCCAGCAAAAGCTGCGCCTCGCCCCACAGTTGCGGGTCAGCCGTCAGCCCCATGTGACGGCCCACATCGGCCTTGAAAATCTGGTGCAGGGTGTTGATACGTTCCTGAAAATACTGGCGTTCATCGTCGGTCAGCTCGCCGCCCTGTCCGGCCGCCTTCCACTTGCCGCCCGTGATGGTCACGGTGGAAATGCCCCATTTCTCTTCCAGCTTCGCGTAGTTGGTGATCGTCATGATCACGCCGATGCTGCCGACTGTGGCGGTCAGCGGCGCGTACACGGTCCCGGTGGCCGACGCCAGCCAGTACGCGGCGGACGCGCACAGGCCGTTGGCGTAGGCCGCGCAACGCTTCTTCGTCCGGGCTTCGGCTATGGCGTCGGCAAGCTCCTTCGTGCCCGCCACGACGCCGCCCGGACTGGTGATGTCGAGCAGGATGGCGCGGGCGGAGGGGTCGGCAAGCGCGGCCTTCAACGACGACGCCACGGCATCCTGCCCCGCCCCGTACCAGCCCTGCTCCCTGACGATTGGCCCGGATACCGGGATGACGGCCACCCCGCCGACAAGCTCGTAGCCACGCGCCTTCCGTTCCGGAAATCCTTCAACCAGCGCTTGAGGGTTCGACTTTGCCGAGTCCAATTCAGCCAGCACCTGCTCCGCCATTTCAAAGGGCAACGCCCATAACTCATTCATCTTCTTCTCCCGTCCCCTCTTCGGGGGCCTCACCTTCCGGCTTTTCGTCGCCCTCCGGGGCCGCGTCCTTGCCCGGCTTGCCGAGCTTGGTGCTCAGGCTCAGGGGGCCGAGCAGCGCCAGCAGAGGAGATTCCTCCAGCATCCGGGCGTAGCCCTCGTCGAAGTCCCTGCCCGTTTCGGCCCATGCCTCTCCGTAGGTCATCAAACGGTTTTGCAGCGCGAGGATGGTGGCCGTGATCTCCTTCACCGGGTCCACGAACCCGCGCGAGGGGCCGATCCAGTCCACGTTGCACCAGAATTTGCGGGCCTCGTAGAAGCCCGGCGCGCCTTTCGGAAGCTCGAACATGCCCCGGAGGAACGCCTCCTCTATGACCATCTCGTAGACGGGCTGGCAGTAAAGCCGCCCGAACCAGTTGCGGTAAAAGCTGTAGAGCTTCCACGCCTCGTTGAGCGCGGCGCGGGCGCTGGAGTAATTGGTCTTGGAAAAGTCTTTCGTCAGCGATTCGTAGGGGATGCCCACGGAGGCCGCCGTCGCCCGCAGCACAATCTCCACAAACGCGGAGAAGTTGGCCGAGGGGCGCTTCGATTCCAGCACATACGGCTTTTCGTTCTCGTTGCCGTAGAAGACCTGGCCGGGGCTGAGGTCCTGGACAAGCTTGCGTTCCCGGCGTTCGCCGTCGCCTTCCTGCCCCTCCGTCACATAGTCGGGGAGCTGTACCCCGCCGTTTTCCAGCGCGACGAACACGGGGAACGACGCGGCTATGACCTGCGCAAACAGCTCATAGCTGATGGCGTCGGACAGGTTGCGGAACAGCTCGATGCCCTTGGAGAACGCCGAAACGCCGCGCACCTGCTCGTCAATCTCGTGCCGGAACAGGTGGAACACCCCCGGGCGGTGGCCGACGCGGGCCGGGACATAGGTGAAGTCCGCCGCCAGCAGAGCGCTCCGTTCCACCGACAGGAAGGATGACTGGGGCGAAGCCTTGGGCGTCGCCAGCCAGTACCCTTCCGGCCTGCCGTACTCGGACAGGCGGACGCCGTCACGGAGGAGGGGATCGCTCTGCTGGTCGCTCGGCGTCATCAGGCGGGACGGGGAAAGCGTCTGGAGCGCGAACGAGAACGCCCGGTTCTGCCGTTCCCGCTCTTTTTCGTTGAGCATGACCGCCAGATGCAGCATCTCGCCTAGGCTCAACATCGTCCGAATGCCAAGATTCTGGAGGTCGGCGAAGTGGCATTGCCCGCGAACGTCGGCTTCGGATGTCCAGAGCGCAAAGGCCCATTCCATCCGTTTGCCGAGTTCGCGGGCGCTCTCGGAGGAGATGCCGAGCATGTCGGCGGGGATGCTCGCCTTCGGGACAAGGCCCGTCCCAATGGCGTTGCCCGAAATGGCTTCCACCGCCGAATGCGCCGCCCAATCGTTGGCGGCGAGGTCGGCGGCACGGCGCTGCATGACCGCCCGTTCGCGGCTCTCCCCTTCCGGGGAATGCACCTGCGGCCCGCGCCAGCCCGAGATGGAGCCGCGATAGGCCCCGGCGTCGCGGGAGGCGCGGGCGGTCATGCGCGAGGTTGACACGGGAGAAAGGGGATGCCCGAACTGATCAAGCAATGCCATGCCTTACCTCCTTACCCGTGCGAGTACGATGGTGGGGCCGCGACGCCCGGTGTCGAGCGCCGCAAGCTCACCCTGAAGGTAGGCAAGCTGCTGGCGGATCTCGGGCAGATCGTACCGGGTCAAGGTGCGGCCTTGAACCGTGTACGACTTGCCCGTGGACGCCGCCTTGTACGCGGCCTTCCAACAGGCGATCAGATCGAGGAGTTCTTCACGTGTCCAGATGGTGCTCATAGTGGGCTACACATAGCACGAAAAAATGTGCAAGTCGCGGAATGTGCGGAACGTGCGGAATGTGCGGAATGTGCGAACAGAAATTTTGAAAAAAATACAAAAAAAGCCCGGCACGAGGCCGGGCGTCATTGGTTGAGTGATCAATATTCAGCTATTGAAGAACGGGGGAAAGAGGTTCGTCCCCTTCCAGAGACAAAGGGCGCTGCATCTGCCGAGCGGGAAGTTTTTTGACCTGCTCACAAAGCTTGATCAGTTCGTTCCGGGCAGCAAGAGCCTCATCCTGAAGTTTCAGACAGCGATTCATCCACACCTTCCGCTCCTCGGCAACGGCACGAGTCTTTGATTCCTTCAAATCCTCGACCAACTGGATGAGCTCCGCCTTGGTGAACCGGGCATAGGCAGTCATGCCGCCACCCCCTTCCCCGTCATGCGGCGGGCGATGGCCTCGGCGTACTCAATGCCGTTCTCCGTCTGCGCCATGCGGAACACGCTGCCGATGAGCGCGGTTTCTACTGTGGGCTCGTGACTTGCACGGACGATGTTACGGATGGAAGCCATAAAGGGGTCGGATTGATGCAACTGGTTCCAGACTGGATACCACAGGGAAAGGGGACGGTTGGACATAATGCACCTCGTATAGATGGGGTTGAACGCCACAAACAAAAAGGCAGGGTGACGCTCCCCTGCTATACGAGCAGCCGGGGCCTCGCGGACACCCGGACGTCACCCTGCCAATACATAACCGCATCCTAATAAAGGACACATTGGTGGCAAGAAAAAAACCGCTCTTTCTGCCAGCTTGGGACTGACAACAGGCGACGGCTACGCCTCGTATAGTAGGGATTTTTAGAATACCAAAAGGTGCCTTGAAGTCAAGCGTGAGGCTCTTGCCTTTCAGCCCCCATTCTGTCACAAAAAGGCGTCCGCAAGGACAGCCTTCTTTCCGGTTTTCAGGCAGGCCCGGAAAAGGAGGTGCGTCATGAGGAGACTCTTGCACGTGCTGGAAACCGTCGCGATCTACGCGCTCAAGCGCTTGATCGACTGGTTGTTCGATTCGTCGAAGAACTGATAAAGCGGCCCCGGTAGTGCGGGAACACTGCCGGGGCTGAAAACTGGTTATGACCTAACCGGAAAGAAGGCTTCGACAAACTCTCCGAGTCTGCCGGGGCGGTGAGTGTTAGCAGCACTTGCCGCCCTTCTTGGTTTTCAAGATATCTACGTTTTTCAAGTTTGGCAAGTCTTGTTCAACTAAACGCAGTTGCCCCGTAGGAAGTGGCATTCCTACGGGGCGTGATACTTGCGAGACTCTTACTCGCGGGGGACGTGCCCCACACGGGGCGGTGAGTGTTAGCGCACTTGCCGCCCTTCTTGCTTTTTAAGATAGCGAGGTTTCTCTGACTTGGCAAGTTCTCTCCGGCGTCTCTTTTGAAAGTCCTTTTTCGAGTATCACTTCTAAATCATTGCGGGAAAACCAGCGGTATCTTTTCCCCGTTCCGTACATGTGCAGCTTGCCTTCCTTGACGAGAGCGTACAGATGGGTCTTTCCGCATCCAAGCACCTCGCAAGCCTGCTGCCAGTTGAGGCGATCCGACAAGTCGTATAGCGCCATCACGACCTCCGCAGGTTCGCTAGGCGCGAACCGATACCGCCCCCGCCGCGTTCTACCGGACGCGGGGGACGGGCGGGCTTTTTTGCTTCCTCGTCCGGTCTGCGGCGATGCCGGACGTTCAGGATGAACGCGAACGCCCGCTGCATGACCTCGCAGTCCCAGAAATGGTTCGGCTTGTTTGCCGGGTTTTCCCATCCCTGCTTTTCGTCGTCCCAGACCTCGGCGCACAGTTCCTTGGCGTACTGTTCGAGCTGTCCGCCGTCATTGGCGTGGAGGTGGAACGCGCCGGGGTCGTCCGGGTGGATGCCGAGCTTGAACGCGAGGTCGGACTTGAAGAACGTCACGTCGCAGCGGTAGAGCATCAGCCCGCCGGGGATCTTGACCTTGTTGCCCTTGGCGTCGGGGAAATACTCCTGATGCGAGGGGGTGTAGGGCTGCGCCATCGAACGGACGCCCTGCCACGGGAAGACGCGCCCCCGGTGGCGGACGGCCCATCGGTAGACCTCGGCGGTGCGCCCGCCCATCGCGTCGATCATGGCGGCCTTGACCACATATTCCCTGCCGTCCGGGTCAGCGTAGACGCTCCCGAACAGGATTTCCTCCAGCGCGGCGAGGTTGTCCGCAGAGCCGGACGCCACAAGCCAGCTCTCCTCGGTTTCGCCATAGCCGTAGGCCCGGATGACGTACCGGAAATAGTGCTGCTGCGTGTCCACCGTAGCCAGCAGGACAGATACCCGCTCTTTTCCGTCCACCGGGCCGGGAACCTTCCCGCGCGGGCGGGCGTCGCACAGGGCGAGGATGGCGTCTTCCGAGCGGGCCGCGTGCGACTCCACCCACGGCTCGGCGGCGTACTGGTTCCTGAAATTCTTGAGGTCATCCAATTTTCCGCTCTCCTTGTATTTGAGCCAGGCGTGGGCCACTTCGGACAGGCTCACGAAGTATGAAAGCCATGCGGGGATGTGGAAGCCCACCTTCACGGGACGGTGCGCGGCGACGTGGGCCATCAGCTCAAGGCCGGACGTGCGCTCGCGCCATTCCCCTCCCCTGACCGCCCGGTCGCGGTCGCCGTCATCCCACACCGCGCCGCAGTATTCACAGGCGTAGTAAGCCAGCCGCTTCGCCAGCACGGTTTCGGCGTCCGGTGACTTTTCCTCATCCTTTCCGGGCCATGCGATGCGCTCGAAATCCATGTGCTGGAAAAAGCCGCAGTGCGGGCAGCGCACCCAGAAATCGAAGCGGGCACCCGCCTCCTCGGTGAGCGCCTTCCAGATCGGGCCGTCCTCCGTGGTCGGGGTCGAGATTTTCACGACCTTGCGCCGGGTCCGCCATGTCGTCGTGCGCTTCTCCGCCAGCGACTCGGACGATGCCTCGTTTTTCGGGTTCTTGTACTTGTCCAGCTCGTCGAGGATGAGGATGCGGATGGGCTTGTTCCCGAGCCGCGAGACGGAACCGGACCAGCCGAGGTAAATCGGCATGTGCAGCAGGTTGATGCGCAGGCTGGAGGCGTCGTCCCCGTAGCCCGTCATGTACTGCCGGAGGCGCGGGGAGGCCTCGATCATCGGGATGATGCGGTCCTTGGCGTTCTCGCGGGCGGTCAGCTCGTCCGGGAAGACGTACATCACCGGGCCGGGGAGACGGTCGATGCAGTACCCGACGATGTTGTGGCCACACTCCGAGCCGCCCGTCTGGGGGCTCTTGCAGATGATGACCGTCTCGACGCCGGGAAGCCCGGACACGTCCATGATCCCGGTGAGGTACGGCGTGAACACGTTCCGCCAGCGGCCCCGGATGGCCGACATTTCGAGGACGCGGTGTTTCTCCGCCCATGCGCTGATCGGCACGGGCCTGCGGCGCTTCATCGCGGCCCGCTCCCCTTTTGAGAACCGGGTGGCCACGGTCAGTTTCCCCTCCGGCCGCTCCGCCATGCGCTGACGGAGCCACAAGGCCAGAGACGGCGGAAGCCATTTCGGTAACGGCACCGAAAGGACCATGCGCCGGCACTCCTTTTTCGGCATTTCGTACAAGGAAAACTGCGTCATACTATCCCTTCAACAATCCCGGAAACACTCGTTGGAAACCCTCCGGCACGGGGAGGGCCACCACGTCCTCGGCTTTCAGCACGATGGTGTGCCGTTTCATGATCTTCCCTTCAATGATCGGGTGCCCCCACCACTGGTCAGGGAAGCACTGGTTCCGGCCCCGCAGCACCACGGCGTAGCGGGCCGTCATCACCGTCATGCCGTGACGGAGCTTCATTGTGCGCCTCCGGAGAAACTTTCAGATGTGCCACGCGGTCATGGACCTCGGCGCGTTTGGCGTTGTTGAACCGATCCACCGTACCGACGAGGTAGCCCGTGATGCGCCGGATGCGCTCGAACTTCACGCCGTTGCCGACTTTTCCCTCTATGATGGGGAAGTGGTCGAACTCACGCATGGGGGTTGTGTTCATACTTCCTCCACGGTTGCCATGCTTCGTTGGGGAGCTCGTCAGTCACATCACGCTCTGCCCAATTTAAGAAGGACTCTACCGAAACCATCGGGTAACGCCGTCCCGGTGCAACTGCGGGGCCGTCATACTGCACCATTCGCTCATTGAGCCTCAGCACATGGCGATCATTGATATACCCATAGCAACATCGAGGATTTTTCCCTCGGTACACCCTTCCCTCTCTCAACTCTTTTATTTCCATCAATTTCCTGCGCGTTGTTCGGCAGCCGCGCCCCTGCCCTGCGTTATTCGTCGTCCGGTTCGTTTTCCGCTTCCGGTTCGGCGGTAAACGTGACCTCAATCTCGATGGGCTTCGCGTACTCGTTCATGGCCTCGTCGATGACCTGCTCGATATGCTCGACGAACGGCCCGGATTTCTTCGGGTTCCCCTCGACCAGTGCGATCACGTCGAGCGACCGCGCCTCAAATTCCGTTTTCAGGCTGGCGGACAGGGCCACGGCACGGGCGGCAAGCTCCTGATAGACGTCATCCCGCGAGATGTACTGGCCCTGCTTGACCTTGAGGATGAACTCTTCCTTGTCCGCCACGGCCCGTATCCTGCGGATTTCCTGCTCTTCCTTTTCCCGCTGCCGTCTGGCGGCGTCGGTGGCCAGCTTGTCCGGCGTCCCCGCCGTGGGGAGCGACGCCGCGTAGCGGTCAAGGTCACGCCGCTTGAAGGTGCCGTCCGGCTGCTTTCTCAGGCGTCCGGCCTTGATGTCGGCAAACAGCTTGGTCTGTCCGATTTTCCTCCCGCAATCCTCTTGCAGATAGGTGAGCGCCTCTTTCCACGTCTTGCAGTTCTGTCCTGCGTCCATCGCTTTCTCCAGCATGGCTGTGGCGCGTTCCAGAACGGCAAGATTTTCTTTCGAGGGATCGGAATAGACATCCTGCTGCGCTCTGTTCTTCGCATTGAGCAACGCTGGAATGTCGTTCTTCCTGCTCACTTCAACAAGGGAACGCAGTTTTTCGCCCTGATCCTTGTCCTTCTGTAAATCTTCCATACTGTCCTCGCGCCGTGTTGCGGATGGGCGCATGTGGTTTGGTGTCCATTTCGCCCTCCGTTGACTTGTGCAGTCGGGAGGGGCTAACCTTAGCTTGTGGTGGCTGGAGGCTAGTCCCTCCGCTTCCTAGGGGGCGTTCGGTGTTGGTAGCACCGGGCGTCCCCGCCTTTTTTACGGTTTACGGCAACAGGCTGAATTGCCCGTCATGCCGCCGACCGTTCCACTCGGGAACGTCGAGGTTGATGTTCTCCTTGATGAACGCGGCGAGCACCCTGCGATGGCACTCTTCCGGGTTCAGCTCGAAGCAACAGAGGATCGGGTCCGGTGTCCGCTTCTCGATCTCCTGAAGGTAGAGCCGCAAGGAGGACGGCGTGGGAAACCGGGATTCCAAGTCCTTCCTGTACGCCGCCTTCCAGTCCACGGCCTTCGGGTCGGACGGAGCGAACCGCTCGGCGCGCGGCCCGCTCCAGTTCCGATGCCACTTGGCGATGCAAACTTTCCGTTCTTTCGGGGCCTTGCTCGAAAAGAACGAGGTTTCAATGGACATTCTGGCCTCCTAAAAAGGCACGTCTCCGTCATAATCGCCGGAGGGTTGAGGGTTTTCTTCCAAAAACTGGCTCACAAGCTGCTCAAGCCGGACGCGCTTCGGCGTGTAGGCAAGGAACATGTCGATCAGGTCGCAGGTGGATTCGAACCCGTATTCATCCGCCAGCTCGTCCAGCGCGACGCCGCCGTTCTTCACCAGCAGGTTCGGCAGCTTGCGGTTGATGTCCTTGATCGTGTCCCTGTCGTAATCGGCGGCGACGCTGTGGTAATTGACCCTGCGGCGGTTCCAGATTTCGTCAATCACCGCGTACTCGTCGCTGACGACTTCCTTCGCCAGCTTGCGGGCTTCTCTCTCTGTCATGGCTCTGCTCATTGACTTTTTGGCGGGCAGGAGCCAAACTCAATCCGTACATGAAGGACTTGGCTCCTTTTCGTATCGGGGCGGTAAGTGGCATTACCGCCCCACTCTTTTATGCAAGGCCGGGGAGCATTATCTGCCCCCGCTTCACCTTCTCCTGCCTCGGCACGATCCCCATCCACATCTGGGCCACATTGCCCTTCGTGTAGTAGACGGACTTCCCGCCGCGTTCCCGCCATGCAATCCGCAGAGCCATCCAGAAATACAGGCTGGCCGGACCTCCAAAACGGTTCGCTCCGAACCGGGCCAGATTCCAGGCCGTTACCATCAGCTCCTTGAGTTCCTGCTTGCGCCTTGCGTCCATGCCGTTCTCCTTTTGATTGAAAAAGTTCAACCATAAAAAGAATTTAGCATGTTACACCTGTTATGCAAGAATTTTTTGTATTTAATTACTCGAATTACTTATATTTTTTATTCCAGAGCGCGAAGGCCTCCGCAAGCGTCCGCGCCCCGAACGGGGCATAGTAGTTGAGGGCGTACTGGCCCGTTTTCTTATCCTGCTTCCGGCTGTAGAGCTGGAAGCACCCCCGGTACTTCATCGAGACAGGCCCCTTGGCGAAGGCCGTGGTGATGACCCATCCCACCCGCTTGTTCAGCTTGGCGTCCACCCATTCCTTGACCTCGCGGCTGGTGAGCAGGAGCAGCACGAGCTTGGCCAGCCGCTTTTCCACATCCGAGGCCACGGCGAGATCGCACATGATGTACAGGGATTCGTCTCCGCCGGGGTTGCCTTCCGGGAGTTTCCACTGGGCATGGCTCGTCTTCATGAAGTCGGCCTTGCCGATGACCTGCCCATCCAGCGTGAGCACGATGCAGACGTCCACGCCGCCGTCGAAGTAGTCGATGCGCTTGGCAAGGTAGAGTTCGTTCAGCCGGAGCGACTGCGCCCGCTTGACCGGGGCGAAGCCGGGAACCTCGTCCCCGGACACGGCCCGGTTCGCGGGCCATATCGGGCCGACCGGGGCGGTTTTGGCCGAGGAGCGGATCACGACCTTCTTGGCTTGCTTCGCCACGATGTAGGTCGTGCGGCCACGCCCGCGGGGAAGCACCGCCGAAGGCTGGCCGAGGAGCGCGTACACTTCGGGGAGGTCCTTCTCCAGCACGACGTAATACGAGTCGAACCGGGCGATGGCCTCGAACAGCTCCAAACTCTTGTCGGTCATTTCCCGGTAGGCCGGGGGCGTCCATTCGACCGTGGCCCGGAGCAGCGCCTCCAGCTTCTCGTACCCGGCCTTGTATGTCGGCGGGAAGGCAAAGACGGTGTGCCCGGAGTCGCTCTTTTCAAGCAGGTCGAAGCCGTCGCGGGCTTGGTAGTCGATGGGGCCGATGTGGGCCTTGTAGGTTTCGAGCTTGGCGCAGGTCTTTTCCATGAGTGTATCCCACGCCTCCCGGCTGTGCTGCACCATGCGCATCTTGAAGGCGTTGTCGCCCTTCCACACCTCGCGCAGATCCATGAGCAGGCTGATGGAGGCCGTCAGTTCCAGCGGCGAACCCGTGCGGAGCAGCCCCCGGAGGTGTTCCGGGCAGTCTTCCCGCTCCCGAGCCTCCAGCGTCCAGCCGGACAGGTACGCGCCGAGCGCCGAGGTGTAGAGCGTCACGTCACAGGCCGTTATCGTCCCGGCGAAGCCCGCCGAGCGCAGCACGCTCGGGACGGTAAAGTTCCCGGCGCCGACGATCAGGCAAGGCAGGTGCACGTCCTTCGCGTACTGCGCGAGGACCTGACGGACGGATGTGGCCACGGCTCCGATGAAGCTCATGCCGCGCCCTCCGCCGCTCGTTCCGGCTTGTGGTTGGCAATGGCTTCCTCGGCAAGATCCATGAGCTTGAGCATGGCAAGGGAGGCGTTCCGCACGTCGAACGTCTTTTTCGTCGCTTCCAGCAGGTCAAAGAAACGGTCGAACTGCTTCACGTCCGCCAGCCAGATTTCCTTTGCCGGCAGCCCGTCCAGATCATCGAGCACGGCGTTCAGGCGTTCGGCCTCGCTGTCGACGAAAGCGAAGGTCATGGTGCGCGTGCTCACCTGCGGCGTGGTGAAGGACGTCAGGTCGATCTTGTCCAGCTTCTCCACCACGTCCGAGGACAGGCCCGCGTAGGTCTTCTCCGCTATCTCCTCAATCTCTGCCCACAGCTCGGCAAGGAGCGCGGGATCGTCCTCCCCCACGAGGGCGTTGTGGGAAAGCTGGATGGCCACGGCTTGCGACCGCGTGAGGTCCTCTTCGATGATCATGACGAGGATGCGCTCGATCCCCGCCTCGACGGAGGCTTGTACGCGGTGGTTCCCGGAGAGGACTTCCACCCTGCCGTCGCTCAGGCGGTGGCACAGGGGCACGGACGACAGCCGCTTGTCCCGCCCGATGTTCGCCGTGAGCTGCTGGAACACGTCTTTTTTCAGTATCCGGGCGTTCTTCTTGAGCAGGGAAATGTCCTTCGGGTCCATGACCGCCAGCGTCAGGGCGTCCCCGTACAGCGCCTTGCTGATGCGCGAAAGCGTGTCGTTCTCAGTCAAAAAATCCATGTTACCCCCATATCTTCAAAAGGTTATGTGCGCCTATCTCTGCCGCGACGTGTGCCGACAGCCAGTCCCACAGGGCGTCGGAACCGTCCTGAAACCGCCAGAACGCCTCGAACTGGTCACGGTGCCGCTTTGCCCACGAGTGGCTATAGCTCCACTCGAAGCCGCCTTCCTCCAGCTTCACGAACAACACCGGGACGCCCTGCCAGAGCTGCCAAGCCCGCCGCACGTCTTCCGGCACGTCCTCCGGACGCAGGTAATCCGGCATCGCCGCCAGAAAACGCGTATCGGCAAGTCCCGGACTGGTCGTGCATCTTTCCGGTCCCCCTTCCTTTTCTCTTAGAGAAGCCGGGCTTTCGGGGCTTCGCCCCTCCCCCCCCAAAGAAACAGAACCAGATGACAATGTGTCCAACTGTACGCCTTGCGGCATAAGCGAAATCGTCTCAGGCAAGCCTCCGTCCAGCCACTCCCGGATGTCCACGCCCATCTCAAAGGCGTTGCCGGGGTCTTTGCCCTCCGGCGTGGGCCAGCGCAGACAGGCGGCATACGTGGAAAGCCACCACTCCAGCCCGACAATCCCGGCCCCGGAGTCTTCGTAGTCGAGGGCCAGCAGGATGCAGACGGCATTCCTGAGTTGCCCGTGGGCCACGGTGTCCGGCTTGGTCTGGTTGGAGCGAATAGCCACGGCCCCTATCCGGCGGCCTGCCGCATGGTGGCAGAGGATGGCGTCCAGTTCCCCCTCCACGACAACGAACGCCCGGAGATTGGGATTTCCGCCTTCTGGAAGCAGCAGCATGGGCTTGGAACAGGAGCCGGACAGTTCCAGATACTTCGCCGGGCGAGTTCCGTCCTCTCTCTCCTTTATGTCCTGACTCGGGCGGCGAATCCGCAGGTTGATCAGCTCACCACCCTCGAACGTGGGGATCACTATGCCGCGAGGGATGAACAGCCATGTCTGGTCCTTGCCGTTCCTCTGCTTCGGCGGAAGCCCGAGGACGGAACGCGCCCGGAACCGTCCGGGCTTGCCGTTCTCGCCAGCCAGATAGCCGAGGCGGTACGTCCGGATGACCTCTTCCGTGATGCCGCGCTTCGCCAGCCAGTTGAGCGCCTCGGGATGATTCCAGATTTCGGCCTCGGCTTCGGCCAGCAACTTCGCCGCGTAGTTTTGCCACCTCTCCGAAGGCCCTTCCTTGACGGACGGCTGCCATGCCGCCCGCACTTGCGGTTCCAGCGGAGCGGGACGGCGGCGGGGGCGTACAGGCATGTCCGAGATGCCCAGTTCGGCACAGGCTTCACGGAAGCTCATACCCTCCATGTCCATCATGTACCGGATGCTGTCGCCGGTCCTGCCGCAGCGCCGACACGAGAACACGCCGGGGATGTGCTTCTCGGTGCAGGTATGGCCAAGGTCCCTTTCCCGGTCGGGCCAGATCATGAAGCGGTCGGACTTGCCGACTTCACCACCACAAATCGGGCATGGGCCATTCCAGCCATTCCCTCGGGCTTTCACGCCAGCACCGAAACGGTGCCGATAAAGTTCCAGCATGGTGCTCATAGCGATCTGTTCACATCTGTTCAGAGGTTTCTTTACTTATCTATTTATTTTATTTATATTTTTATACTTTTGAACAGATGAACAGATACTATACATGATTTATATACGTGACATATGCAGGCAGGCGGATCACGCATGGAAGAGTGTGGGGTAATCTGTTCATCTGTTCAAATGAGAAAAAAGCATTCTATTCTTGCATATTACAAATTTTTATCTCGTACAGTTTTGTACAGATTCTTTTCCTTGCGCGCCTCTTCCTCGCGGCGTTTCTCTTCCAGCCTGTCTTTCCATGCGGGCGTCAGATCAATTCCGAGCCTCCGTGTGCCCGCACTCCGGATCATGGCGATGTCCTTTTTATTCAACATGATGGCAAATGCCTTTGCTGAAATGGAATAGCGTTTGTCCTTGTTCTCGGCATACCATATACAGAACGCCTCATGGAGATCGCTTCCGTGTACCCTCAAGGTGTACTTGGTCTTGTCCTCCTGATGCGCCTCCGTGATGCAGCACTCTTCGATGAACTGACCGAGATCGTCCCAACTCGACCGCTGATCCTGCGTCCACCCCTTCACCTCCGGCGGCACGTTCAGTCCCCCGTCGCGCAGGTACTCCATCGCCCCCTGCACCATGCGGACGAGCACCCCCTTGGCCTCGGCCTGAATCTTCTCGTCAAGGTTCTTGTCCGCCTGACGCTCCCACGGCTGTTGCGGATCGTCCACGAAGGACAACCCCCATTTGACGATGTGGGCACGGCTCCAGAAGGCGGCATCGTCCGCCTTTGCCTTCGGCAGTTCGTTGGTGGTCATGATCGGGAGGTGCGTCTGGAGCCACGAGGTCATCTGCTTGTCCATCAGGCCGCGGGCCGTGATGAAACCGCCGCCTGTGAGCTTCTTGAGCTTCGCCAAGGCGAATTTCTGCCCGTCCTCGGCTTCGTTGATCCACGCTATGCTCATGCCGCGCAGGGCCAGCACGTCCGGGGTAGGCGAAGAACTGTTCTTCGCCTGTTGTTGCTGGAGGAACATTTCAACCTGCACGTCACCGGACAACGCCATGCCGAGGACGTGCGTCACCAGCTTGATCAGGGTATCCTTGCCGTTTCGCCCATGC
>QWCN01001866.1_pt1 | contig 29919 bp, 18 predicted proteins | sample 1972711 | NCBI WGS metagenome assembly QWCN01 (sample SAMN09866707, study PRJNA288562) | Human gut metagenome isolate term1_stool, whole genome shotgun sequencing... | isolation source: gut | host: Homo sapiens | place: USA: California
CAGTAGGGCAACCCACAAGTATGAGCTGTCCTCTGTGCCTCGTATATACCTCTTGATAATTTGGCGATTTCAACGAGTATAAGGCACTTTCCTTATTATGTTCCAAAACTTTGTCCCGAAAGACGATGCAAAGATAGTGAAAAAATTCGTATCTTTGCACTTCAAATAGTTGAAACTTATGAATATAGAAGATATTATTGGTAGATGGGCTTATATAAATAGCAATCAAGATATTGCTTATAAGATTATCCGAATACATAACATAGACTCAACTCTAAAAGCTGAATTGAGTGCAAATAACGGTGCACCTGCATATGAGCTATTAACAAAACTGACATTCATTACAGATGTAACAAAAGTGCATGAATTGGAAACAGAAAGAATTCATAACGGTTTATAATCATCGTCATATTCTGTTTTTACGTGGGTAACATGACCGTTATCGTCAATTATTACACTGACTTTTTTACATTCAATTCCTTTGCTGGTATAGATAGAGAATATCTCATCTATTATATCTTTGGGTATAACAGATGAATTACGCCTACACCACTGCGTTAAAATTTCATCGTTATCGAATGGTAAATTCAGTTCTTGTGCTATCTGATGTAATTCATCCAAAAGTTGTTCTTTTATCATAACTTTTTACTTATCAAGTATTCTATAATCGGGATTGACTTTCATTTTACTCCGTATCGTAATATCATTGAAGAGTTTACGAATGCATAGAATGCCTAAACTATCACCTAATTGGGGGAATTTACGATGAAACCTTTCTGAAAATAAGTGCAACCGCAAAGAATGCTTTTCTTCATCCTTATAATCAAACTGTTCCTCAAACATAATTTGATTGTTACGTTCTCCTCTGACGATGATATTAGCCTCTTTACCACCGTGGTCTTGTACTTCGATTGAAATAATTGTCCTGTTCATATTTACAAATTTTCCTTATTCTATATCTGAAAACTTTGGAAGTATAAGTGGATGATTTATAGCAGTATTAGTAAAATGCTTATTCTATTGTTCAGATGAAAAACTTGCTTTACCTTTGCATTATAACTTTAAAATATACGTTTTATGGATATTAAAAAAGGACAAAGATTAAGAGAAGAATGGGATGATAAGCCATGCGACCATCCAAGTTTTGAAAAAGAGACTCAAGGGCAAGTTTTATCCTATGGGTATGTAGAAGAAAAGACAGGTGATTACATTTGTACTCAATGCGGCGAAACATTTACAAAAACCGAAAAAGATGAAATTGAAGCTAATAGAGCCAAAAAGTAATCGAGAAATTAAGGGAATAGCCGTCAAGGTTATTCCCTTTACTGTTTAATCAGTTATTATAAATCAGACAAAGCCTATTTAGGGTATTGTCGTAAATAGTCACCAAACTTTAAAAGAAAAAAAGAATGAAAAAGAGAATGCTGACACTTCCGTTGCTTTCGTTAGCAATTTGCGGGTATGCCCAGGCACAAGCCGACTGCATAGAAGGCAACCCTGTCATGAAAATCAATGAGACGTCCACGTTCGAGGCTCCCAAGAATGAAACTGTCGCCCATTACGATTGGACGGCTCCTATCGGTTGCAAAGTCGTATCGGGACAAGGAACACCTTCCGTCGAAATTTCATCTTCCTTTCTATCACAAGACAGCCCGGTCCGCCTGATAAGAACATTCACCGATGAACACAAAGATACCTTGGAGACTCCTATAAAATTCTGCCGCTACGTGCAAAGCATACAAGACCACACCATTGCTCCGGGAGAGACAATAAATATAGGAGGAAAAGATTACTCCGAAGCTGACATTTACTACACACCGGCCGAAGGTGAAAACGCCTGTGGACAAGTCGTGGCACACCGGCTGACCGTGGAGCCTAAAACCGGCAGCTATGCCGATATGACGAAACCTTACCTCCAAAGCGCGGAAGATACCGCCATCTAGATTAGCTGGAAAACCTCTTTCGAAAACACCCCTAAAGTCATTTACGGAACTTCAAAAGACCAACTGACGCAGACCTTAGAGGGTACCATTGACAATCTTTCAGAAGACGGTTTCCCATATTATTGGAACTCCATCCGCCTCACCGGACTGCAACCCAACACAGTGTACTATTACCAAGCTATCAGCGACGACAAGAAAAGCGAAGTATGCCATTTCCGCACCATGCCGACCCCCAAAAGCCATGAACCCATGCGCATTCTGTTAATGGGCGATCACCAAATCAAAAGCCGAAGCGGATATGAGTGGCTAATGAAAGCAGCACAACGTAAGATTGAAGAAAAATATGGCGACCTTACCGAAAACATCAACATGATTATGAATATCGGTGACCAAGTGGACGTGGGTACATTGGACCAATACGAACAGATACACCTGTTCAAATCGCAACTCATGTCACCTTATCTCCCCATCATGACAGCCGTGGGAAACCATGAAACTTATAACGACCCGGGTATGCAGAGATATGCCGCACATTACCACTATGAGAACCTTACCTATCAAGGTATCAGCAGTGGCACGGAAAACTATTACGCTTACCAAGCCGGCCGTATACTTTTCGTTGTTTTGTCCACTGAACATACCGGCGACGCCCAAAAAGAATGGGTGAGAAAAATTGTAGATGCTGCCAAAAAAGACGATTCTGTAAACTTCATTATCAGTGTAAACCATCGGCCTATCCAAGCTGAGCAATACGTTGGTGACATCTCGGCATGGGTTAGAAATGAAATCATACCCATTCTGTCCGAGACTCCGAAGCACGTACTGAACTACGGAAGTCACCACCATTTGTACCATAGGGGGCAGTTGACCGATTATCCGCTATATCACATCATTAACGGCGCTGCCTCTTGGGATCAAATGTGGGGCATGTCTTCCGAACAAGACTACGATGACGTACAAAAAACCATTGACTATTGGGGCTACCAGATTCTGGAGTTTGATTTCGATAAAAAAGAAATGAAAGCGGAGTGTTATGCCATCGGTAACAAGGAACTGGTAGTGGACAATATTCTAATAGACTCCTTCAGTCGCACTTTGGGTAAAGCTGCTCCGGAAAAGCCGGAAATCAAGGAAATAACAGAAGAGACCATCACCCTGCCTTATACGTTTAAAGGAAGTCCATATAAAACCACTACGAATGAACAACTAAATAGCGTACAATACCAATTCTCACTCAACCAAGACTTTTCTACCATAGAATACAACAAGGTACGCGACGTCGAAGACCTTTACGGTTCTACGGGGAAACCTTTACACATCCCCATTGACCTCAATGAAAATATAGACATCACCCAACTTACCATTGAGAAAAACAAACTGATAAACGGTACCTATTATGTAAGGATGAGATACCGCGATGCCAATATGGAATGGTCGGAATGGTCGGACACCAGACAGTTCACCGTAGAAGGAAGTATAGCAGGTAAACCTTCCATTTCCATAACGGACACAAGCGTAACACCAGGAGAAGCCATTACCATCGACTACAAATATGCTCCTGAAGGTCAAAACGCATGGATCGGCATCTACCGCAAAGGAGAAGAACCGCATTCCGTTCTTTCGTACAAATGGAAATATACCCCGGGCTCAATCCGGTTCAATGAATTTCACCATCGACGAAACCAACGAATACTATGCCGTGCTATTTGAAGATGAGGGATATACGGAAATCAGCGAAAGAATCCCGTTCTATGTCGGTCCCGAACCGCAAATCAGTCTGGAAAAGAGCGAATTCGAAGAAGGTGAAGACATCGTGGTGACCTACTCCAACGCACCGGGTTTGAAGAACGACTGGATCGGCATCTATAAGCGGGGAGAAGTTCCCGGTACATCCGATACATCCGATTCATGGGATTACCTCGGCGGAAACACCGAAGGCACACTCACTTTGGCGAAAGATCTGCCCAAAGGATATTATTTCTTGAATTACTTCACCTTGGGACAGTACTTCGAACCGCGTGAACGAGTTTATTTCTCTGTAGGCAAAGACATATCTTCGCTGTCTACCGACAAGACGGAATTCTCCACCGATGAAGCAATTCTCATCCACTACAAGGACGGTCCGGGTACACCGAAAGACTGGGTGGGTGTCTACAAAGAAGGCAAAGACCCCAACGTGGACGAGCTTGACGGCTTCTATTACACTTACGGAGCCACGGAAGGAACCATGAGCATCAAAGCCGGTACGCTCGAACCCGGAAACTATTTCAGTGCCTTGTTCATTAACGATTCCTATGACGAAGTTTCCCCGAGAATCCAGTTCACCATAAAGGACGGCACGGGCATCAGACAAGCTAAAAATGAAGACGGACCATTCTTCTATCCCAATGCTAACGGCTCGCTGCGTATCGAAGGTAACACCTATGAAACAGCCGACATCTTCAACTTGGCCGGAAACCGTGTGCGTCGCACGACTTTGACGGAAGGCAACTGCACTATCGACTTCGCCGACCTGCCTGTCGGAATTTACATCTTCAAATTCCACAACGGGACGGACAACTGCATCGTACACAAAGTCATCAAAAAATAATCCCACACGGAAATATCATTTCCCCAAAAAGGAAGTGCCGGAAGCCTCGGCTTGATAGCCTCTCTTCCGGCACTTCCTTTCTGTTCGTTTTTTACGACTGTCCTTCGGTAGTCCGTACCGGATTATTGCTCGGGTAGAACCAACCGTTTTACCAGCCCCTCCAGCGCGCCCAAATTATGAGGGTCTGCATTTACGTCAAGCACATGACCGTCTACACCGATAAGACGATAGGAAGGAAAACTGTTCACGCCCAAATATTGTTCTATGGCCTGCTGCTGGTCGTCCGGCAGGTTATAATGCACCACATTGTCACCCAGCACGTCGTATTGTTTGATGACGTTCTTCCACGAATCTTCCGCAGAGCCGTTAGCCAAGTAAAGGAACACCACACCGTAAGGACGCATCCGCTCGAACAGTGCATGCGAATGGGACAAGGCTTCCTTACACGGCCTGCACCAAGTGCCCCAAATGTCGAGCAACACGAGTTTGCCGCGATAAGGCTCCGTGAGCTTACGCAGCAATGCCTCGCCGCCGGTCACGTCCTTCACGTCTTCTGCCGACTTCAGACTGCCCACTCCGGACAAGTCCCGGTTTTGGATAGCCACGTACTTCTCCTGTTCCCTGCTGACGATATCCCATCCGCCCTCAAGCCTGATTTCCCGTTCGGCCTTTGTCATCATCCTGTCCGGCAAAGGTTTCCGTATGTTATCAATCTGCCTGTAAAGATTCCTGGCTAAATGGATTTGGCATAGGATACTGTCGCACCCCACCGATTCCGCGTTTTCTTTCCAGAAATCTATGTTATCCGCCAATACCTCCTCGTTCAAAACATCCTCGAAACGTTTGAAGAGCGGTATGAAACGTTGCTCCAAATCACCTTTCCCAAACTCCACCACCATTTGTTGACGCAACGAATCCGACGGCTCCGCATTCAGTTTTTCTTGTAGTTCCTTAATGGCCAACCGATAAGCCTCCACGGTGTGTGCCTCCTCCTCCGTCATCGAGATTTCACCTTGCTGCCGCAAACGCTTGAAGGCATTGAATACGGCATTGCCCCTCACCTTGTCTTTCGCCTTTGAGGAATGGCCTATATAATCCCTCATCAATATGCCAAAATTCTGGCAAAGCGTATAGGGTTTGGGAGGACGCTGCCAGACTTTTGTCCGGACAAAGTCCACGTAATCTTCGGGCAACCGCCAATCGGGCACCGCAAACCGCGCCTGCATCATCGAACGGCCCAACCCTGTCAAAGCAAAAGATTCCATAAAGTAACGGTAACGCCGCGAAAGGTTGGGATGCTCCCCCACGCGCCGTGACAGTTCCTCTACCGCATGCCGGTACTTTTCCTCCATCTGTGTCCGGAATTCATCGACCGTCCCTTGCCCTTTCCGGAGATAACCATCCACGTACAAAGGAGGATGCGTCTGCAATTCGTTTTGAAACCGGACATCTTCTCCCATGAAAAGCACATGGCCGGTGGAGAAATCGTGCAACAGGAAATAAGTCTCCCCCGGCTCCACCACCGTGTTGATGCCCTTCCGCCCTATGTCGATATAGATTTCCGACGTATTGACCAACGGCACACGCACGGAGAAACGCCCGGTCGAATCCATGGCCGCCACAAAGGATTCCTGTTTGTCCGTAAAGATGTTGTTGCGTAATATTTCCACGCTTCGCCCTTTCTCCCACGCCTCGGCAGGCATGTCCTTCATCCAACCCACGATGGTCACGCTGTCGTCCGCACGGTAACCGTTGTCCTTGAACCCCTCCTGCAGGTCTTCCACGGGATAGTCAGGCAACGCCGCCCCCGTAATCAGACTGCACTCCACGGCCGGTTCCTTGCCCACGGTGATGCGACGCGTGCCGCGTTTTTCTTTGCCCACCTCCACAGCGAGCTGCTCTCCGCCATAGGCAATCACCCATTGGCCACGCCCGTCTTTTCGTTCATCCCGGCTCACAACACTCCAAACCTTACCGTCGTATATCACGCCGTCGCCGGAAAAGCCGACAAACCAATCTCCCGTACGCACATCGCGCCAATAGGTGTCCTCCATCCCTTCGGGCCGATAATCCTCCGGACGGATATTGTAAACCGTCCATCCTCCCGGTTCTACCAGATTCATCTTTACCGTCCCAAGCGGTACGGCATCGAATGTCAACGTAAAGTCCACTTCATCGCTCTCAGGCATCGTGTACCGTTCCCCAAGGGGAATGCCCGAGGCATCCCTCACGGGAAAGTTCCGGCCATCCGTTTGCAATTCCGTCGTGCGCAGGATTTGAATCCAATAACCTGAAGGGTAATGTACATGGCACGACACTTCCGTGCGGTCCGCATGGAGCACCACCTTGGTTACCTCTACAATAGAATGGGTATAGCCCACCACGGGATGGTGCCAAACCACGGAATCGCTCGCCCAAGTACCGACCACGGCAAACGTAACCCACAACAATGCAATAAGTTTCAGTTTCATGTGTTTCATCATGGAATTATCTAAATTAACCGGCATAAATTTACACATATCCCAAAGCCCGGCAAAGCCATGCGTCGGGAAAAGCCGGCACGTTTTGTTTTTTTAGGATTTCCATTCCGTAATCCGGGTAAAAATACCTGTAATCCGGATAGCAGGCTTCCCGGTAAAACCGCGTATCTTTGCACCATCATTTCAAAACGACAAATTCATCTGTTTATGGTATTAGAAAACATCAACTCTCCGGAAGATGTGAAAAAATTGTCTCTGGAAGAACTCAACCTGCTGGGCGGAGAAATGCGCGAAGCATTATTGCACCGCCTGAGCAACCACGGCGGCCATTTCGGTCCGAACTTCGGCATGGTGGAAGCCGCCATCGCCCTGCATTACGTGTTCAACTCACCGGAAGACAAGATGGTCTTCGACGTGTCCCACCAAAGCTATCCCCACAAGATGCTGACCGGACGGAAAGAGGCTTATCTCGATCCGGAAAAATACGATGACGTGTCGGGCTACTCCGAGCCGTCGGAAAGCGCACACGACCATTTCGTCATCGGCCATACCTCCACCTCGGTCAGCCTGGCCGGAGGACTGGCCAAAGGCCGTGACCTGAAAGGCGAAAAAGGCAATGTCATTGCTGTAATCGGAGACGGTTCGCTGAGCGGCGGCGAAGCTTTCGAGGGATTGGACTACGCAGGAGAATTGGGCACGAACCTCATCATCGTGGTCAACGACAACCAGATGTCCATCGCCGAAAACCACGGAGGCCTGTACCGCAACCTGCAGGAGCTGCGTGAAAGCCAAGGCACATGTCCTTGCAACTTCTTCAAGGCCATGGGACTGGATTACCTGTACGTAGACCAAGGCAACGACATCGGAAGCCTCATCTCGGCATTCCAAAAGGTGAAAGACATCGACCACCCCGTCGTGGTACACATCAACACCCTGAAAGGCAAGGGATACCGCCCGGCCGAAGAACACAAGGAACCATGGCACTACTGCGCTCCGTTCGACATCGCGACCGGCGAACCCAAACACAAGTCCGACGACGGAGAAGACTATGGCACGCTGACTGCCGACTACCTGTTGGCGAAGATGAAAGAAGACCGCCGCGTGGTAGGCATCACGGCAGGAACACCCACCATCATGGGATTCACCGAAGACAGACGGTTGGCAGCCGGACGGCAGTTCGTGGACGTGGGTATCGCCGAGGAGCACGCCGTCGCTTTGGCTTCCGGCATCGCTAAGGCTGGCGGCAAACCGGTATTCGGCGTATGCAGTTCGTTCATCCAACGGGCTTACGACCAACTTTCGCAAGACCTCTGCATCAACAACAACCCGGCCACGCTGCTCGTATTCTGGGGTTCGCTCTCGACCATGAACGACGTGACGCACCTCTGTTTCTTCGACATCCCGCTCATCAGCCACATCCCCAACATGGTCTATCTCGCCCCGACCTGCAAGGAAGAATACTTCGCCATGTTGGAATGGAGCCTGCGGCAAGACAGCCACCCCGTAGCCATCCGCGTACCGGCACTCGGGCTGACGCATGCCGACCGGGAAGTAGCCGCGGACTATAGCGAATTGAACCGCTATGAGGTGGTAAAGAGGGGAACAAAAGTAGCCCTGCTCGCTTTGGGTTCCTTCTTCCCGTTAGGCGAATCCGTCGCACATATCCTGAAAGAAAAGGCCGGTATAGAAGCCACTCTCGTCAACCCGCGTTATATCACCGGAACGGACGACACCTTATTAGACACACTGAAAACCGACCACGCCCTCGTGGCCACGTTGGAAGACGGCATACTGGACGGCGGATTCGGTGAGAAAATCGCCCGCTACTACGGCACAAGCCCCATGAAAGTACTCAACTTCGGTGCCCGCAAGGAGTTCGTAGACCGCTTCGACGTGGCGGCATTCCTCCGCGACAATCACCTGACGGCGGAACAGATTGCCGAAGACATCCTCGCGCAGTTATAAAAATTCCACTTAAAAGAGGCAGCCCCTATACAAAAGGAACTGCCTCTTTGCCACATATATAAAAGAGCCTTACTGTTATTCCAACAAAATCACCTTGGCTGTCTGATTATCCATGCCATACATCGTCTTGCCCACTGGCGCACCGATAAAAGTGCCATCGGCTATCACGAACTTACGTCCTTCCAACGAGATATAATCGCCCGCCACGGCATCAGACTGCGAGAACTCTACAGCCGAAGCCAAATGTCCCGGATAATAAACCAAGATACAACGAAGCCCTAATAAATCGCGCACCAAACGGGTAAAAAGGATGCTACGGTCCTCACAGTCGCAATATGGATAGTAAAGGGATTCCTCTGCAAAAAAAGCCCGGTCGTCTCCCCATACCTTGTCGTCATACTCGTACTCGAAGCCCGTCTGCACGAAATTCAGCAACTTATTCACAGCCGTCAACTGGTCGCATCCGTTTATGGCAGCTTTCAAGTCCGGATATATCTGACGCTTCACATCCTCACTCATCGGCGTATTGGCATACATAGCCCAGCGGCTTAAAAAATTTTCGCCCACCATCGAAGTGGGATAAGAGGAATAGAAGTCCATCAGATTCTTATTCGAGGACAGGTTTACCTTTACCTCCGGATAACGCTCGGATTGACGCGTCCGTGATGATGTGGCAGACACAGCCAACCTTGGAGATGCAGCGAACCAAAGGGACAAGCTCTGTTCCCCCTGAAATGCATTGTCACTAATGTATATGCTCGAAGGGCACTCCCCATAAGGATAGAATCTCTCACCTCCCACGTTATAATGCGGTATGTCGTAAATGATGTGGCGAGATGCGAAAAGCATATGCAAAACACCGGAATCATCGCGTGCCAACCTCATCTTGTAGCCGGATTGGCAATACAAGTAAGCCATAAGCAAAACAGATTCGTTCGTACCCTCTCCAAAGAGTTTTTCGGCCACAGCCTGCAACATCTCAAGGTAAGCCCAATCGCCCATCTTATACTCCGTACGCAACTGTAGGCAATCATAAACCAAATTGGTGTACTGCTGCCCTGACAGTTCCAACCACGCAGCAGAAACCACATCTTCTCTTGCGCCTGTCATCTGCAAAGCCGACGAGGTATCGAACCGTACGCTTAACTTAGTGCCAAACCACAAGAAATCCACTTTCGGCATCGGTTCCGGATTTTCCTTTATGGGTTCCACGGGTTTGGGTTGTGGAGCAGGCTTGGGAACTGGAATGACCACATCATAAGGCAATGGCTCCGGGGCGGGGAAAGGCTTATCCCTCTCCTCTTCAGGGTAAATCACCGGAGGCACATCGTCTTCTTTGGGAATGACGAGAGGTTTCTTCTCTGTAAACTCTTCCCACGGATTCTTCAAAAACTCGGCATACTCTTTGTTAATCTTCTTCCGGAAGTTATTGAAATCCTTATGGATAGCCCGTCGGAAAGATTCAAAATCTTCCTTAAAGTCATCCCCGAAGTCATCATTCTGAGCCTGTACCTGTCCGAAAAAGCACAATGCCACGCCCACTACAACAGATGCCTTCTTCATATCCTTATACTAAAATTCTTCGCTCAGCACCTCGTCCACGATACCGTCCAACTCGCTGTCCAAGCCGTCACCTTCCGCTTCAAGTTCCTTTGCCAACTGGCGTTTCATTTGGGTTTTCATGATTTTCTTGTCATAGGCCACGGTGACCTGCACTTGGTAATTGTTGTTCGGCAACACGCGGTAAATATGCACCACGGGCGTCATCATGGTCAACGTGGCATCCGTTATCGCCCGTCCACGGTCATGGAATTTGTCCACCGTGGTGGCATCAATGGCCGAATGTTGGGCATTGTCTTGCTTACGCTGCATGGCCGCGGCTATCTTCGTTTCCAACATACTGGCTATCTCGGCCTGGCACTGTGCACGTGCGGAAGAATAACCTACCGATTCGGAACCGGATGTCACTGTGGCATCGTGGACGATGTAGCGGGACATGGCTTCGCCGGCATCGTTAGCCATCAGTTCCTGCCTCATGAGTTGCGCCCGGGTAAACTGGCTGGCCATGGCCAAGCCCCCGGCGGGCACCACCCAGCCGTCTTTCTTGTATTGCTTCGCTTGCTTCTTTGCCTCTTTGGAAGGTTTGGCATTCAGCATGTCCATATTCACCTTGTCCAACTCGCGTTGTTGTTTGGCCAATTCTATCGCACTTTGGGCGTAACCTGCCGACACCGCCATGAACGCCACGGCCAATAATACAAAAATCTTTTTCATAATACCATGTTTTTAAAATGAATAAATGTCAGTCGTTATAAAAGTCACCTGCGCTGAATATCTTCGACATCGAGACCTCATTAGGCTGCCACGTACGCACCTTGATTTGCGGTGCATTATGGTCGGTCATATCCACCAACAGGAAGAGGTAGCCTTTGTCCGCGTAACGGGAAGAGGTGTACTCCTGACCTATCTGTATGCCGTAGATTTCCGCATCTTCATATTTCTCCAACCACTGCACGTCATTGTTCGTAAAACGCAGGTTGATGAATTCGTTCAATTTGAACGTACGGGCCAAGTTGGCCAAATAGGTCTCCTTGTCATAACGGTTGTATTTGATGATGTCCTGCCCTTCGAGCGAGATGGCGCGGTCCTCCGGCACCTTGGCAAGGTTACGTTTCACGATGTTGCCCACGATGATTACGGCATCATCGGCAAAGATGTCACGGATATAATCCAGACGTTTCAGGCAATAAGCCGTCTTGTAGTTTTCCAGAAACTCCATGATCAATTCGCGGGTTTCGTCTTTCCATCCGGGTGCATAACGGTTCAAGATGTCCGACTCCGCCACTTTCCCTAACCCGAAAGCCACATTGGAGATTTTCTTGTCCGGGTTGAACGTGAATACCACGTCTTCCACGAACGTCTTTTTCCGCTTGCCGCTCATGAACGAAAACGACATCTGCAACCCACGTGCCACCACCTGCCCGCTAGTGCTGCGGTAATACACCATATCGGGTTGCCCCACCACACGTCCCGTGCCGTAAGAAATCAGCTTGTTGTACACGTCCAGGCCTTCGAGCGTGAAACACGAACTGGCCTTCACGTAGTTGCGCGACTTGATGGCCGCCAACACCTTTTCCATCGCTTCGCAATACAAGGCATCGTCGTCCACCGTCTGCGACGGGGAAGGACCTGCTGCCGAGGCATCCGTAGCGGCCACACTTGCAGTAGCCAACCGTGCCGCAGGCCGGGAAGCCGCAACCGCGGCACCGTCTTGCACCGCACGGCCTTTCACGCTTACCGAGGACTCCGGGAAAGCTGCCTTCGCCACGACGTCCAACACGGCTTGCAGCTCATCGTCCCCACGTGCCAGATTCTTATACTCATATTCAATGTCAAGATGATAGAACTCCGTCTCATAACCCGGTGCCATTTCCAACATGCCACGCCCGTCTTTCGCTGCCCCGTCGCACTCTTCACGCCCGTCGGAATAAAGGAAATCCAACCCCGACACAGGACGGCCTTTGTAATTGAAGATTAAATCCACACAATCTCCTTCGCGCTTATCGAAAGCCACACTGATGTCTTCCAATATTCCACGTATCTTCACCGGAAGCAGCGTCACCAAGCTATGCCCGGCCTCATCCTTCGCTTCCGTGGGATGTTGCAGGGAACGTGCCAAGGAGTAAGCCCAGTAATAGTACTGCAGAGCCATATCCACTTTGGCTTTCTCCAATGCCCCGTCGGCAATGGCCACCATGTCGCGTATTTTCTCTTTACGCTTTTCGTAGATTTTGTCTAACTCCGAACGCAGCATATAACGCCGCACAGTAATTTCCGGTTCTTTCCCCTCCGTCCATTTCTCCACATTGGTCAAGGCAGAAGAGGAATAAGTGCTCACGCAATTCCTCACATAGGTCTTATGGTCGATATTTCCGTTGGCTTGGGTCTCGTCGGTCTGCATCTGGAAGTCGCTCGACACATGCGTGGCAATCATTTGCACCAAGTCATTCAGTGCCGCCTTGTCGGCCTCAGCTTCCGTCTTCCCCATACCGAAACCGTAATAATATTCACCGGACGTACGGATATAATCCCAGTTTTGGGCTTCCAAGGCAGGAACAAGCCCTAACAGGAACAACCACAAGATTATTATTCGTCGTTTCATGGAGTCACATTATTTTACAAGAACCGGACGAATAACCGTCCTCTCATACTTACCATCACTGTTAAAATATGGAGAACTGGAACTCGTCCTAAGATAATATGCATAAATGTCAGAAGATTCGGTAGAAGTCCAATAATAGCCATAGGAAGAGGAGCCATTGGGGTCTTCCGTGCCAGTGATATAGTCATAAAAAGGTAAATAAATAGAGTTTCCGTTCTCAGCCGTTATAGTATATCCATAAACCTTCTTTTCTGAATCATAAGCATACGTCCATGTACAATTGTTTATCAACTCTTCCCATTGCTCTTTTGTCGGTATCTGCCAACGCTCATTCCAAAGGTTGGTAGCAATGTCGTAAGCCGGATTCCCTACTATTTCATGTACATCATTGTTATAACTGCTACTGGTAGAAGTATTCGTGCCATACGCATCCCCCCACGAAGTGTAGACTCCATCGTCATACTGGTCCGAAGCCCCCACGTTCATGGAAGCCCAACGTACGCTAAGCCCCAAATCCACGGCCTCTTCGGGATAATAATAGGTAGCGGTCCATCCCTTGTTCTCCTCTTGGGAAGGCATCACCATATAACCGCTCTCGCCTGCCGCGAACTTGGCCGGGTCGAAAGACTTGGTATATTTATAGTAGATATCCCCAAGCGTAATCTCATTGGACGCATCCAACGAGCCATATATATAAGGTGTATAGCCATCAGCCTCAAACTGTGTGCTTACCTCTTCCGTAGATGTCGTAAACACTTTGTCCGTCAAGCTGAACGACGTGTTGTAAACCATCCCCTCGACCGAAACCTTCTTATCCTTCTCCCCTTTGATGTGCATACGGGCTGTCTTAGGAGCCAAAACCGCACTTACGAACAGTTCACTGTCATCCACGATATAAGTCGCAGCCTCATCCACATAAGCACAGCTCATCGGGGTCATGGCCACATGATAGTTGTCCGTGGCCGTGGCATTGACAAAGTAAAAAGCCTCACACTTCAAAGTGCTGCCCGTGGCCAAGTTACCGTAGTAACTGATGTTCCACAGCGACGACGAGGCATTGTAAACAGCCTTTCCACACACTACCGTTTTTTCGTCCGCCTGATAGAAACGCAGGTAGATGACATCTCCCTCGTTCCATTCCGCTGAAGTCTCACGCTTCGGAGTGTAGGACTGCAAGCCGCCCGTCAGGTGCATGACCGCCGTATGTTCCGTCTCTTCCGTCACTCCCGGCTGCCCCATGAGTTCCTCGGTGTCGTTGCTGCACGATACCCCTGCCATCAAGGCCGTTCCTACGGCCACAAGCCCAAAGAGTTGGCTCATCCTTTTTCTCATTGTTTTCATTTTATCTTCTGTTTTTTCGTTCTTGATTCTTATTTTATGCCTTGCGGCTTATTGTTCCAGATTCTGGTCTGCGCCGTAGTCTTCACGGCCGATCTCCCCCGATGTGCCGGGCGCAGGCGACAAGTCCTTATCCTCGCCATAGTCCGAACGGACGATGACGGCACCGTCCTTGTACGCCACATCCAGACGGACATCCTCGCTGTAGTCGTCCCGTACGAACTGGGTGTTCTTGGAATATTGCGTCACCACGATGTCTACCATCTTGGCATCGGATGCCTCGCCGGACAAACCGGTCAGATAAACCGACACAGTAGCCGTACGCTTGTCGTTGCCGCTATACGGTTCGGCAGTAAACATGAGCAGGTTATTATTCGTTGCCACAACCAACCAATCGGCACCGGAAGATTTTTCCACACGGAACGTCCCGTCGGTAGACACCGTCACAGGAGCGGATGTTCCTCCCTTATAGAAGAACGACACGGTCTGTGCGTCCGTCTTCAGGTAACGACCGGCCTGCGTGACAGCCAACTTCACCCCTTGTTTGTTGGCGGGTGTGAATACGATGGTATCCGTCCGGCTTTCCAGACTGGGGTTATCCTGGGCAGAAATTACCAACTTGGCATCGCCCTGCCCTTGCGTGGCAGAAAGTGCCAACCACGAAGACTGGTTCTTCACGACGGCAGTCCATGTCTGGTTGGTGGCAATTCCCAATTCTATGGTTCCACCCTTCGAGGGCAAAGAAGCCGATGAGCCCCGGTCGATGGTGAAATAACGTCCTTTCTGCACCACGTTTACATATTGCACGGTGCCGCCCACCGCCACGGCCAACAAGCCCGTACGGTCGTTGTCGCCCTCGTTGGCCTGCACGCTCACGGTCACTTGCGCCTTGCCATGCCCGGATGACGGATTGACGGCAATCCAACTGTCGGAAGTCGTAACCGTCCAGTCACCATCGGTCGAGATGTCGAGCGTGTTCGACGAGGCCACGTTTTCAAACTGCAATACCGTTTCGAGAGAACCGAACCATTTGCCTTCTTGTGTCACCCAAAGGGTATCGGCCAAAGAAAGCCCTTGGTTACCCACAACCACACGTCCTTCTCTTTTCGTGGTGTTCGGATTGTCTTCGACATTTATCGTAAGAGTATGCTCCCCGGCCTCGCCGCTCTCCGGCGACACGCTTACCCAAGACGGTTTCTCCAACACGTTCCAGAACGACAGGTTGGTGGACATCGACACAGTCCGCGAAACTGCACCCGATTCAAAATCAAACCGGCTTTCCGTCATGTCCATATACAAGCCCGACTGCTTCACCGGAATCTCTATCAGGAAATCACCGTCCACATAGAGGTTGACGGCTCCGGAGCGTTCCTCTACTCCACCGTTCTCCGTCACGCTCACCGTCAGTTCCACCGTACCCGCCGAGCCGGAGGAAGGACTGACCTGAATCCAAGAATCAGTAGTAGAAGCCGTCCATCCCAAGTCGCAATACAACGTTACCGTTTTCGTGCCCGCCGTATTGCGGAAAGCCAGACTGCTTTCGGACAAGGAATATTCAGGAGACTCCTGACGGACTTCCAAATAATAGGTGAAAATCGTCTCGGAAGAATTTTGCCACTCTTGCCCGTAAGTATCAAAATAGATATAACCCACGCGCACGTCTTCCGTTTTGTTCTCGCTGGCCGTCACTATGATTTCATTACCGGAGGCCGTAGCCTGAAGCCAATCGGCATCGGTCCGCAGGCCGAACTTGGGCGCGTTCGTATCCACTGTGAAGGTCTCCGACGAAGCGGATGCACGAAGCCGTAGCGGAACCTCGCAAGACACCGTCAACGACGTGCCCATATTACCCTGTTGCGCCGCCCAGATTTGCTGGCTGTATTTATAAACCGACGTGTCCATGGCCGCCTCCAGGCTGAACACCGACATGCGGTAATACGTAGAGGGATTGATGTCCGCCCCCACGCTGACGAGGGTCGTATCTTCTTCCCCGTTGCCTTCGGCCGGTGTAACTTTAAGCCATTCGTCGGCCACATCCAACCGCCACGGTACGTTTTGGCATTCCACGTTGAACGTGGAGGGATTCACCACGGTATCGGGCAGGTTGAAACCTAACATATTCGTATATAAGTAATAAGCCTTCGTGGCAGGCACGACTCCCACGCCTCCCATGTAAAGTTCGTCATTGCAGGACACCGTCAGCCCCAACAGAGCCAAGCATCCCGGCAAACATTTCACTATTCTTTTTCGTTTCATAACCATCTGTGCGTTTTCAAGTCATTAAAAGAAGAAATAGACCCCGATCTTGCAATTGAATCCCTCGCTCCAGTCCTTCATGGCTGGTACTACGGACGACAACAGTTTATAACCGTCGGCCTCGGCAAGCTTGAAGGCGTATTCCGGCGTCAGGCTGATGCCGACGTGTGACGTACAGGCCGCTTCAAGGCGCAACCCTGCCGTACCCGAAAGCGCATACAGAGAAGTCCCGTTATTTCCTTCCACTCCCACATAACTGCAACCTACTTGAGGGGTCATGCGAAACCGCGTACCCAGGATGAAACCGTAACCGGCCTTTCCGCCCACGATGAACTTCAGTTTGAGTCCCTCTTCCGTCCAAGGGGCTGCCTGTTCGTTCTCGCCCGTAGAGTTCCAGAATACGGTCTCCTTGCCGAAACCTTTCATGTAGAAAGCTTCCACATTCACGTTACCGGCATAGAACCCCATCGTACCACCCACAGCCGCGAGCGCACCGAACTGCCCGTCCGCACCGAAATAGAACGCACTTCGCTTCATCAGTTGGCGCGACATCTTGAAATGCACCTCAGGTTTAGCCACGTCGATGTACATCTTGCGGCGGAAAGGACGGTAACCGTAAGCCCGCCCCTGAATGTCATAATTACCCGAAGCCATCTCCTTCGTGAACGGAGTAGTGCCTTCGAGCGTGCCGTCTATCAGTACAGAAGCCCCTCTCGGCGTACTGGAAAATGAAATCAGGGCCGTGGAGCTTAATTCCACATTCAGTTGCTCTTCCTTGCCCTCCATGATATTCACCTCGCGCACCTCCGGTTTCCGGTTTGCCATGGACACCTCTACTTTATGTTGACCGATAAGCAAGTCTTGGATGATTTTCGGAGTCACCCCGTAATCTTTCCCGTCAATCTTGATTTGTGCGCCCACAGGAGTGGAATTCACCGAAAGGAAGCCCGTAATGGGTATAGGAGGGTCGAGTGTGATGGTGCTGGCCACATCTACCTCCACGTGGATTTCCTTTTGCGTCTTACGATGGTTGGCCTTGCGGCATTCCACCAGATAAGTACCCGCCTTCAAAGGACCGGCCCAACGGCCTGCTCCTTTGCGTATCCCGTCGATATAAATGTCCGATCCACCTTCCACCGTCAGTGTCGTTTCTGCGAAATTGGACTCCAACACCGGCTTGATGACCGTGGTCTCGCCTTGTTTGATGGTAAACTCCTCCGTATGGCTCTTATAAAGGTCCTTCACCAACAGCAGTTGGTATGTGCCGCAATCCCATTTGGTATCGCTTTTATAGGGCACCGTGCCCACCTCCTTGTTGTTGACTAAGACTTTAGCCCCCGAAGCGTTGCCAGGATCCTGAATTTCAAGATAACCGAAATTAGGGGTCAATTTCACTTTTTCCACATAGGTGCTGTCCGAGGTCGTGAGCTTCACCCGCCCCGATGCCTCCACATAATTGGGCACCTTGATACCATAGAAATACGTACCGAATTCAAGATTCCACGCCACGCTGCCCGTCGCATCCGTAGTGGAAGTCTCCATAGGTTCACGTTCCCCCTCGCGTGTCAGCGTGACCACCGCATTGGACAGCCCCGGCTCCAGTTGTAATTGCAGGAACTGTTTGTTCAGGGAACGTTCCACGTTCCACGTCACTTTGTCGAACGTGATCTTCATGACATACGTCGCCCCTTCCTTGATGGTGGTCCTCAAATCATACTTCTTGATAGGGGCATAACCCTCACGGCTGATAGTCACCGTGCGCGCGTTTTTCTGTACGTAAACCCACAGTTCATCGCCATGCAGCACGGTTTTATGGTTCATATTCCCGAAATTGAACATGAAAGCCTCCATATTGTCGATTTTCACCGTGGGGTCGGCCGACATGAACTTGATGATGGCCATGAGCGAACCGCTGCCGTCCACATCCTTGTATTCTTCGGACGTGGCCGTAGTGGCTTGCTGGTCTTCATAAAATTCCGTGATAGTGAACTTATGCAAGCGTTCCAAGTCTTTTTGGGCATAGGCTGCCACTATCCCCCAGCAAAGCAACAAACAGAGTGCCCACTTCCTTTTTAAACTTTGTTGTGACATTTTCTTAATCTACCTGCCATTTGCCGCACCGACCGTTTCAGGCGACAAAAGCATTTCTTTTCGCCATATCTGCCGACTCTCCCCGCAAATCAATCCAGTTAGTACATCATTATATACGAAAAAAAGCGTGAGAGTCTGTACCCGTTACTCATCCCGCTTATCAAGGCTCTCGCATTGCCCAGTTTGGTAGAACGAGCAACGCAGAAGCCCACGCCGATATGTATACAATTCCCCCATACCCGGCACATACACCTTTATATAATAATAAGGTGAATATACCAAATATAAGGGGATGCGTATAAAACACATCCCGAGGACATCTACTGTTGCCTTATCTTGACCAAACTGTGAACTTGCGAGATTCTGATAAGCCCAAGACAAGACGCATGTAAACGCCTTTTCCCAATATATAGTGCTCCGGCTCGCCCAAGACCCGCCGTCGGTTCCGAGCACAACCTCTTTCCTTCAGGCCCGGCGTAAGCTTTTCCCATCCTTATCACGGCACTGAACCCGTCCGTCCTCGCCATGAAAAATAGGAACGCAGGAGTACAAGGGCAAAAATACTAAAGAAGGTTGAAAGAAACAAATAAATCTTCAAGATATTCTCGGTATGACAGGCAAAATCCTTTTTCTTAGGTATATAAGCCCCTCCTTACACCCATCCGCAGTGCTCCCTTGTAACCAGAAAGACCTCCTTTGGCAATCCCTAAGCCGTTTTGACATTTTGTCATTTTCATCCGAAATGCGGCGCGTATTCCGGGGAAAATCCGCCGTGGAAGATTTCAAGCGATTCTCGCGCCGTCAGGGAAATCCGGAAAGAAAGCCGTTTCCCCGTTCGGCTGTCATTTCGTTTCCCGCCTCCCGGCACCATGCGAAAGAAACTCCCGGACGCGTCATCCCGGCAAACATTTTCCTTTCTTTCTGTTATTCCATTCAGGTACGTCTTTTCTCTACAAATAGAGATTTACAAGGTATTTAAAGCCTTTCCATCCGCCGCCGGACGGGCATTTCCGGCACCAAATATCGACAACTCCCCACCGCCCTGCGCCAAACGAAAAATCTCTTTCAGCCAAACGATTTTCAGTTCGGCTGAGATTAAAAACCGGAAATGCGCAATAGAAGCAGAAGAATGAAGTTTGTGTAAAAAACAGACCGTTCCATGAGCCGACAAAACTTCCGGAAGCCATAAAACGACAAGGATAAAATTGACAAAAAGCAAGCAAAAACCCCGTTGATTCGCCCCATGATTAAGGCATAATCCGTATCTTTGCGGTACAAAATGACAACCCCATAAATATGACGTTCACTCCATATATCCTTTTAGCATGCTTTTTAGCCGGAAGTGCCGTCTGTGCCCAAACTCCGGGACGGACGGCGCAAGCCATGGAACGGTCGGGTTTCGTGGATGTCCGCAGTATGGACAGCACGATACGCGTGAGCCTGATGTACGCACGGGCGGACAACTTCACGGGACGGGTGCTTTACACCGACTTGCATGAAGCTTACCTGCACCCGAAAGCCGCACGCGCTTTGGCCAAAGCCCAAAAAATCCTGAAAGCCTCCCACCCTGAACTGAGCCTGAAGGTGTACGATGCAGCCCGCCCGATGCACATCCAGCAAAAAATGTGGAACGTAGTGGCCGGAACACCGAAGAATATCTACGTGAGCAATCCCAAAAACGGCGGGGGATTGCATAACTACGGCATGGCCGTGGACCTCACGCTCTGCGACGCGAAAGGCGATACGCTGCCCATGGGCACGAAAATAGATTACTTAGGCAAATTGGCCCATATCGACAACGAGGCGGAAATGGTAAAGCAGGGCAAACTCACGCCGGAAGCCCGGCGCAACCGCGAATTGCTGCGCCGGATCATGCGCCAAGCCGGGTTCAAAGCCCTGCGCACGGAATGGTGGCATTTCAATTTCATCACGCGCGCCGAAGCCAAAGCGCATTATAAACCCATCCCATAAAACACATGCTGGACGAAAAGACACAAGACTTCATCCGGACACACCGGGAGGAGGACGTACGCCGACTGGCCCTGAAACCGGCCCCGGAGAACGTGGACCTGCGCATGGCCTTGCAACAAATCGAGGGTTGGCAGACGGCAAGGCGCAAACTCCCCTCATGGGCGGAACGAGACGGGATACTGTATCCGCCTCGTCTCCCGATGGAACAATGTTCTTCGGAACAGACGGCAAGGTACAAACAAGCCCTCGTAAAACGCTTGTTGGACAACAACGGCACGGAGGCTCCCCATACCCTGATGGACCTGACCGGAGGTTTCGGCATCGATTTCAGTTTTCTGGCCCCACTGTTCGACCGGGCCGTCTACATGGAACGCCAACCGGAATTGTGCCGTATCGCAGCACATAACTTCAAAACGTTGGGACTGGCACAAGCGGAAATCTGGGAAGCCGACTCTTCCCTTTCACCGGACGAATGGCCCGACACCGCCTGTTGCTTCGTCGACCCGGCACGGCGCGACACCGCCGGGCGCAAGACGGTGGCCATAGAAGACTGCGAGCCGGATTTATCCATCCTCCAAGAAGCCATCCGCCGCAAGGCGGCTTTCAGCCTCATCAAGCTCTCCCCCATGCTGGACATCCGGACGGCCCTGCGCACCTTGGCACACGTGGCCGAAGTCCACGCTGTCAGCGTACAAGGGGAATGCAAGGAACTGCTGTTGGTCGTGACACGGCAAAAGCCGGAAAAGACGGCGTGCCATTGCGTCAACCTCGACACGGAAGACCCCGCCTTCACGTTCACCTTGACTGAGGAAGAGAAGGCCGCATGCACTTATTCGGACACGCCGGGCCGATTTCTCTACGAGCCGAATGCTTCCGTGATGAAGTGCGGCGGATTCCGCAGCCTGGCCACACGTTACGGCCTGCGGAAACTGCATCCCAATTCCCATTTGTACACCTCAGACCATTCCTGCAAGGATTTTCCCGGGCGGACGTTTGCCATAGAGGATTGTTGCGGGTTCGGCAAAAAGGAACTGAAAGGACTTTTAAACGGCCTCGGACAAGCCAATCTGACCGTCCGCAACTTTCCGGACACCGTAGCCGGACTCCGCAAACGCCTCAAACTGAAAGAGGGAGGCAACGCTTACCTCTTCGCCACGACGTTGGCCGACGGACGGCATGTGCTGCTCCGGTGCCGGAAAGCGGAACCCCAATAAAAAAGGCCGACTTCACAGCCGACCCCTTCCTTATGAAAAAAATTACTCTATTACTTTACCCTGTAACGGGTCTCTTCCAATCTGTATTTCTTCGTCTTCACTTGTTCCTTCTTCACGCCCTCACCCGTGACTTTTACGATAGCCACACGGTTCTTGTCGTTCTCGGCAAACGGCTGTACGGTATCGCCCTTATATTCGGAAGTAATGACAGACTTGTCCACACCAGCCTCCACCAATGCAGCCACGACCTTCTCTGCACGTTCCTTGGAATATTTCATATTCAACTTGGCCGTACCCGTACCCTTGTCGGCATAAGCAGTAACCTGCACTTTACAATTTTTGTGGCCTTTGATAAAGTCTACAATCTTCTTCACCTTGGCGGCCGGTTCCGGTTCGCTCAAGCGGATTTGATAATAAATGTTCTCTTCGTAAGAAACTTTCCCGGGCACGTTCTTATACGTGATGTCATCATACCAAACGGTATCCGTGCGAGCAGCCCACTCTTCCACTACCGGAACAGGCTCTTCCACTTTCTTCTCCGCCTTCTTCTGGCCGAATTTGAATACCAAACCTAAAGAAGCCGTGGCAGCCCAATCGTCCCGATCGGTCGCCTTGGAGTTGATACGGTCTGCACGGTTATTGGCCGCCAATTCCAAATTTAGGCCGAAATGCTTGGCGATGTTAAAATCGAATTGCATACCCAACTTCACATTATGTGACAGACGGTTGTCCTGCCATGCCATCGGATAATCTTCCTCGGCCTTTGCCGCCAACGCGTGGAAATCATCATTGTCCCACGCCCCGGCCAGTCCGACACCTCCGAAAAGGATGAAACTGAATACGCGATCCTTATCTTCACGGAACATGTTGGTCACGTTCAACAGCAAATCCGCACTTCCTGCCACAGTATTGAAATCATACGTCTCATTCAAGGATTTGATGCCACCCTTGTTCTCGTAACCGCCCACATGCAAACGCGCTCCGACAACCGGATTGAAATAAGCACCGAACGAAACGCCGTAATTGGGCGTAATCAACTTGCCAAAATCATAATTGCTGAAAGAAACCTGAGCCCCTCCGTTCAGGCCAAAGAACATGTGCGGATACGAACGGTAATCCTTCCCGCTGTTCCCCTCTGCGGCAAAAGCCGTGCCGGAACCTAAGGCTAACGCCATTGCACCGAGCATACATTTTATTTTCTTCATAGTCTATAATTTTAAAATCCGACCTTAGATTATTTTTGCAAATATAAAACAATTATTAGAAAGTTGACAACTTTTTCCCGTTCTTTCTCTAAAAAAAGATACAGACAAACGAAAAACGGTTTTTTTTCTTAAACAATTGACAAAAAAAGGCTATATTTGCATGTTTGCGCGCTACCGCAATGTATTTACCATTTACATATATGACATGTCTGCTGTAACCATTAAAAAAATATCGACTCGCCGTGAGTTGAAAGCGTTCATACGCTTCAACTACGAACTGTACAAGGACTGTCCGTACGCCGTGCCCGACTTTTTGGAAGACACGCTCGACACGTTCAACCCGCAGAAAAACGCAGCCTTCGATTTCTGCGACGTGGATTATTTCCTGGCTCTGCGCGAAGGAAAAATCGTGGGGCGTGTGGCTGCCATCATCAACCATAAGGCCAATCAGACATGGGGTACGAACAACGCCCGTTTCGGTTGGATCGACTTCACGGACGACCCGGAAGTGAGCCGCGCCCTGATGGACACGGTGGAAGCTTGGGGACGTGCCCACGGATGCGACAAGCTGGTAGGGCCTTTAGGGTTTACGGACATGGATCCGGAAGGCATGCTCACCGGCGGCTATGACCAGTTGAGTACGATGTCCACCACGTATAACTACCCTTATTACCCGACACACATGGAACGTTTGGGGTATACGAAAGAAGTGGACTGGGTGGAGCGCAAGATACGCGTACCCGACCGCGATCATCAGGCACACATGGACAAATATTTCCGCGTGGCGGAAATGAGCGCCAAACGCTACAACCTTCACGTACGCAAATTCAAAAGCGCCCGCGAAATACGCCGGGGAGGATGGGGACCCAAGATTTTCAATGTAGTCAACAAAGCATACGCCCCGCTGTACGGTTATTCCGAGATGAACGAGCGGCAGATTGCCCAATACGTCAACACTTACCTTCCGCTCGTAGACATGCGGCTGGTTACGGTCGTAGAAGAAGCCGAAGGACGCATCATAGCCATGGGGGTGGGTATGCCTTCCCTCTCGCACGCTTTGCAGAAAGCCAAGAGCCGCCTGTTCCCCTTCGGTTGGTACCATTTGGTCAAGGCGCTGTTCTTCAAGCATTCGGACATCATAGATTTGTTGCTCGTGGCCGTCCTTCCGGAATATCAGAACAAAGGGGTCAATGCCATGCTCTTCGCCGACCTCATCCCCATTTGCCAGCAGATGGGCTTTAAGTTCGGCGAAACGCATCCGCAACTGGAGACCAACGAAAAAAGCCAGGGGCAATGGGCTTACTTAGACGCAGAGATACATAAACACAGACGTTGCTATCAGAAGTCACTTAAATAGAAACACACTATGGCAGAAGAAGAGAAACCAAACGAAGCACCGATACTTACCGAATACACCGAAGACCACATCCGCCACTTGTCGGACATGGAACATATCCGTACCCGTCCGGGCATGTACATCGGAAAGCTGGGCGACGGTTCTCATGCCGAAGACGGTATCTATGTGCTTTTGAAGGAAGTGATAGACAACAGCATCGATGAGTTCAAAATGAACGCCGGCCGACGGATAGAAATCACCGTAGAGGACAACTTGCGGGTCAGCGTACGCGATTATGGCCGCGGTATTCCTCTGGGCAAACTCATCGAAGCGGTGAGCATGCTCAACACGGGCGGCAAATACGACTCCAAGGCATTCAAGAAGAGCGTGGGACTGAACGGAGTAGGTGTAAAAGCGGTCAACGCGCTCAGCTCGCACTTCGAAGTGCGAAGCCATCGCGACGGCGAAATGCGCCGGGCCACTTTCGAACGCGGGATCCTGACCGGCGAATCGACGGAACCGACAGCCGACGAAAACGGAACTTTCATCTATTTCGAACCGGACAGTGCTTTGTTCAAGAACTATACGTTCCGTAGCGAATTCATCGAAACGATGCTGCGCAACTATACGTACCTGAACACGGGACTGACCATCATGTTCAACGGACGCCGCATCCATTCCCGCAACGGTCTGGTAGACCTGTTGAACGACAATATGACCAACGACGGGCTCTATCCTATCATCCACCTGAAAGGGGAAGACATAGAAATAGCCTTTACCCACACGGGACAATACGGTGAGGAATATTATTCGTTCGTCAACGGACAGCATACGACCCAAGGCGGCACGCATCAAAGTGCCTTCAAGAAACACATTGCCGAGACCATCAAAGATTTCTCGGGCAAGAACTTCGATTACGGCGACATCCGTAACGGACTGGTGGCGGCCATCGCCATCAACATTGAAGAACCGCTCTTCGAAAGCCAGACGAAAATCAAACTGGGGTCGCTGACCACCATACCCGACGGCGGAATCAGCATAGACAAGTTCGTGGGCGACTTCGTCAAAGAACAGGTGGACAACTATCTGCACAAGAATACGGACATCGCCGACATCATCATACAGAAAATCACCGAAAACGAAAAGGAACGCAAAGCCATCGCCGGCGTGACGAAACTGGCACGCGAACGGGCCAAAAAGGCCAATCTGCACAACCGCAAGCTACGCGACTGCCGCATCCACCTGAACGATGCCAAAGGCGACTTGAAGGAGGATAGCAGCATCTTCATCACCGAAGGCGACTCGGCCAGCGGCAGTATCACCAAGAGCCGCGACGTGACGACCCAAGCGGTATTCAGTCTGCGCGGCAAGCCGTTGAACTGTTTCGGCCTCACGAAGAAAGTGGTGTACGAAAACGAGGAGTTCAACCTCCTGCAAGCCGCCCTGAACATCGAAGACGGACTGGACGGACTACGCTATAACAAAGTCATCGTGGCTACCGATGCCGACGTGGACGGCATGCACATCCGCCTGCTGATGATTACTTTCTTTCTCCAGTTTTTCCCCGAACTCATTAAGAAAGGACACGTGTATATTCTCCAGACTCCCCTCTTCCGCGTACGCAACCGCAAAAACAAAATCGGCAAGCAAAAGCTGAAGGAACTGGAAGAAGAAGCCAAGGCTGCCAAATCGGACTTCATCACCCGCTATTGCTATTCCGACGAGGAGCGTGTGGCGGCCATCGAAGCCTTAGGTCCCGACCCGGAAATCACCCGTTTCAAAGGGCTTGGGGAAATCTCTCCCGACGAATTCAAACACTTCATCGGTCCGGACATCCGTCTGGAACAAGTGTCGTTGCATAAGAGCGACCAAGTGAAAGAGCTATTGGAATATTACATGGGCAAGAATACCATGGAACGACAAAACTTCATTATCAACAATCTGGTCATCGAGGAAGACCGTGCGGAAGAAGACGAAACCGCAGAAACCGCTATATAAAGATTCATCAATGGAAAAAACAGCCATATTCCCCGGTAGTTTCGATCCCTTTACCAAAGGACACGAATCTCTGCTACGACGGGGACTTACGCTCTTCGACCGCATCATTATCGGCGTGGGCATCAATGAATACAAGCGTATGGAACAAAGTACGGAAAAGCGCATTGCCGCCCTGCGCAAGCTTTTTGCCGGGGACGAACGCATCCAGGTGGAGGGTTACTCGGACCTGACCGTAGATTTCGCAGCCCGCCATCACGCCCGCTTCATCCTGCGCGGCATACGCTCCATCAAGGATTATGAATATGAAATGAACATAGCCGACCTGAACCGCCGGTTGACAGGCGTGGAGACTATTATCCTGTTCACAGAACCGGAATGGGCGTTCATCAGTTCCACGATGGTGAAAGAACTTATGCACTTCGGGAAGGACATCTCGCCTTATATCCCGGAAGGGCTGGAATACGAATAAACAACAACTCAGCACAAACATCATGAAAAAAACTCTTTGGGCAGCCTTGCTCTTCTGCCTTCCGTGGACAGCTCCGGCACAACGGAAAGGGAACATGTCGGAAATGGAACAGTCCATGCGTAAACTCTCCATGGCCCAGTTGGCCATTAGCAGCCTGTACGTGGACAGTGTGGACGAAGTGAAACTGACGGAGGACGCTATCAACGGGATGCTCTCCAAACTGGACCCGCACTCCTCTTATACCAACACCGAGGAGACCAAGAAAATGAACGAACCGTTGCAAGGTAATTTCGACGGTATCGGCGTACAATTCAACATGCTGGAAGACACGCTTGTCGTCATTCAGCCCGTGGCCAAAGGACCGTCGGAAAAGGTGGGCATCCTGGCAGGCGACCGCATCGTCAGCGTGAACGACACAGCCATTGCCGGTGTGAAGATGAGCCGTGAGGAAATCATGCGCAGGTTGCGCGGCCCGAGAGACACAAAAGTAAAATTGGGTGTGGTGCGGAACGGTATCAAAGACCGATTGGAATTCATCGTCACGCGAGACAAGATTCCTGTATCTACCGTAGATGCGGCTTTCATGGTAACCCCTACCGTGGGACTTGTCCGTCTGTCCAGTTTCGGTAGCACGAGCCATGATGAAGTGAAGAAAGCCATCAAGGACTTGCAAGACCAAGGCATGAAGGACTTGATACTGGATTTGCAGCAGAACGGCGGCGGATATATGGATGCTGCGACGGGTATAGCCAGTGAGTTCCTGCCCAAAAACGATTTGATTGTCTATACCAAAGGATTACGCACTCCCTATAAAGAATTCCGTGCCCAAGGCCCGGGATTGTTCCGCGAAGGAAGAATCATCGTATTGGTGGATGAATATTCAGCCTCGGCCTCCGAAATCGTCACGGGAGCCATCCAAGACCAAGACCGCGGTTTGGTGGTAGGTCGCCGCACGTTTGGCAAAGGTTTGGTACAAAAACCTTTCGTCTTGCCCGACGGCTCTATGATCCGGCTGACCGTAGCACGTTATTATACCCCGAGCGGACGCTGCATCCAAAAGCCCTACACCATGGGGGATAAGATGAAGTATAACATGGACGTCATCGAACGTTACAACCATGGCGAACTGACCAACGCAGACAGCATCCATTTCCCCGACTCCTTAAAATATAAGACTTTGCGCAAAGGCCGTACCGTCTATGGAGGAGGAGGCATCATGCCGGACTATTTCATACCGTTGGATACGACACGATACACCAAGTTCCATCGCGAACTGACGGCCAAAGGTGCCATCGTCAACGCTGACCTTAAGTTTATTGATAAGTACCGTAAGAAGATCCGACGCGAATACGCTTCATTCGACAAATTCAAAACCCGTTTTGAAACACCCCAGGAACTCATCGACCTGGTACTCGCAGAAGGTGAAAAAGCCGGCGTGAAGCCCAAAGACGAGGAAGAACTGCAAAAGACATTACCGGAACTGAAACTTCAGATGAAAGCCTTGATTGCACGGGACATCTGGGATATGTCGGAATACTTCGCCGTCATGTACGAAGAGAATCCATTCGTGAAAAAGGCATTGGAGCTCCTTGAGCAATAACATTCAAACCACCCTACACAGGAGTTTCACCAAAACATCCTTCATCGTTCAGACTACACCATAAATCATTCATAATATTTATATTACGCTCTGAAAGATGTTTCAGGTATTTCTCAGCCAAACGTCATTTCATTCTCAGCCGAACGATAAAACGTTTGGCTGAGAATGAAAAAACGTTCTGCGCCAAACATTTTACGGCTCTCCACCATGAAAGGAAGCTGAAAGACGACCTCTCAATCCTTCAGTCCATAACACATTATATAATAACCACTTACTATGTATCCTGAAAGATGAAAGGCATTTTCCGGAAAAGTATGGAGGAGGGAAAGACGTGGGGAGTATCGAGTCCGACGGCTATCTGGTTTCTTTGGAGAAGAGTGACACGGAGAGCGCAGAAACGTGCACTAATGTGCGGAAATGTGCACAAACGTGCAACCTCCGCCGTGCGCCCCCTAACTTTGCCGTAAAAAACGAAGCACATGGAACTGAAACAAATCGTAAGGAGGGCGGTACACCGATGGGCGGAGAAAATCGCGAGTAAGCGAGCGCAGAGGCAAGCTCGCTTGGCTCTGCCGAGTGGGAGCGATTTATCAAAAAGGATAGCCGGACGTTTGGGAGTTGCCGGAAGCGTGGCCGGTTATATCGAAGAAACAACAGTCACCGAATCGCGACCGGAAGCCTCCACAAGGCCGGCCTCCCGGAAGGCGGAAGCCCACGACACGAAAGACAACGCGCCTGCCCACCTCGACCACCGGCTGGCCGCTTTCGCGGAAGAGCGTTACGACCTGCGCCACAACCTGCTGACGGGACAGGCGGAATTCCGCCCCAAAGGACAGGACGAGGCCGCCTTCCTCCCCCTCACGGCACGCGACCTCAACTCCCTCTGCCTCGCCGCTCACGAGGCGGGCATCCCGTGCTGGGACCGCGACGTGTCGCGCTTCGTGGCCTCCGACCGCCTGCCCGACTATCATCCCTTCCGCGACTATTTCGACCGCCTGCCGCCGTGGGACGGAAAAGACCGCCTCGACGCACTGGCCCAGCGCGTGTCGGACAGTGCGCTGTGGGTGAGCGGATTCCGCCGGTGGATGCTGGCCGTGGCCGCGCAATGGATGGAGATGGGGAACGGCCATGCCAACAGCGTGGCACCGGTATTGGTGAGCGGGCGGCAAGGATTGGGAAAGTCCACATTCTGCCGCAACCTCCTGCCACCCGAACTGTCCGCCTATTACACCGACAGCGTGGACGTGGCGAACACCGCCCGTATGGAACAGCTTTTAGTGGAAATGGGACTCATCAACCTG
>QWCN01001867.1_pt1 | contig 29914 bp, 36 predicted proteins | sample 1972711 | NCBI WGS metagenome assembly QWCN01 (sample SAMN09866707, study PRJNA288562) | Human gut metagenome isolate term1_stool, whole genome shotgun sequencing... | isolation source: gut | host: Homo sapiens | place: USA: California
TGAAAGGGCGCTTGTGGCGCTTCCGCCAAATGCTTCCTTTCTGTGAAAGGGCGCTTGTGGCGCTTCCGCCAAATGCTTCCTTTCTGTGAAAGGGCGCTTCTCTCTCCCATTGTCGAACAAACAGGATTGACAGTATATGGTAACAAGCGAGGAATCACATCGATTCTGCGGGCTGCGGCGCGTTCAGCTTCTCCAGCTTCTCCTTCTCTTCGATCACATCATCCAACTATTCCATGAATCCGCGGTAGACAATGCCCACCTCATCGGCCATCTTGCCGCATTTCACCTTCGCATCCCAGACATCGCCAGCAGTACCGACGAGTCCACCTATAAGCAGCGGAGTGTACCGTTTTGTCCAAATACTCAGGGGCACTGCCAATAGCGTACAGCCCGTAAAGTACTACGACTTCACTTCCATTTCATAGTTCTACCCGAACTCTCCACGAAATGCACTTGTCGTAGTCTTTTCGCAGAGTCTGCTCTCTATTGCGCAAAACGTGGAGCCGGTCCTCAATTTCAGTGGGACAGGGCTTCGGCGAGGTGTCTGTGGGAGAAGACGGCTCCATTGCTGTGGGAGAGAAGAGAATTGTGGAAGGGTGTGGAGAAAACAGAAGAAACAGACGTTAGTTATTGTCAAACCGACTGTTGAGCGACTGCAGAATATCCTCATCGGTGTAGTTGTCCTTCATCAGACGGAAGATGTAGGAGGGGGCGTACTTGCCTTTCGTCGTCAGGAGGAGGGAGATGTACTCCGGAGGGATGTAGTCGTACACGGGGTTGACGACGTCCACCTCGGCGAGCTGGGAGTCGCAGAGGCTGTAGGGCATGATGTGGTTGGGGGAGTCAATGTCATTGATGGTGGTCTGGTCGGAGCAGAACTGCGGGTACAGCTTGTACATTCCCGTCAGCACGATGACCGGCACCTTGGAGTGCAGCGCGGCCAGCACGATGTTGTAGCCGCCGGAGGGCACGAGCACGCCGCCGTTGGCGAGGACGGCGTGGCAGCCGATCACCACCTTGTTGCAGCGGGACATCACGGTGAAGGCCGCCGCGTCGTGGATCAGCAGCGTGCTGATGCCCTTCTTCGACAGCTCCAGCGCGAACTGCTGGCCCACCAGCGACGGGTAGGTCTCGCAGCAGATCACCTTCACGTGCTTGGTCTGGTGCGCCTCGTTGGCCGCCTGCAGGAAGGCCGAGACGGCTTTGGACTGCCCGTAGGTGATGACCACGTCGTCGTAGTGGATGAAGTGCGAGCCGTACTGGCTGATCTCCTCCGCGGCGTTCTCGATGTCGTAGGCGATCTCCTCCTGGATGGCGTCGCGAATGCACTACGTCTCAGCGAATCGCATGGCCGCCACGCTCTTCAGCGCCGACTCGTCCTCCAGCTGCTTCATCATCATGTCCACCGTCAACTTCTCGTTGAACATGGAAGACAGCGAATTCCCGAAGGAGGCCGTAATGCCGTAGCGACCCATCTAGGAATCAGTCCAGTCCGGAGCGCGAACCCTCTTGTACGCAGCGACGGTTTCCTGCTCAATGATCGAGATAAAGCGCAGCGTCACGGAGCCAATCGAGAGAGCTACGCGTTGCTCCAGCCAACCGGCTCGTACACATGGGCTGCTTCCTCAGCAGACAGTACGCCAATTTTCGGATGTTGGAAATGAGTTGTGTGTAGTTTGTGAGCGAGGTTTCGTCCAACTAGGCCATAACACAGAAAACGAGTGTTTCTCACGATGTGAGTAAGCAGAGAGATGGTTTTGTTCGCTGCCTCGTAAGCAGAGTGAATCTCTCTACCCGTCACTCCTCCCACCATGCACGCACCTCCGTTGCAATTTAATCGAGAAGTTGTCGTACTCCTTCTGGATAAGCGGCCATTGGGATAACCACTCACGCAATTCCACTTCTGACGAACTATCCTCTAAATGATTACACGCCACCCGAATCAAGGAGCGTACGCGGGTTATTCATCCTCACTGTGTTGTTGCTGATGAAACTGTGACGGAGCGATTCCCGTTCCAAATCAAATCAGTGGATGTGGTTCCTGTTGTCGTTGCAAACAGGGGGTTTGACCGTGTTTGGATGGCCATACTCCTCGCCTTCCCGCTTCCGGCAAATCCTCTTCGTTCTGTTCTCTTCATCCCAGAAAGTGGCTTACTAGAGCTGCTTCCAGGAAATCCACTGTACTCCCATTTTCATGCCAATTTTGACCTGTCTTGAAAAACAGTAAATCGCTCTCAGAATGCCCGAGGATCTAGGAAGGTTTGTGTGGAATAGGGAGAACAATTCATATGCCACAGTGGGGAAGGGGAAGAGGGATGATTGGGTAGGTCGAGGGATGTTTCCAAGGAGATGACGGACTGGATGATTTGAGGGAGAAGATATTCAGTTGCATCATCGCATGAGTCATTGCTTCGCGTGATTGCCGTAGGACTGCGGACTGCTGACAAACGCAGACATATCGGGGGAGACGAAATTGCGCCGGTTAGCGAGTGGTTACTTGTAAGCGTCGTGATGTGTAGTCACCTATGATACCTTCGAGTTCGTGGCCGTTTGGACCGGATCGGAGCTGCATGTGGTGAAACGTAGTTTGTAACAAGCATGTTTGTTACTACAATGACATTACAACAGGTGGTTGAGCAGGACGCCAGTGACAATTCCTCCGATGAAAATGCAGCACGTCGCGACCATCGAGGGAATTGCCAGAAGCGCCATTCCACTCAATCCGTGGCCACTCGTGCAGCCGTGCATCATTTTGGCTCCCAGCAGAAGCAGCACGCCGCCGATGAAGGCCGTGAGAGGAGCCGCTCCCTGCACGGCGAGGGTCTGGGCCTTGTCCACGTCCGAGAAGACGAAGGAAGCGAGGAAGGAGCCGAGGATGGCTCCGGAGCCGAGGAAGACCTGCCACAGGTTGGTCCGGCTCTCCTTCATCTCGTCCCCCACGGGGTGCACGTTGCCGCAGATGGCCATGTAGGAGGCGCTCGTGCCGATCATCTTGCCCAACAGCCCGTTGAGGGGGAGCTGCAGCAGGCCCACGATGGCTCCCGAGAGGTAGGGCGGCCACGCGTAGGAGTCGAGCGACACCTCACCCGTGAAGGACACGTCCTGGCGCCACGGACGGATCCGCTCCACGACGAACACGACGCTGTACATGGCAACGGCGTAGAGCACGGCGAGGACGGGGTAGCGAATCCCCGTCGCCTTCACCAGCGTCTGCGGGAAGGAGCAGTTTTTCGAGGACAGCTTCTCGATCCCTACGCGTGACTCTCCGTACATGTGCCGACAGGGCTTCAGCAGGGCATAGAGGTACGTGCCGACGAGACAGCCGAAGAAGGTGAAGAGCGAGTGCTGAATGACGGAGCCGAGCTATCCATGAAGAGCGCAGAACGCCACTGCCTCGACGTAGATCATTCCGGGACACGTTCTAGCAAGATCGAGACCGGATCCGAGAAGGAGGCCTCCGATAATAAAGGGAAGGAAGCCCCGCGTCATGAGTGAAGCCACGTTGTTCTGGGCACTGATCACATTCTCACGTGTCCGCTTCATCATATAGAGCAGCGCGAAGGCCAAGGCACCTATCCCTGAAGCGAGTCGCAAACACAAAACTCGTTCCCGAAGCAGTCAAGAAGAGCTTCAGCATCACCTAGCCGTTACAAGGCACGAATAGGACAACGAAACGGGACATCGTCATCTGATCGCGAATAATCATGGGCTCGAGGACTCTGGCCTTGTTCATGGCGAATCCAAAGACGAGACCCGAGATCAGACACACGATATAGCCCTTGGGAGAATTAGGCGAGATAAGTGCTAATGATCACAAATACTGCCCTATCGATACGCATGTGTGAAAAAGAGTTTAAATGGAAAGCAAAGAATGGTCATATGAGAGCAATTGGGGCGTTTCTCTATTCCACACTCTCGCCAAATTTCGGCTCTATCAAATGCCCTCATGAAGGGCATGCAACGGGTGGAAAGACAAAACTTCGGGTGAGGGTCGATGTTCCATGGCGGAAGAGGCACGAAGAATGGGGTTCAGGTGGATGGCCTCGCGAGGGCCGACCTCGGAAGGCTGGATTGAAGACGATCGGTGGATCATTCTGGAAAAAGCAAAGGTTCACTGAATTCGTTCAGCCAATCAGAAGGGGTGAACCGAGGGGGGCGCCACCCAAATCGACCCGAATTTTGGTTTGTCGCGGGGGTCCTCACAGCCGTGTATTCCGACTTCATATTATTTTTACATTTGATCCTTTTATCCAAATCTGATGAGCCATAAGCAACATACTACTGCGGGTATTCTCAAGCCATACGTGGCTGGCGGTTCGGCCGCCGTGGTGGCTACGATGTGCGTCCACCCCGTGGATCTGTTGAAGACTCGTGTGCAGGTGCAGATTATTCCTGCCGGAGGCAAGAAAATCGGCTCCCTTCGCATGGCCAAGACGATCGTCCAGGAGGGAGGCATCACGAAGCTCTACGCCGGACTGTCGGCCGCCATCTTGCGTCAGGCTGTGTACGGAACGGCGAGACTGGGTCTGCACGATCAGCTGTCGAAGATGTTCCAGGACCGTAACGGTGGCAAGCCCATTCCCTTCTACCAGAAGGTGGCTGCCTCCATGATCTCGGGTGCCGTGGGTGGTCTGGCCGGAAACCCCTTCGATATTGCCATGGTGCGTATGCAGGCCGATGGCCAGGCGCCCATCGAGCTGAGACGTGGCTACACCAACGTGTTCACCGCGCTGGTGCGTATCGTGAAGGAGGAAGGCATCATGACACTGTGGAGAGGGTCTGTTCCCATGGTCTTCCGTGCCATTGCCATGAACACGGGTATGATGGCCTCGTACGACCAGTCGAAGGAGCTGCTGGCTCCCTACACGGGTAAGGGCAAGACGACGAGTTTGATTGCTTCCGCCATCTCCGGGTTCGTGTGCGCCTTCACCACCCTTCCCTTCGATCTGATCAAGTGCCGTATGATGAACATGCGTGTCGATCCTGCTACTGGCAAGCTGCCTTACAAGAACCTCGTGGACTGTGCTATCAAGATTCTGCGTGTGGAGGGCGTGACTACGTTCTGGAGAGGTTACTGGACCTTCTACGCCCGTTCCGCCCCTCACGCCATGATCAGTCTTCTTCTGAAGGATGTGTTCAACGACTGGTATAACAAGGCCTTCATGTAAGCTATGTCGATTTAGTTTTTGATTACTGTAATTGTACTATTTCCTTTCGTTTGTTGCAATACCACAGCGGATGACACTCCTTCTTCTCAGGGAGCTATTGCTGCTGCTCGCTCTGGCAGGAGCCGCCGATCTCTCCTTTCCCACCCAATTCTCTGCAGCGTACTCGACGATTGCTCACCAGATCCCGGAGGTCAACGCTGCTGTTTGGGTGATTAGGACTAGACAAGCGAGTACCCCTCTCGTGTAAAACACTACCAAGTGAATGTTGACCGGTCCCTTGGCGGCAGCCGAATTGTCCACGAGGAAGATGGCAGTGTTCTCGTGACGCTTATCCGAAACTATAACGCTGTACTCTCATTTGCGCATGGGGTGATTCTGTAGCACTACGAAGTACGTCTCGAGAAGGTGGATGGTATTGAAACATGTGAATACAGCTTTATGGGAGAATCCATGCCGGAACCCAATCTGCATGTTGTGAAGGATTCTATCGTTTTTGCCATGCACACCGTTGATAGAGTAGGGAGAAATCATGAATGATGGGTCGGTGACGAACGGCTATTCCTATCAAGACCAGCGACAATACGTGGAGCTGTACTTTCACAAGGATTCCAATCGTGGGACACAGGAAACGCAGTAATGAGTAGTCCCGTCGCGAGTCCACGAGTTTTACATTGACGAAAACAACAAGCCCAATCCTGTCTTTTCTACTGTCTACAACTCCATCACGGAAGGACCCCAGGACCCCTCTCTCTTCGATGTCGAGAAATAGTGGCTGCCCCGAGAGGGAGTGATGTGTAGTATTGAAAGCGGGAAGTGCTCCCGGAACGGAAAGGGCTGGCCGTATCAGCTCATCTTTGGTCCCTTTGTACGAGTATGATTCACGGGTTTGTTCTTCACATGCTCGCAATGGCACACAAATGTCGTTTTTGAACTTTGCATCGAATCCCTTCTTCGAGGACAGCGATATCACATACAGCGCTGCTGCCAAATCGCGACTGAAGTAGTAGGATCCATTCTCGCCTCGATTGAGTCTGTAGTGAAGAGACCGGAAAGGATAGATACCACATGTGTCTCGACTTCATTGAGGTAAGCGATTCACTCGCTCGCTCAACCAGTAGACCCCGACCCAATTCGTGGTGATTTGCGATGCTCCGGGCATACCGAAGGACCGGATCAAGGTCCAGGTGAAGGAAAACCGAATCTTCATCGAGGGAAAGAGAAAGAAGAAGATTGTCTCCGACAGTGATGAATACCTCGTTTGCGAGCGATTGAACGGCCCCTTCAGACGCGTGATCAGCGTTTGGATCCGTGTGTTTGGTGATGGCTAGGTTCCCACGGAGTGCGATGCAAACCAAATGGTTGCCAAGCTGGAAGACGGGCTCCTCGTCCTGACGATGCCCAAGGTGGAGGTGAAGAAGGACGCTGTTTCAATTGCTGTGCAATGGAGTGTTTGGCTGAAAACAGATCCTACTTTTTTACACTGACATGCTTCGGTATCTCTTCCCGAAGAGAGTTAAAGTACTTCACATCCTCCTGAAGACACTTCACATCTACTCCTCACCCTCTGCTACGACTCCCACTCGCTAGATGGCCTTCGGCAAATACACGGTCAATCTCCTGGAAGGTCTTCTGCACGCGAAGCCACACTCGCTGAGAGGGGTTCTCGTCGACGAGATAGCCTCTGATCTTCTTGACACCGCTTCTGAATGTGGTGATCTGGCGGAGGAGGAGAATCACGGCGTTGTAATTCGACAGGCGGATCGCGTTGATGTTGATCGACTTGCACGACGAATTGACCTCTCCCTTGATCGTCTCAAAGGAGGAGGTTATCGCCTTCACGCGGGTACTCACGCCTCCATACTGCTGTTTCATCGTCTCGATGTCACTGATTTGATTAAATAGTTTGTCCTGATTCTGGACTACAACGTCACGAAGATCCGCGTCAATGGTCTCGAGATAGATAGACAACATCCTTAGGCACATATCGATATCAATTCCCTGCCCCTCCTCCTTGTTTGAACTCAACACTTGACTCGTAAACCCACTCGGATCAAAGTTGGCATCTGCGAACTGACTAAACGTTCCTAGACAGATTAATGATATCCACAGTGCATACCATCTCGCTTGATTCGCTGAATCGAGGGAATCTGAGAGGAATCCGACATGGCACAGAAATACAATGCCGCTTTTGCAATAAACAGAGTACACATCATATATATCCAGCATCTTATAATAGCACTCGCTCAACTGTCTTTTGTTTTCCAACGACGGAGTGTCGCGATACTGCTCCATGAGCCCGGTCAATAGCTAGTCCTTATACACTCGAATCTTCTATACAGAAATATTGTCTTCCAGAGTGTCGTAGTCCTCTTTCCTCTTGTCCCTCTGAAACTCCATAGCCACATCCTCAAGAGCATACAGCAGGCGCTCCACCTCTTTCACATAGAGCGACCGTATCTCCGGTCTGTCTTCGTTTTCGTTCCGTGTCTTCAGGGACAAATCCAACTTGATGACTTGTGTCTATTCCTGAGGACGACACAATCCACGCACAAGGACTTCGCTGATTTGCTGATTTGCCTCAGCCACTTCGTTCGTCATTCTGTTCATGATGTACTGGTTCTTCTTCGCCTTCAGCGCATTCAGCTGACTCTTCGCCTCCGATAGAGCAGCTCTGTATATCAGCCAGACCATTCAAATCCACTCCAGTTGCGCGTTGTCCGATTGGGCGGAAGTCAGCAGCATTTCCTTCTATGCGAATGAACTCACAGCATAAAGCTCACTCTAGGGAAGCGCGGGGTGGAAACCAGCAGGCAGTGCGTTGGGGTTCCATAGGAGGGGAGAAGGGAGCGAATTACCTGCGAGTCCTTCACTTGGTCACTACAGTATCAACTTTGGATTGCCCTTACCTCGTGAAGTACATCTCAGCCTCCTCGGCGAAAACGGGCTCCGGAATGTTCTTAGGGAAGGAGAGTCCATCAATGTTCAGGGATTCTACCCGTGAGCCGCTTCCCCCAATCCCTGCCTTTCGCAGTACTACCAATTCTACTGATAGTGAATCCGATGTCTTGTGCTGGAACGGAATACGCCATCTGATAGTGAAACAGAGCTATCGAATTGAACAAATCCTCGTCTGACACAATTCGGCTCGATTCTTTGCGCTAGGTTGTTTTCGGTTTAAAATGGAGCAGGCCATCGCTTCTCTCCGAACTCGAGGTTTAAACTTGAAGAGAGAATGGTCTGCATCGACGCTTGCTATTACGTGTAGGATTCAGACCGTTCTTCCCAAACTCGGAGAGTAGTGCTTTGCTGCTAATCTGCAATATCTAGCAAGAATCTAGAATCGGAGTTGTTCGAGACTGCTTTGGTTACGGACTTGCCGCTCTGTTCGAATGGTCTTGATAGTCTTTCTGCGCCTAAGGGGGAGTCGTTCACTTTCGAGGACTGCGCCGTTTTTCAAGTGAGTCCCTTCTTCTGTTTTCAGTCAAGATCCAATCCGTGGCGAATATCGCAATGCCAGTCGACTCCCAGTTCGCGGACTCTTCAAACAGAATGCTGAAGCTGGAGATGACGGATGGGGCTCACACCTGCTATGCGATTGAGTACTCGCCCATCCCCGCACTGTCGGTGTCCTTGCAGAAGGGATACAAGGTGTGCGTGCGTAACGTGCGGGTGGTGAACCGCTTGTGGCTTCTCAACGCCTCCAACACTCTCTTTCTCGGGGGTCATTGCTCGCGTGTTTGTTGCAAACAGGACCACTATACAAACTACTTTTTCAATTCCATTTCCAGCTCGCGGCGACGATCGCGCTCCGCCTCCATCGCAACCTCCAACTGGTACCGTCTCTCCATCAGCGCGTTCGACGCAGTCTCGATGATGCGCTGGATGGCGTACAGCTTCACCTCCATGATGAGCGGCTCCCTGCTCTCCATTTGCCGCACGGAGCGGGTGTACTCCTCCTCGAGGGGCTCGATCGCGATATCCAGGTCCAGATCCGTCACAAAATGATCGACCACCCACGTGAACAGGCTCTCCACCACGCTCGACAGCACCGACAGCTCGTAGTCCGTGATGCACGACCGGTTCTGCAGCGTCTCCCCCAGCACCACCTCCATCTGCTCGCACCGCGTCTGCCACAGCAGGCGCTCGCCCTTCTCCCGCTCCACCTCCTTCTGCAGCGTCTGCACCGCCTCCGCACTACGCGCATCCTTGTCGGTGCCTGCACCACCAGCATGCCCAGCACGCCCAGCACGCCTAGCATCGCCAGCACCACCAGCACCACCAGCATCACCAGCAGGCGTCTTGTCCAGCGCGGTGCGGACGAAGGCGGAGAGCTCGTCGATGCGCTTCAGGTAGAGCTGGTTGCTGGCGGTCAGGTTCTCGTTCTGCCGGCGGAGGTAGTTGAGGCTGTTCTGCGTCATCGTGTCGCCGTCCTGCGCGTCCAGCGAGATCATCGTCTTCATCGTGCCCGCCTCCAGGTCCTCCAGCTGCTGCAGCCGCTCCTTCAGCGCCTCGTTCTCCTTCTGGTACGACTCGCACTGCGCCGTCTGCGCTGCCTGCGCCGTCTGCGCCTCCTGGACCGCCTCCTTCTCCGCCGCCAGCTGCGCCTCCAGCTGTGCCGCCTGTGCCGCCAGCGCCGCCTTCTGCTCGCTCTCCTGCAGGTAGGGTGCCAGCGCGCCGTCCACCAGCGTGCCCGCGTCGGCCACGATCTTCATCACGTCCTCCTTGAAGCGCGGGTTGCCCGTGCGCGTGCCCAGGTGCGAGATCTGGCGCACCAGCTGGTCGCACAGCGCCGCGTTGATGCCCCGCGCGCTGCAGGCCTCGCAGAGCGAGTACACGAACATCACCACGGCGTTGCTCACCTCCACCACCTCGCCCGCCGTGCGCTTGCTCGCCTCCTCCAGCCGCGTCAGCGTGCTGCTGTGCGACGCCGCCTCGCCCTCGCCCTGCACGCTGAACTGCAGGAAGTCGTTCAGCGCCTCTGTGCTCACCAGCTTGTCCTGCAGCTCCGCGATGCTCGCCTCCTTCTTCTTCAGCTCCTCCTGCAGCGCCGCCAGCTGCTTCGACTCCTACGACTCACCGCCCCGCCCCAAGCCCACGTGCGTGCTGTCGCCCAGCGCCGTCAGCAGCTCCGTGCTGCTCTCCGCCTCCTGCGCCAGCTCCTTCTCCTTCTCCTCCGCCTCCTGCTCCAGCGCGCCAATGCGCTGCTCCCGCGCCGCCACCTCCGCCTGCAGCCGAGTCGCCGTCTCCTCCAGCTCGATGCACCGCTCGCGCAGACGCCGCTGCGCCTCCTGGTCCTCGTCGTGGCGCCGCTGCGCCTCCTTCGCCTGCTCGCCCAGCGCCAGCAGGTGCCGCAGCTTCTCCTACGCCTCACGCGCCCACGCGGGCCCCACGTCCAGCGCCTCGCGCAGGATGGTCACGTCCGTCTCCTCGTGCATGGCCGCCGAGCACTCCAGCTGCTCCACGGGGTTCACCAGCCGGTTGTAGTCCTGCCGCAGCGTCGCCAGCTGCTCGCGCGTCGTCGCCAGTTGCTCCTCCAGCTCCCGCCGCTTCCCGCGCTCCTCGCTGAAGCTCTGCGCCAGCCGCTCGCGCTCCTTCTCCAGCGTCTCCAGGTACTACGCCTCACCGCCGCGCGCCGCGCCCACGTCCAGCGTACCGCGCACCGGCACCCGCCGCAGCTGGCTGAACAGTCGCAGCAGCTCCAGCAGCTCGCGGTTGGTCCCGCGCAGCCGCGCCACCTGCCGCTTCAGGTCCTCCAGCACCGGCTCGCCCTCCTCCGCCCCCGCAGGGGTCGGAGTGCCAGTCGGAGTGCCAGTCGGAGTGCCAGTCGGAGTGCCAGTTGGAGTGCCAGTCGGAGTGCCAGTCGGAGAGTTTGCTGAAGAGTCAGCACTGGCGGACTGGGCCGCGTCGGTGAGTTCGGCGATGCGCGCCTCCTCGCTCACGATGCGCGCGCGCAGCTGGCGGTTGGTCTGCTGCAGCTCCGACTCGCGCAGCAGCAGCTCGCCGCACTGCTTCTTCAGCCGCGTCGCCTCCTCCTTCTCCAGGTAGGACCGCGACAGCAGCAGCGTGTTCTCTTTCTTCAGGGACGTCGTCGCCTCCTCCAGCTCCTCCACGCGCTGCCGCGTTGTGCCCAACAGCTCGAGAATGGACGACGACGACATGATGCTCTGCGCCTCAACCTGAGGAGACGGCGTCGGAGTGGGCTGCTTCTCCTTCAGCTGCTTTTCCAACGCCTCAATCTCGTTCTGGAGATCGGCCCGCTTCTGGTTATCGTCCAGTGACGCCAGAAGCAGGGAGTCGATCCGCTCGTTCAGACGGGCGATTTCTTTGTCTTTTGCCCTCAGCACCTCTTCAAGCCCCTTCTTCTCTCCTGCTAACGCATTTACTTCGCTTTCGTGCTTTTCCATCTAGGGAATCATTTCCAGCAAACAGATAGGACCGTAGAATCGTAATCGCTCTTCAGGAGCCGATAATCGGATTCCATCTTCTACAGCTAACCGCAATGAGCAATGAAGATACCTCCAACTCGCGTTTCTTCTCGTTCAGCACATCTCCCGCAGCAACAATACGTGACCCGAACATAGAAATCTTCTCCGCGTTCTGATCGAGCTCTTTCTAATTTCATCAGGATTACAGCACTTCTCCCCGTACCTGCAAAGAACGCATAGTCTTGTTTTGTTCCTCTATCTGCTTCCGATATCTGCGATTTTCCTAGTTCGTAACGAATTGGCATGCTTGCCGTACACTTTCCAGTTCCTGACAACGTTTTCGTTGATCCTACTCATTATCCTCCCGTACTCTTCTCGTACAGAATCAGTTCCCATGTCTGCGAATATCCTTCTTCCTCCAAATCCTCCAGGAGTCCCCCAAAAGGAAAATGAGCATCATCTGTTTCTTAACAAACACGCGCATCGCAGTAACAAGTTACTCGATGATAGGGTAGGACGGGCTCGTGGCAACACCGCAGATATTTCCCTTTCTGGCGATCTTGATGTAGCCCTCATCGCCCCACCAGGTGGACCACGAGTTCTTGATGAGCCAGTAGTCCTTGCCGTTCTCCGTTCCGTAGCCCACGGCCAGCACGGCGTGCGCCTGGTCCTCGACGGCGGACGAGCAGCTCGCATCATCGAACACGCCCTCGCTGTAGAACAAAAAGTCCTTGTTCACCGCCACGCCCACGGAGATGGGGCCCACGTTGGCCACGGCGTCCTCCAGCTCCTCCACGGAGAAGGGCTTGGTCAGCACGTAGTCCTTCACCTTGATGGCGGCGGCGCTCTTGTCGAAGTGGCATCTGCCGTCAATGCCCAGGTAGTGGCCGTAGTCCGCGTCCGTCATCAGGCCGCCGTTGTGGATCATCCAGCCGTACGCGCGGAAGTCCTCGCCGCCGTTGCAGCCGTCGTTGCCGAAGTTCCACGAGCAGTCCAGCAGGTTCTGCTCCGAGAACTTCTCCAGCTTGCCGTACTTTCTGAAGAACTGGCCCTCCAGCACGCCCACGGTGCCGAACGTCCAGCAGGAGCCGCACATGCACTGGTCCTTCACCGGCGTCACCGCGCCCAGCTCTCTCCAGTCGATCGACTCGGGAAGCTTCGCGTTGGACATGGTGTACTTGTGGGCCTCGTAGTCCTTGTTGCTGGAGTGCTTCAGACCCATCAGCGCGCGCAGCTCCGCCTCGGAGCGGTCCGCCAGGTGGTTCAGCTTCAGCTTGTAGCTGCGGTTCTCGCTGTTCACTCTCTCCACGTACGCCTTGTTGCGCATGAAGTTCATTCTGCGCTCCTGGTACTCCGCGCCCTCGTAGCGCAGGTGGTTCTTCTTCAGGAACGACGCGAACTCCACGTCCGCGGGGTGGGGGAAGCGAGCGGCCAGGAACTTGTGCGAGTCGCCCACCACGGAGCCGGGGCCGGGGAAGTCGATGCACGTCCAGCTCTTCTCGGGCTCCTCGAACACCTCGGGCGCCTGCTTCACGTACTCCACGCTGATGTAATCGTAAATGTACTCATCGAAGTGCGAGTGGAGGACGGTGTTGTAGCCCACCATGTAGAAGCGCACGGGCTTGAAGTTGCCAATGTCTCTACCGCTCACGCACCGCCGCCGCCCTCACTCGTAGTACCAGTACTTGTTCAGCTTGCCGCCCGTCTTCTCCTCGTGGTACCACACGCGGCACATGTGCTCGCCCACTCTCTCCGTCTTCTCCAGGAGCTCGAATCCCTCCAGGTTGGGGAGAATCGAGTTCAGGGCAAGGTCATCCTTGTGAATGTTGAAGCAAGTCTCGTACGTGATCACAGGGACGATCGCGTAGCCGACCTCCTTCTCCATGTCGTAGTAGTATCTGTTGATACCGCCATCTACTCCTCATCCACGATTCACACACTCACAGTAGTCGAAGCGAGCCTTCTTGGAGGCGCCGTCGTAGTACACCACGATGGGCTCCACGAAATCCGCATACGGAAGGGTCACGGTGACGTTCGCCTTGTAGTAGTCAGGGAACTGAGGATATGCCACCGCGATGGAAACCAAAAGAGCACTAGCAGTCACGCCAAATCTTAGCCACCACAACGCAAAGAACATCACTCACAAAGATTATTCTACGCTTCCATCTTTCGACAACGCGGGATCCTATTGGCGCACGGATTCTCCAGTTCCCGATGATGTCATCGTCACGGCGGAATCACTGGTTGGGGAAACACGATTGCAACAAACACGAAAACTACAGCTTGACACTATCTAAAAGAGGCTTGATCACGTCGGGGTCCATCGAGGCAAACACCTGCTGCATCCCCTCCGAACCATACCGAGACACCATTTGCTACCGTTGATGGCTCCAATTATATCTACTTGGATGAAGGACTTCCAGCACTCCTGAACGTTCACTTCCGCAATGAAGCGCTTCAAATAGTCCCTCGAGACGGTTTCGATGCTCCCTAGCGAGGATTCGAGGAAGAGGAGGCGCATCTTTTCCTCGCCCACCTCCACTTCCTGCAGCACGTTCACAATGCAATCCACCACTTGTTCCAGCGAATAGAGCAGCTCCTGAGGCCCTTGCACAATGCACAGCAGCATGCACTGCACGAAGAGGCTTCTGCGCACATAGCCCACCGCGCCGCCTCCCGCAGAATCGAAGCTGTGCAGAAGCGAAGAGAGCACGCCGGAGAAGAACGCGTCGTTTGCTAGGTCTCACGTGCACGATCGGAGCGAACTGAGTCCCGTCTCCTGGCAGATGGATGCGAACAACGCGTTGGCGGGCTCGCCGCTGAGGAGCAGCTGCGCGACGATGAGCAGGCAGGCCACGTAGCTGGACTCGGGCAGTCTAGCAGTCACCTCCCGGCCGTGCGCCCACTCGCCGTTGGAGCCGGTGCGCTCGCGCTCCAGCAGCAGCGTCACGAGGCGGCGTGTGATGGGCGTGACGACGGCGACGCTCTGCTGGGGGTAGAGCAGGGTGAGGAAGTGGACGGAGGTGGCGAGCCGCGTCATGTCGCGCGGCGCCACGATGGCGAAGAGCGTGTCGTAGAGCTGCGCGAGCGCGGGCCCGAAGGCCTGCAGGAAGGGGAGCTGGCCCAGGCGGACGTAGGCGTCGACGATGGCGACGATGGCGGGGAAGCTCTTCATGGAGTGCGAGTAGACCTGCAGCAGGCTCGGGAACAGCGCGTGCAGCCGCTCGCCGTACCGCGCCGCGGGGCACTTCATCAGCTCGCCCCACAGCTCCAGTCCATCCTCCAGCAGCACCGACACCACCTCGCCCGCCGCGTCGCGTACCGCGTACTGCACCATCTGGAAGAAGAACTCCAGTGCCGCGCCCTCCCTTCTCTCCCCTTCCTGCGCTATCTGGGTTGACTGGGCACTCTGAACACCCTGTGATGCTGTCTGCGCCCCGTCGCCGGTCAGCAGCGAGGGAAGCCTCTGCGCCTCAGGCCGCATCTCTACATCCACCTTCACCATGCTGCAGGCGAGCCGCAGCAGCAGCAGCTGCGTCATCTCGTCGCCCAGCGCCACGGCCTCGCCCCACATGAGCTGGAAGCAGGAGAAGAGCAGCCCGCTGAAGTGCGCGCCGTCGGGCACCGTCTCCACCAGCGCCGTCAGCAGGCCCACCATGTACGTCTTCGACTGCTTCGACTGCGTCGCCTACGCCTCACCGCGCGCCTCACCGCCCACGCCGTAGAGGGCCGCCAGCCGCTCCACGATCAGCGGCGCCGCGTGGGCCGCCAGCGCGGGCGTGCAGTTGCTGCTCCGCACCATGTGGCTCAGCGCCTCCACGGCGGTCAGCTGCACGCCCAAGGACGCGTGCGCCAGCGCCGCGATGCAAAGCCGCACGCTCTCCGCGCGACTGGTCTCCGAGAAGAGGTGGAAGCACACGTCGCAGACCGCCACGCACTCCAGGGCGCAGGCCGCGGGCGTCGCCGCGCTCTCCAGCAGCGGCTTCACCACCTCGCGGAAGGCGGCGTCGTAGCTGAGCCCCTTGGCCACGTAGCCGCAGCCGCGCTCCAGCATGCACAGGAACCCGAACAGCTCCTGCTCGCCCAGCTGCGCCACGCTCCGGTACTCGCCCTGCAGGTACTGCAGCGTCGGCTCGCCGAACTGCCGCGCCAGCGTCTCGAACAGCCTGCACACCGCCTTGCGGAGACAGGAGGCCTGCTACGTGTCACGCGCGCCGACCGCCCCCACGTAGGCCGCGTAGAAGTCCTCGTCGTTCTGCAGCAGCAGCGCGCGCAGCTGTGGGCCCAGCGGGAACATGGAGCGCTGCACGCAGCACAGCAGCTGCCGCACGCACGCCGCGTCGTAGAACTGCGCCAGCACGGGCGCGGCGGCGGCCTTGGCGACGAGCGAGGCGACGATGGCGACGACGGCCTCGGTGACGGGCACCAGGTCCTCCCTACACCTCACGCGCGCGCGCCGCGCCCACGACACGCCCGGGAGCTGGAACAGCGAGAAGAGCACGGAGTTGGCGAGGGAGGCAAAGGCGCCCAGCAGCGCGTCCTCCACGGGCAACCGCGCCTCGCAGAACTGCTGGATGGACCGCAGGCCCCACTTCACCGCGCGCAGCAACGCCGGCTGGGCGGGCGCCGCCACCTGCTGCCAGCCAGCCAGGCAGAGCTGCACCGTGCCCAGCTGCTGCGCGAACAGCGCGCCCAGCTGCGGCTGGAGCGCGTGGCGCGGCACGGCGCAGACCCCGCGCACGAGCAGCTTGTGCAGCGTCTAGGCGTCAGCGGCACGCGGCGGCGCTACGCTCATCGCGCGGTGCAGCACCTCGCACAGCAGCGGCTTGCTGTCCTCCGCGGCCGCGGGCAGCGAGCTGGCGAGCTGGTAGGCGTAGGACACCAAGAAGGGCGTCAGGTCCTGGACGATCTTGGAAAAGACCTGGCGCTGCCGGCCGATGCGACACGTCGAAAACGAGCGCACAACGCCCAGCAGCGAGCAGCTAGGAGTGGGGTGAAACGGGAGGAAAGTACATGCCCTGGTAGATGAGGAACGGATTATCGGAGGACAGGAGACCGAGGAGCACGTCGAAAAGACTGCCCATGCGAGACGGGTACTCCACTCGGGCCACTCTCGCCACGATGAGGGAGAGCTGGGAGACGAGAGTCGCTTCGTTGAGGGGAATCGACAGCTACGGTTCGCAAGCCACCCTTCCCCTACGTAGTCCACCAATTGTGCCGAAAAGAGCTCCTTCTCCTCTTCGCTTAGATAGTTGCCAGTACTGCTGTTCGAATGCGCCCACCATCGCTGATCCACGCAGTTCTTCACAATAATCACTGCCAAATGGCGGACATTCAGCTCGTATTTGCTGTTGTACACGATTTTCTACGAATGAGACGGGAACTCTCTCCGCCCACCATCATGACTCCCAGAAAGCCGTTCACTTTTTGCAGCTCGCTGATATAGTTGCCAGAGAGGAGTAGGGAGGATTGCGACGGGTTTAGCACTTGTTGGAGTACACCCACCAACATGTCCTCGTCCGCGTCTGTCAGTCGACTGGGGAGTTGCTGCTGCATTGTGTGCTGTGCTTCCAAAGATCCCGGCACCCGGCAGAGAATGAGTGTCTTCAACAAAGCCAGCAACCTAAACAGAAGAAATGTCCTCACTCCTCGTCTTCTTCGTCGTCATCCTCGTCATCGTCATCCTCGTCGTCCTCGTCCTCTTCCTCTTCCTTCTCTTCACCCTCCTCTTCCTCTTCCTTCTCTTCACCCTCCTCCTTCTCCTCGCCCTCCTTCTCCTCCTCCGCAGCGTTGTCCAAGTCAATGGTCTCCTCCTCCACGTCGCTGGGCTCGGCCGTCCTACGCATGAAACAGCGGCGCGGCGCCCACTTGAGCCACTCGACCATGGGCTGCGCCACCTCGCTGAGCTCCTTCAGGAACTTGTCCGTCAGGCAGGAGAAGCGGTGCTTGAGCGGCTTCTCCGCCCACTTCAGAATCACCTTCTCGCTGAGGATGTCCTTGTCGTACATGAACTACGCCTCACGCTTCATTCCGCGCCCGCACCTTCAGCACCGCCGCGAAGTACGCGCGCAGGGCCGGCGTCTTCAGCATCAGCAGCTCCAGCGCGATCAGGATGCGCTCCTCCATCGACGACTTGCTGATGAACTACGCCTCACGCGCCCGCGCCAAACCCACGCTGTGCACCACGCTCCCGAAGCGCTCCAGCGCCGCGGGGATGTCCGCGTAGCTCGCCACGTTCATGCAGATGGCGTAGGTGGCGATGGCCGCGCGGTCGCTCACCGACAGCGTGCTCTTGTTCTGCACGTCCTTCACCACGTCGCCCAGCGCCTCCGCCGTCAGCTCCGGCGTGATCGCCGCCGCCACGCTCTGCGCGCACTCCACTACGCGTCACGCCCGCCCGCCGCGCGCACGGAAGGAGGTGGTGGAGGACTTCTTCTCGGAGTCCTTGTCGCGCTTGTGCTTCTTCTCCTTCGAGTCCTTGTCCTTCTTCTTCTTCTTCTCCGAGTCCTTCTCCTCCTCCTCGCCCGTCTTGCTCTTATGCTTCCGGTGCTTCTTCTCCTCGCCCTCCGGGGCCGCGCCCTCCTCGCTCTTCTTTGACTTCTTCTTCTTGCTTCCCTCCGCCGATTTGGTAATCTCATTTATAATAAAGGTGTCTAGCGCGTCAGCTCCACCGCCTTCCCCCACTCATCTTGTTGTCCGCATCGATCGGGGACTCCGCACCGCAGGCAGCGCAGCGGTGGTACAAATCCTTCTTGTGCTTCAGCACGAGGATGGTTTCGGGCAGCTTGCAGCGGGGGCACAGGACGTAGATGTCGATAAACTTGTTCAGGATCTTCAGCAAGTCCCCATTGGCATGGTCACCGTTCACCGACGACTTGTCCTCCTTGGGGTCGTACTTCGACTGCGCTCCCAGCTCGTAGCCAAAGAACTAAGGGCTGAAACCTCCCTCCCCAACAACTACCTTTGGAAGGTACGAAGTGGGGCGATGAAGTGCGTCCGCGACGGCAGAAGCGTTTACCAGAATTGTCTTGATACCGTTGCCGCGACCCTCCGTCTTGGACTGGAGCTTGGGCATCTTGTAACGATAGGCGGGATCGTTACTGTTACCAATGTTCACAAGAGACATCTTCTACGAAACCGGTCAGTCACGCCCGACTCCCACCACACAATCCAGAAAAGAAGACGGACGCAATCTCTCGCATCCTCTCTCCCTTCGATGGCCACATGATTAGAACCACGATCGCTTACAGTATCGATAATCACTAGGAAGCTGTAGTTTAGTGCCTTCTCCCGACGCGAGAGTCGCGGGAATCTCGCCCTCTTCGCAACCCCCTCGTTCTCGCTCATAACGCCTTTCCAACAAAGAGCAGCGCGCACACTGCCACATAACCAATAAAAACTAACAAGCACAACCGTTCTTTTCCTTCATCTGATCCAGATTCACAGCAGGCGCTACTCCTAAGTCCCCCTCTACACCCCATACATTTCATGCTGGGCTCCTCGTTCTTCGTCTTGCTCAAAATCAAACGACCCATTTCCTGGAAAGCAGTCTCCACGTTTGTTCCGTCCACAGCGCTCGTAATGAAGTATCTGTAGTTCAGCGAGGCAGCGCACTCCTTGATCTCGTCATCGGACACTTGTCTCTTCTCCGCCACATCTCCGTGCGTGCCGATCAGAATGCAGCAGACATCCTCCGCTCCGCTCTACACCGTAAGAGCAAAATCGCAGTCCCACATCTTCAATCTGCTTAATCCACGTGGATATGTTTACAAATGAGGAACGCGTTGTGATATCGAACACCAGCAGGATTCCCTACTCGTTATTTCATCATGCGAGCATCTACAGCAACATCGCGCAAGTACGACTTGGTGATCGCTCTGAAACGCTCCTGGCCAGCCGTATCCCATACCTAGCGCATTATCCGTCGTCCACCCTATCCTACTTCCAATTTGCATGTCTTTCCGTCAATCGACTCCACCTTTGTACGATAGTCAATACCCTACGCACATTATCATCACTGCCGAAATTGGCTACGATTGTGGTATAGAACTCGGCCGAAAAGGTACCCTGTATATAACGGTTGAGGAGGCACGTCTTTCCAACAGCTAGATATCACAAATCGTTATACGCAATAGGGTACCTGAATCGCCGATCAGGGCCACCTTCATTGTCACGTCACAAGGAATCTCCTCCCCTTCCGCAGTAGTACTATTATCCTTATTCATTCTACAGATGATGCGTCAGATCATCAAACCGATACTCTTTCGCTTCGCTTTGCGTTGCTTTTATGAGGGAAACAACAAAGATCCAATAATCGGGTATTCGGTGTCTTTTTCTCCATTCCGTCCCTTTTTGTGGAACTGGCTCTCTTCCATTTCACGCCATGGGTGTGATCAAACCAAACAGTTCATTCTGCACAGGTGCGGAGATAGTATTCCTCCAACTGTTTCACAAAACCGGGATTGGGCCGAACTTGGCTCCTTCGCTCCTACGCATCAACCGTCCCCTCCTGTCCCACTCTCACGTACTCAAATGCTTGCTGGTATGGCCACCTGTTTTTCTTTATCAAGTACGCGATGACCACCGAAGCAGATCGGCTCACGCCCAGCTACTCTGAACCCCACCAACTGTAGCTACCTGGCAATGCACAAAAACGGGTTTCTTCTCTTTGAGAGAAGAATCAATCCACTCAAACGCCTGGTCGAAGTGGGCCGAAAGCTCCACCTCCGGGAGGTCGTCCACACTACGCCTCACGCACCGGGCCCTCTCCCACAAGATGCGGTGGTACTGGAACTGGTCCTCGAAGAAGCAGGGAATCTCGATGGACACGTTGACGATGGTGCACACGCCCGCCGCCTGCAGCCACTCCAGGTCCGCCGCGTTGTACTCGCTGCCCAGGAAGAGGCCCGGGAGGATGCAGGAGGCCTGGTCCATCTGCCCGTAGCAGACCAGGATGCTCTCGTCCACGAAGGCGCGGTACTTGTCGCGGTGCTCGCGGTAGCACGAGAACTGCGACCGGATGAACTGGTGCACGTCGCACGGCCGCACCGAGTCCAGATCCGCCGCGAACAGGAACTTCTTGATGCGCTTCGCCATCTCCCGCTTCACCGCGCTCTGCTCCGCCGGCCGCGCCACAGGCAAGGCTGGGGGCTCCACAGCCTCCTTCTCGTCCTCGCTCTCGCTCTCCGACTCGTGCCGGAACACGCGGATCACCGACTCTCTGTGGAGTAAGGACTGTCCAGCCATCTTGTTTGAGGTGTCACAGACAGAGTCACAGACAGAGTCGTTTCGGGAGTCACAGACAGAGTCGTTTCGGGAGTCACAGACAGAGTCACACGTAGTATCACTCAGAGAATCACTTACGGCCTCCTCAGTGTCAGCTGTTGGCGGGTCGCCAAGCGAACTGCTCAGCTCCAGAGAGGAAGTCACGCACATGGGGAGGCTCAGGCGGCGGAACCGCGGATTCCCCTTCAAGGCGAAGGGCCGCAGCCACTCCGCTCCCTCCTCCTGGTGAAATGCGTACGCGATGGACTTGTTGACGGTGGATGACAAAGCGACCATCATCCTCCAACCATCGCGGATTGTCTGTGTTTCGATTACTAATCTACCCCTCATTCTATACGCGCACGCAAACATCGTTTCTTTCCCGTAAACCAACTCAATCCGACCGCAGAGCATCCTGATGTTGACGTCATGCCACAGCGGGTAGATAGTTGATATCACCCAGTACTGGCTTCTCGAAAAAATGGGTCCCAGAGAGAGATTACTGATAGAAAAGAAGTGTGGGTCCAGTTGATTACTGGGAATGTCCTCGAACACGATCAGGGCGGGAACGTCTTGGACTCCCCGCGAAGACTCGATCAATGCAACGACATAGGCAGTTCCCTTGATGAGAACGTTCTCTACACACTGCACTTGTGCGTTCTACACATCAGTATTGCTTCGGAGAGGCGACATTTCCAAGCTTCTCAGAGAGCGTGTTGGCATAGCCAATACTCTCATCCTTCATCCTCCTCGACAGTGCACTTCAATACAATTACATACAATGAGTCCTTCCTCGGCAATCCAGAAAAAGGGCTGATTTTGGTTTCCTGTTGAACTCCACAAAGCCATGTCCTCCCGAAATGTTGTGTTGGTTTCCGCGGGCTACGACGGAGTGATACGCTTTTGGGATATTTCCGGAGGCCATACAAAACGCACGCTCAAGTACGAGGACAATCCGGAGTTGAAGGTGAAGATGGTGTGCACCGATCGCGCCTCATGACGATTAGCCTATCAATTCCCTGGCCTTCTCTCCGGATGGATCCTACTTGGCCGCCTCCTCTATCAAATCGTTCAAGATATACGAAGTGGATTCGGACAGGCAAAGCCCCAAGGTATCCGTTCTGTGCATCGTGTTCCGTAGTACTCCAATCCGGAAGCCCACAAAGCCACCGTGAACAAGATCGGCTTCAACAGCGATGGAAAATGGGTGTATACAGCGAGTGACGACAAACAGTGCAAGATCTGGGATATACGCACTTCGGCTTGCACCATGAGTGCAGAATCGCGCGGAACCATAAACGGTTGTGTGCTTCATCCAAACCAAGCAGTCTCTGGGGAGTTCGTTCATGCGTAGAGAGATATCATTATGGCAGATGAGAGCGGCTTCATCCGCGTGTGGGACATTGTTGCAAACCGCTTCCGTGTCGAGATGGTAGGGCTGTGCTGTCCTTCTGAATGTAGTGTCCCGACGACAAGACGCCCATTCACTCGCTCTGCATCAGTCCGAACGGCGAGACGGTACTCGTGCAGAACGGCGCTGAGCCGTAGCTGGTGGCCTGCAGCAAGAAGGGCATTGCCTACGTGTGGATGTACTCCGAGTGAGGGCGGCGCGGCGAGCTAACCCCCAGCGCCTCCATCCAGCCACGGACGATGATCCGCGCCCACGACAGCTACATTCTGAGCTGCTGCGTGAGCCCCAACAACCAGTCGCCATCGCGGCGAGGCGTCAGGAGTAGGATCCTCGCCACGGCGTCGGCGGACCGCAGCATCAAGCTGTGGAACACCAGCACCTTCGAGAACATCGCCAAGCTGATCGGCCACGAGGCAGGTGTTTGCGGGCGGGATTACCGGTAGAAGTACGTGTGGGACTGCTGCTTCTCCTGCGACACGAAGAACCTGGTGTCCTGTCCGCCTCGCGCTGCCCGCTCACCTCTAGGCTCTTCCGACCACACCTGCCGGCTGTGGGACATCAAGTCCGGGAGGATCGTCCGCCACTACACGGGACACGAGAAGGTCGTGTCGTGCGTTGCCCTGTACGAGCGCTTCTCGTGGGTTTGTTACAAACACGCCAAATGAAAGGGAAGTCGTCCTCCTCCGAGCTCTCTTCCTGCTTCTTCTCCTGCTTCACCTCCTTGTGCTTCAGCGAGTCCTCCTTGATCTTCACCAGGTCGTGCAGAGACACCACCGTGCGGATCAGCGAGCTCAGGAAGAGCACCTACGCGTCACATCGCCCCACGGCCGCCACCATGTACGTGTCGTTCATCTTCGTGGTCATCGACTCCTGGATCACGTCCAACTACCACTCAGCTCCACCGCCATCGCCCACGTGCAGATTCGGAAGGGCGTTCACGATGTTCTGGATCTCGTACAGGATCTCGCGATTCGGAGGGTTCTCCGCGGAGCACGACTCCAGATACTGAATGCACGTCTGGATTCGGTCGTCGATGCCGCGCAGCGACACTACCTTGTCATTGATCTAGCCATCACCCCTCTCCTCTTTCTTGACTTGGTTGTAGATGGAAACGACGGACGCATCTCGGATGCCACGCAGGATGTGCTCCACGCCGGCTTCCTCGATCGGCAGTCCCTCGATGCAGACATTCAGCTCGCTGAACATGCGCTCTCCCTCCTTTCCGTTCTACAGGTGATACGGCTCTGATGACCCCACCTTGTCGACCAATTCCTGTGTGATGTATGCCTTTGCCGGAACGTCTCCGACCTGGTTGTGGATGTCCAATGTAACATATACCTACCTCTCACGCACTGTGAAGGATTCTACGGGATTCTTGCAGTATTTCCGGAACATTTCATCGATTTCGAGGTCAATGGCGTTCAGCTTGTTGCTTGAGCTATAATAGCCGACGATGTTCTCGCGGACTACGGATCATCACAACCGCCGTTGCTCACTGTTAATGCGCTTCTGCATCTTTTCAATTTTGTCCAGGTAGTCCGTATCGAGGAACCATACGTTCGTCGTTTTGTTCTCTTCAAAAGGAACTACACTTCACACGCGGTAACGAAGACTACTGGCAAACGAGGTCGTGCAATCCACGACTCCGCTCTGGCAAGAGCCAAGCAGAACGCCCACCACTCTTCCTTTTGACATCTTCGACATTCTCTTCACATGGTCTGTGATACCGAGCAGAACGATAGGGTGGACAATCACCGTATGAATAGAAGACATCTTCTTCAGTGAATTACTGAGCCTGTTGCCGTGCGAAAAACGGCCTGTTTTGGGAAGCCCATCTCTTTTGTCACGACCCTTGTGAACAAGAAGGTAGTTGTGTAACAAACACACGAGAGAGACATGGGGAAAACCACGGGCATTTAGTACTCGTTGTACTTCTTGCTGCTGCCCTTCACCTTCTCCGCGGGGTACTTCTTGGCGTTCAGTCCCATCTTTCGGAGAGCGGCCGTGGGGAGATCCACATTGCATCGGTCTGTAGGGTTAGCCAGCCCACTCATACCTACCGGCCAACCGCACGAGGTAAATCAGGACATCGCTAAGCTCCTCACCCAGATGAACCCTTTCCTCCTCCGTCAGCTCCGGCACGCCAGGCTGCATCTCGCCTTTCCACTGCATGATTTCGCACACCTCACCTACCTCGCCCATCTGTGAATCACACCCCCTTCCACCCTCCTACCATGGCAAGCAACAGGTTGCGCGGAGTGTGGAACTATGCATTAGTTCACGGACCGAGAACTGTACCTGGTCCCAATCACGCTCCTGCGCAAAGGTCTGAATCTTCTGTCTCAGTTGCTCGAGCGTCAAGCTGGGTTCAAACTTGGGAGCGGCGTTTTCCTCACTCATTCGTCTCTTCAAACAAATCACTGACTCAAAACGCAATATACTTCTTAAACAGTTTATCTATTCCACTGAGGACGTTCTCGTCGATCTCCAGCTCGATGCCTTCGCAGTCCAGCACCTACCGCTGATCACCGCCCGCTTGCCCCACTCGCTGCACGTTTTCGCGCATCATCGCCATCGCCCTCTGCACGTCCCCGTCCTTCTGCCCCTGCGCGCCTACGAACAGCGGGTGGTGCACGGGCGGCTCCTGGTTGGGGTCGTACACCACGCTCGCCGAGGACCGGTACTCCGCCACGAACGGCAGGGACACCTGCGCCTCAGCCCCGCCTCACGCGCCCACGTCGAAGTACTTCGCCAGCAGCACCACCACGTGCGTGAGGTAGCCCAGCGCGGCGTTGGTCTCGCCGTGCTGCGCCTCGGGGATCTGGCCGGTGGCTACGGGGGAGGGAGGGGAGACGCGCCCACTTCGCAGCGCCATCTCGGGCAGGCGGGCCGCCTTGATGGACCACTCGGCGCCGCTCTGGTGCAGCGGGAACAGGAACGACACCATCGCCAGCAGGCGCGTGCGGCGCGCGTGCAGGCACTGCTGGATGGCCGCATCCTTCTCCCTAGCCCTCACCCGCGCGCAGCGCCTCTACTGCAGCGCCAGCTTCTCCGCGTCCTTCGCGCGCGCCGCCTCGTCGTAGTCCGCCACCGTCTACGCCTCACCGCGCCGCCACACACCCACCTGGCAGTGCTCCTGCAGCGCCGCGCGCAGCCGCGTCAGCTCCTCCTTCATCTCCACCACCGCCGCCTTCTCTGCGCCTCAGCGCGCGCCCACGCACTCACCCGTGTCCAGCTGCTGGCGCAGCGAGGCCTCCTCCTGCTTCAGCTGCTCGATGTCGTTGTTCAGGCACTTGGAGCTACGCCTCACGCCGCCGCGCCGCACCCACGCCACCTCCTGCTCGTTCTGCTGCAGCGGCCCGCGCATGGCGTCCTCCACCATCTCCTTCATCAGCGCCATGCGGTCGTCGTTGCGCTGCGTGCGCGACTGCTGCAGGTACAGCTGCTGCAGCGACGTCAGGATGAAGTGGAAGTCGCACTACGCCTCACGCCGCCGCCCCGTCCCCACCGTGTGGCTGCCCTCCGGCGGCGCCTCGATCTGCGGCGCCTCGATCTGCTTCAGCACGCCCGCACGGCGGAGGAAGGCGCACACCTCGTGCGAGGCAAAGAAGCCGTCCGTCATGCAGAACAATACCGCGTTGAACGGCAGCGCCTAGCCGTGAGGAGGGGGGAGGAGAGGCACGTTGAAGATCTGCTCGATGGCACCGGCACTCATGTTGTCCTGGATCAGCTCCTTCTCCTTCTCCGGGATGGAGTTGACATTGATCATGGAGCCGATATCGACGGCCTCCAGGGGAGCGAGATAATCGAGCTCCTGGATAGAAACGACCGATTCGATGATGAGCTTGTTCTCCGTCTCCTCCTTGTTCCAGACACGCAGTGTGAACACTACGCGTCACGCTCATCCCGATACGCCACCCTTCTCTTCCTTCGCCTCCTTGGCAATGTCCAGGGGGTTTCCGAACTCATTCCACTCCGGATTCACCGTGTCTTCCACCGTTTCGGATGTGTACACCAGTTCCTCCCTAGCATCCTCTGCTCCATTGCTTCCGGGGAATTCTACGAAGATCAAAGAGCGGGAGAAGGAGACTACTAATGTGGATGGTAAAGAAGAGTCGGCAGGATTTGTCTACGGAATCGCTCTTCACATTTCGCACGATGATGCTTCGAATATGCTTCAGTCGGCGCTACGACTCAGCGACAGAAAACAGGCAATACCAGACCCGGAAGAATTCTTCTATAGAATTTCATCGAAACAACTCTCGTAGGCAGTGGTGGCATAAGATACTGTGCAATACTCTCTATATTTGAGGAAATACACACTCCAAGGTGCCATTTGAAAAATGGGGGAAGTGGGGGATGGAGGGTCGAACAAACACACCAGGAAAAGAGGATATCTTTTGACAAAAATGAAATATCCGGAATCGTCTGGAGGGCATTCTGAATCCGTTCTTCTCTCTCGGGGTCCCTTGACTGTTGAGGCGCAGCATCTTGGACGGAAGACGCCTCATTCTCTTTGGGAGCGGGATCCGCGAAGAAGTCCCATTCATACTTCTCCTTCTCCTTTGTCGGCGCAGTACTCTGCTCTTCCTTAGTCGTCTGCTTGGTCGGAGTGAAGAACGCGTCCCAGATGTCGCCCTCGTCGGCAGTGGGAGTAGGCGCGTTCTTCGGGTCCACCGAGGGTAAGAAGGACCAGGCATCCGCCTGCTCTGTGGGTGGTATCTCCCCCTCTTTGGCCGCCGCACGGCGCTTTCTCCTTGTCGTAGGCGGAGCAGCGAGACTCCACTCTTTTTCCTTCTTCACCTCCTTCTTGGGCGTTGGAGTATCCCAGTCGTCGTCCTTCTTCTCCGTTGGCTTTGATACTTCCCAATCATCGTCACTCACCACTCTCTTTTCCTCCTTTACTTCCTTCTTTTCCTTAGTTGGCTTCGACACTTCCCAGTCGTCATCACTATCCTTCGGTTCCTTAGGAGTTGGCACATCCCAATCATCATCAATACCCTTCTTCTTCAACTCGGTAGGTTTCGATGTCTCCCAATCATCATCACTCACTTCCTTCTTCACCTCCTTCTTTGGAGTTGGCACATCCCAATCATCATCACTATCCTTCTTCACTTCATTCTTGGGTGTTGGCATATCCCAATCATCCTCCTTCTCCGTTGGTTTCGATACTTCCCAATCGTCGTCATTATCCTTCTTCACTTCCTTCACAGGTGTTGGCACATCCCATTCATCCTCCTTCACCGTGTTCACCTCCTTCACAGGAGTCACTGCCTCCCAATCGTCGTCACTCACTTCTTTCTTCACCTCCTGTTTGGGAGTCGGTTTGGACACACCCCAATCGTCATCGCTCAAATCCATAGTATCCCCTGATTTCTCCCAATCATCACTCAGTTCACTCTTCTTCACTTCCCTCTTGGGCGTGGGATTATTCCAGTCATCACCATCCTCCTTCTTCTCAGCTGGCTTCGACACTTCCCAATCGTCGTCACTCCACTCATTCTTCTTCACCTCCTTCACAGAAGGACCCTTCCGATCATCACCACCCTTCTTTTCAGCTGGTTTCGACACTTCCCAGTCATCGTCACTAGACTCCTTCTTCACTTCAGCCGGTTTCGACACTTCCCAATCATCGTCACTCATCACATTCTCTTCAGTCTGCTTTGACACTTCCCCATCCTCTTTCTCTTCTTTCTTCACCTCCTTCACAGGCGCCGGTTTCTCCCAATCGTCATCGCTCACCACCTTCAAACCCAACTTCACTGCTCTATTCCGTTCCCTCCTCTTTCTCCCCGCTGGCCTCACTCCTCCATTCGTACTCTTTATCTTGATAGCAGGCACTGAAGCTTCCCACCCATCATCACTATCCTTCTCTTCTGCTGGCTTCGATGCTTTCCAATCATCGCTATCCTTCTTCACCTCACTCGGCTTAGAGACCTCCCAGTCATCGTCACTATCCCCACCAACAACACCAGTTTCTCCCTTTTGCTTGCCAGACAATACTGGCTTCGGTAAAACACCCACTTCTTTCTTAGGTGCAGAATCAGAACTCTTGGACGGTGTTGAAACCTCCCTCTTCTCTTCTTCCTTCATAGGAGCACTCTCCTTTTCAACAGAGGGTTTTGCTGTCTCCCAATCGTCTTCATCCGAGTCGTCTTTCTCAATTGTAGGCGATTTTGTCTCCTTCGCAACAGGTGCCACTTTCTCCCAATCTTCATCACTTTCTTCATTCACAGGATCTGTCACAGACGAATTCACTCCATTTGGTTCTGATACGAGACTCACTCCTTTCTTTACACTAGCAGACTGGTAGCCGTCGGATTTCACTTCCTTGTTCACAGAAACACCTTCCACAGGAAGGAGAACCACTTCTTTTCCCCAAAATGAGGATGCGTTACCTACACATTATGAAATAAAGGACTAATTAACGGCTAGCGTCCTTTTCTCCCTCTTCAACGCTCTCCTTGAATTGAGAAGCAAACGACGGATTCTTTAATAGAATCGTGTATATGTCACCGTCTGTACTCTTGTCATGCTGAAATTCATCGCTTTCATGTCTATTGCGTAACACAATCGATACAACCATCACGATGATCCAGCAGAGCAGTACTGCGCATATGACTCGTAACGAGCAAGAGAGGCAAGGCAGTGCGAAACGTCACCATAGGCGAGTTCAAGACACCGACTCGCAGTATCTCTCATGCTGCTCATTCAATTCAACTAAGGGTATAGATAGATTGGGCGAATTGTGAAAAGAAAAGCCGAGTCGGAGAACAGCTGCTCATAGAGAGCAGGAAGAATCCACGTGTGAATGCCTTAATAGCTCAGTCGGTAGAGCACTCGCTTAGTAAGCGAAAGGTCGGGAGTTCGATCCTCCCTTAAGGCTTTTTTCTTTTTCTCCTGAAGCCGCAAGGACGTATTTCCTTGTTTTGGACGCAGGAAATGGAAGGAGAGGAGCAATCCTGTTCTTTCTGTGTGGAGCTTCCTTATATAAAGCGATTTCACGTAATGTGTACAACTGTGGTCGCGTGGCGCAACGGATAGCGCATTGGGCTTCGGACCCAAAGGTTGTGGGTTCGAGTCCCACCGCGTCCGACTTTTCTTTCTCTTTTTTCTTCTTCTATTCGTTGTCTTCTGTTGTTTAGAGCACAGTGCTGCTTGGAAGGGAAGAAATGCAATCCAAACCAGTGATCTCGTGAACTAGATTCGCCATTTCATTCTCTTTGGCTCGAGACATCCGAAGGGATTGGTATCAAGCCATCTCGTTGATGATGAAGATGTGCACCCATTCACTTCCGAACACGCTTCTTCACACACTCTATGCATTTTCAGCCTATTCTTAACTCTTCCCCTGGATTCTATAAGTGGCGGAAGAATTGTGTTCTATCTACTGGGACCACACTTCTCATAAGCGCCCATTTGCGCATGGAAGGTTCCATACGTGGAAAGATTTGTTTCCCTCATATAATAATTGTAAGTTCCTGAGAAACAGAATGGCTGGAGTGTTCAAGCCGTAGGGCATTCGGGGAGGGGGAGTGACGCCTAGTTTTAAGATTGATATGTCCATGTACAAGGAGATCCGTTCCAACGTGATCGACAAGCTGATCTCCTACGCCGGAGCCAAGCACGGAATTGCCTTCCTCGAG
>QWCN01001868.1_pt1 | contig 29910 bp, 30 predicted proteins | sample 1972711 | NCBI WGS metagenome assembly QWCN01 (sample SAMN09866707, study PRJNA288562) | Human gut metagenome isolate term1_stool, whole genome shotgun sequencing... | isolation source: gut | host: Homo sapiens | place: USA: California
TTGTCATAATCAATGTTACAGCGTGCCGCCTTTTCAAATTGTACATCCAGAAACTTCTTTAGCCCGATGATCGCCACATATTTTCCGTTAGAAAGAAGATGGTCTACCGCGGCACGAGTCCATTTTGCCTTTCCAGTCGGAGACGGTATTTGTTTTGAAAAAAGCATATCTGCAACCTTTCCCAAACTTGCACCTGCCATGTAGAGGTCAAAAACCAGGGCAACGTTATCTGCGTCACTCCTGTTGATTTCAAGTGTCCCGTTGTTGGTCAAAGTAAAACCATATGGTATTCTCATGTTTTGTTCCTCCTAAAATAAAAATTCCTATGTTGTCACCTCATCCAAGAGATAAAACATAGGAATAAATGATATTTTGTTATCTTCTGTATGCACATTCTGCACAGTTTGCGAGTTTATTTCATGTGATTTTCCGGCAGAAAAAGCAAAAACCATGTATAACTCAAGTTATACACGGTTTTTGTCTAATTTGGTGCGAGAGATGAGACTTGAACTTTAAGGGGAATGAAATATCTGCATTTTCAACGTGAAATTATATTGATTTTCTTCGCGCGACGTGGAGATATGTGAACTATTCTGCAATATAGCTTTCTCAGATTCACGCCCGTAACACCCAAATAACACCCACGAAAAACGCCCCGAACCGCGATGGCTCGGGGCGCATTTTATAGGTCAATGCCCTGTATGGCATGGTCGTAAAGAAATCTTTTGAGCGGGTCTGCATCCGCTGTGTTGTAGTAGGTAACAAGTGCTTCGTTGAACTGCTCCATGCTCTGGTCGCGGATGGTCAGAACGCCCGCTCCGGCTTGGAGCAGGATTTTGTTTGCCAGCGTCAGGCTGGTGCGCTTGTTGCCGTCCCAAAACAGCTGCGCGCGCGTGCCCCAGCAAAAGGCCGTCAGCGCCCGCTCTGTCGCGGTTGTGTCGGCGGCAAGAATCGCGGCCAGCTCCTGCCGCACCGCTGCTTCCTGAGGCACAGGCGGCGTGTAGTCCGTGCCGGAGATAGCTACGCTCCCCGTGCGCAGCTTGCCCCACTCCAGAGCCTCGTTGCGAGCAATGAAGCCGTTGAGCTTGCAGACATACTCCAAGGTCACGTCTTCGTCAATCGAGCCCATCAGGAAGCGCCAAGCGTCGCGCATGTTGAGAATAGCTTGGATATCGTCCAGCTGCACGCCGGGAACGTTCACGCCGTCCAAGATTGTCTTCGTCTGCGGGAAGGTCACGGCGCGGTTTTCCATTTTCATTCCGCAATACACGTTTTCGTCCCACTTCTTTTTTGCAAGGAAGCGGCTCTGCTCCGGGGTCAGGTGGTATCTGTCGGGGTATGTCATGCGCCTGCCTCCTGCTGCCCGCCTGAGCGGGTTTCCCGCTCCAGCGTTTCCGATATGGCGCGGTTGATAAAGCCGTTTACGCTCTCGCCGTGGGCTTCTGCGTGCGCCTGCAAGCGCTCCTTCTGACCCTTCGGCACGGTCAGGTTGATACGGTCGTAGGCCTTTGCAATCCACTTGTTTGTCGCGCGCTGCTGCGCTTTTGAAGCTGGCATAATGTTTCCTCCATGAGGTGGGGCTGCATTGTTTTGTGTTCCTTTTCCACCTTTAATGCTATTATAGCACATCTGTATAGTTGTGTAAATATATAATCTGCACAAATATATTTGCGCAATTATGTATATAATGCGAATTGATATATTTGCGCAAGCATATTATAATAAGGACAGTTAAGAGATACACCACAAAGGAACAATCGAAAATAGCTCAGACACCGGCACATGGTGGACGAAAGTACCGAGAGGGAAACCAAGAACACCTATAAGAGCGGGAAGAGATAAGGGAGATTGAGATGGGCAATGCCGCTAGATGCTTAATGCCACCCGCCGCCGGAGTTCCTGCCAGATCAGAAAGGAGCAGACACAATGTCTACAAGTGAAATCGGAAGCAAGGTTGCAGAGCTTCGGGAGCTGCGCCGCATGGCGGCAGAGCTGGCCGAGCAGATCAGCGCGCTTGAAAATGAGGTCAAAGCCGAGATGCTGCGGCGCGATACCGACACGCTCAGCGGGCTTGACTACAAGGTCACATGGAAAGAGGTCACAAGCAGCCGCTTCGACACGAAAGCGTTCAAGAGCGCCTACGCAAGCCTCTACACGGCATTCACCCGTCCGGCGGTTTCCCGCCGCTTCGTCATTGCGTAAGCTGTGCGGCGGCTCTCAGCTGCCTTGATAGCCGCCGCGGGCAAAGATAAGGAGGAACATAGACAATGAAATGCAAACCAACCTGCGCATACCGGTTAAGCCCTACGGGGCTTTCCCGGCTCATGGAAACCTTCGAGGACAGAACGGAAAGAATCGACGCTGCTGCAATGGCGCTCGATTTACTGATTGCCAACATCGACACCGAGAAGTCCTTTTGCATGGATGCAGCGTGCAAGGACATCAAGGAAAGCCGGGAGCGCATGGGGCGCTATATCAGGATGGCGTACGTCGCTGCCTACAGTGTCCGGCGCGAGGTTGCCGAGCTGAACGCCGCCTTTTCTGGGCTTCTGGCAATGCCCGCGCCGCGTCTCGGCGGCGATCAGAGCGCCAACAGGTAAAACGATGAGCGGGCGCGCTGCCCGCTCCAAGAATGGAAAGGATGATTGATCATGGAAGACAAGAACAAGAAAACACCAGCGGAGAACGTGGCTTTTATGCTGGACTATGAGACGGGCTATCTGCAATCGGCGCTCGACACGCTGGCGCTTGCGGAAGAGCTGATTGAGAGTCTGCGGGTCAGCGTCGCGGAGTATGACAGAATCGGCGCAAACAAGCTCGGGCGGGGCGTGAGCGCCCTGTATCTGGTGGAGCGCCATCTATCGGGCTTCTTAGAGCGGGCAGAAAGCGCGCTGCGAGATTTTGAGTTCGGCTACAGTCCCAGCGCTGCGGGGAGAGTCGAGGGCTCGGTGCTCTGAGTCTGTGTCAGACTTGGACACCGCTGCGGCGGGCGGCCTGTGCTGCCGCTCCATGCGGGCGCTATAGGCTCGGCGCTCTGAGCCTGCGTGTCAGACTTGGGCACCGATGCGAGAGACGGCTTGCGCTTTTGCCGCGGGCGCGGCGTTTGCGGGCGGGGGCTGCGGGCGTGTATTGCGTGCGCAGTTCCGCGCGCGAACCCCCGCCGTGTTTTTTTCCGCCGTCGGAAATGCCGCCCCACTCCGGTGCATTTGGGAAAACATGGGTGGGGCAGGTCGAGGGGGGGATACCCTGCGCGCGCCGCGCCTGCCTGTTATGGCAATTATACCACGGACGAGCTGCGATTTGCGCCCGTCCGTTTATTTTCTACACCCTCTGTCGATTAGATATACTAAGGTCCAAGGCCCTTAAGGGCCCCGCCCTTCGCTGTGCAACCTGCACAAAAAGCAGGCTGCACACCTTATATGACAGCGTTTTCTGCGCTGCCCGGTTGCCAGTATTCAAGATAGGAAAACTCGCCGTAGTTGTTGCGGCTGCTTGGGTTCTCGATCAGATAGCCGCCCGGTGGGACGGTTAAGGTGAAATCATCGCTTACATATTGCCGTTCGATTTTCGGCTTACTGAGGTTCTTTGAGGGGGTCCATAGACGCTTGCCGACCTTGCGCTGCTCATCTACGGATTCCTTGCAGAAGTATTTTGCAAGGTCTACCAGCTGCAAGGGGTCAACGGGTTTTATATCGATGTTCCCGTATGTCCATAGCGAGCGGATGAGCTCACCCGCGCTTTGGCTGCCGCTGATAAAGGCGTGGTGATGCCACCGGCCTTCGCCGTGCTTGTGCTCTGTGACGTACAGGTATTTGAGCTCCGGCGCGTCTGCGCGCTTGTACGCCGCCCTGAGCTGCCGGAGGAAGCCTGCCATTTTGCTTGTGGCTTCCTCCCGATGAGCGGGCAGGGACGATTCGTCGTAGGTAAGGGACACAAAGAGATCACCCGCGCCGAAGTTCGCCGCTGCGGTCAGGCGGCACTTCTCCCATGAGGTCTTGACGTTCATCCGCGCACGCGCGGCGCTGGTCATCTTCTGCTTCTCTGCCCGCTCTAAGGCGGTATCGCGGGGAAGCGGCATGGTGAAGCAGCAGGCGCGCACAAGGTTCCCCGCGACCTCTTTTCTAAATATTTTCGCCATACTGCGCGGCTAAGGCCTCCCAGTCCGGGGCATACAGCGGCGGGCGCTCTTGTGAAGCATCAGAACCCCCGAGGAAAAACCGGACAGCGCCAACGATAACGGGATATGCTTCATCGGTTAATCGACGTGGGCTCAGGTATGGAACGCCGCTTGAAATGATGTCCCACGCTTTCCGCTCAATATCTTCGACCGAGACATGGGTGAGGTTTTTCATCTGGTGGCGTTTTAGGTTGATGCGGCCTGTAGTACGGTAACCACTCGCGCCGCTCTCCGTGGTGACGAGCTCCCAAAGAAGCTGTCTTCCGGTTGCGTTTCTTGTGAGCTTGAACCAAGCTTTTCTCATGTGCATATCTCCTTTACTGATTGTTCCATGCAGCGCTTGACGCATTGCGTACAGGGTGCGCCCGGGAAAACAGCGTCAAGCGTTTGCAGCTTCGGCAATTCCTTTTCGCAGAAAGCACGATAGATTGCGGCCTCCAGCGCTGCCGTAAACGGCTGGTTCACAGCACAGATGGCCTCGGCGGACAGCTTTTTATAGCACTCTATGGCTTTCCCTTCTGCTGCCGATGAGATGAAGAGCCGCGCGCCGAGCTGGTTATACTTCGTGAGCCAGCAGGCTACACCGACCTCTACAGCGCCCATAGCGGCCTTTTCCGTTCCTACCTTCATACAGCGCCCTCCTTCATACCCGCTCGGGCAGAGGCCGGATACCGCCCACCAGAGCGGGCGCAGCGGTCTGCCCGCTCTGTAGATACGCAAGGAAGCAGTCATAGTCTACAAGCTTCTTCCTTCCGCACGGTACGACGTGGACAGCGCCGGAACGGATGATCTTACGGATAGAGCACAACGTCATTTGCGTTCCGGGGTCATCCGCTTGCAGCTGCTGGAGCACTCCTTCGGCGGTTCTCATTCTCGGAAGACACATGGTTATGCTTCCTCCTTTGCTTCTGTGGTCAGTTTGTCAATGACTGCGAGAATGTTCGTCTGCTTTTCGCCGTCAAGTGGCTTCCGAAGCCAGCGAAAAAACGTGGCTTCTGAAATTCCGAGACTATCCGCAACTTTCCAGAGCGGGACGTTATTCCGTCGCGCCTGTTCGCGGATGGTGTTATTTGCGAGCATTTACTTTCCCTCCTATTGACAGAATTATGATGATAGTGTATGATTTGCTTGCATCATCATTTTAGATGCAAGCAAAATAAAAGTCAATAAATAAATGCACAAATAATTTAACTGCAACAGAATCGAACATATTTGCTAATAGGGGGAGCAGCTATGCCACGAAAAGACGCACCAAGCAGCCAGACAGAAAACAGCATTTTTGCGCAGCGCCTGCGCCAAACGATGGAGCAGATGAAAATGACGCAGGGCGATCTAGCAAAAGAAATCGGGGTACAGCGGCAAACGGTATCTTTGTATACGCTAGGGCAAAGCAGCCCGGACGCTGAACGCTTGATTCTAATTGCAAATGCGCTCAAGACAACACCAAATTATCTGCTTGGCTTTACAGAAGACCCAGACATTCAGCCGTGCGCAGCGGATGAACTTGGGCTATCACCTATGTCGATTGACGAGTTTCGGAGAATTAAAGAAGCTGGCTTATCCGATATGCTGAACTATTTTGTCCATGAAGGAGAATATACTGGCTCGCTGATGGGAATACTCAGTTGTTTTGCTGAAATACTTGATGCGCATAGAAATCAAAAGTATTTAAGCCTACGGGAAATGACTGGTATACCGGATAGCTGCGACCACCCGTTCGGCTATCTTCGAGTTGTAACGGATGCAGAGGAAAAAATAAAGAAAGAAATTGATGTCAAAAGTGTACGTGTCTTGATTGAAAACGACCTCCAAGACTATCTAAAATATCGCGCGCATTTGTGGCTCGATGAGCAAATAAGGTTTATGATACAGGATGACCCAAAGAAAGGCACGGTGTAAAGCATGGCTTACGCTGAGAAGAGGAAGGACGGCTATCGGCTGCGCGCTTCCTGCGGATACGATGCGAGCGGGAAGCAGATCACCCGCTCGAAAAGCTGGAGGCCTGAACCGGGATGGTCTGCGAAGCGGACAGAGAAGGAGCTGCAAACGGCGCTTGTGCGCTTTCAAGAGGAATGTGACAGCTGCTCTATTTCCGGCAATATCAAGTTTTCTGTCTTTGCGGCGCAATGGCTCAAGGAGTACGCCGAAAAGACCATGAAGAAAAGCAGCATCGAACGGATGCGCAAATACGCGCCCCGCGCAGACACTGCGCTCGGCCATCTGAGCATGGACAAGATCACGACACGGCATATGCAAAGGTTCGTTAATAACCTTGGAGAAGACGGGGTAAACAAGACCACGGGCGGCGGGCTCAAGCCGAAGACAATCAAAAACTATCTGTCCTATGTTTCCTCGGTGTTTCAATATGCCGTCCGCATGGGTATGTTGAAGCAGAACCCTTGTAAAAACGTCGTGCTGCCAAAGCCAGACGCAGCCGAGCGCGAGGTTATGACGCTGGAGCAGGCGCAGGCGTTCGTGGATTCGTTGGATGCAGCGCCGCTGCAATGGAAGGCGTTCTGTGTGCTTGCGATCTACAGCGGCCTGCGGCGCGGCGAACTTCTGGGGCTTGAATGGCCAGACATTGATTTTGATAACCGCATTATCACGGTTTGCCGGGAATCGCAGTATAATCCCACGGACGGGCTCTATACGGACACGCCAAAGACGGCCAGCAGCCGCCGAACGCTCAAACTGCCACAGGTGGTTTTCGACGTTCTGCGGGCATACCGAGCCGATCAGAACGCGACACGACTTTCCTACGGCGATCAATGGCACGATTCCGGGCGGCTCTTTACGGGCGAGGACGGTAAGCCTATGCACCCGAACACGCCGTATACATGGCTTAAGCGGTTCTGCGAGCGCACCGATCAGCCGTTCTACGGGGTGCATCACTTCCGACACCTGAACGCCACCTTGCAGATCGTCTCCGGCGCGGACGCACGGACAGTCTCAGCAAATCTCGGGCACTCCAAGACCAGCACGACGTTGAACCTCTATGCGCACACGTTTGACAATGCCAGAGCGCGGGCAAGCGACGGCGTGGGCGATCTTCTGGCAGCGAGGAAGCAGACGGCAAAGCGTGCGTGACGGGTTTCCGCTGCGCAACGCTCTAAAATGGCGGTGTCCAAGTTGGACACGCGCCGCCCAAATACGGCAAAAACCCGCTCCGGATTTGGAGCGGGTTTTTCATCGAAACGGCTGTTTTTCAGCCCATAACACCCAAATAACACCCACGGGACAGGTGCGCATTTTGAAACTGCAATCTTTTGATAGCAAAACAAAAAGAAAAACCACGTCAAGCAGCTTCTTACGAAACTTTTTAACGTGGTTTCTCTGGTGCGAGAGATGAGACTTGAACTCACACGACTGTTGCCACACGCACCTCAAACGTGCCTGTCTACCTATTCCAGCACTCTCGCATTGCATCTTCAATGCTCAGTTATTATAACCGCCAGATGCTGATTTGTCAACTAAAATTTTCGACTTTTCTTTTCTGGATGACATTTTCTCTTGCGCATCGGGCGTGGGTCTGCTATAATACAAAATGATCGTCTATGGGAAAGGCAGGAAGGCGCGATGCCAAAGTTTTTTGCTCCCGAGGCTGCGCCGGGCGCGAGATTCCTGGTCCTGACCGGGGAAAATGCGGCGCATGCCAGAGTGCTGCGGCTCAAAGCCGGCGAGAGCGTTACGGTCTGCGACGCAAAGGGAACGGACTTTCAGTGCGTGATCAGCGATATTGCGCCGGAGCAGGTTTCTCTGGTTGTGCAGAGCGAAGCGCCGTCGCGCGCGGAACCGGGCGTTTTTTGCAGCGTCTATATGGCGTTTGCCAAGGCGGAAAAGCTGGAGCATGTCGTTCAGAAGGCGACGGAGCTGGGCGCGGGTGAGATTGTCGCGTTTCCGTCGAGCCGGTGCGTGGCACGGCTGGATGAAAAGACGCTTGCCAAAAAGCTCGAACGCTGGCAGAAAATTGCCGCGTCGGCTGCCGAGCAGTCCGGGCGCGGAAGAATTCCGCAGGTGCGCGCCGTGCGCTCGTTCCGCGAGGCGGTTCTGGAAGCGGCGGAGCGCGAACTGGCGCTGTTTCCCTATGAAAACGAAAAGACGCAGTCGCTTCGCGCGTGTTTAAGCGCCGGAGGGTATCAGAGCGTCAGTATTATGACAGGTCCGGAGGGCGGCTTTTCCGAAGACGAGGTCGCGTTCGCCGGGCAGAACGGAATGAAGATTTGCTCTCTCGGTCCGCGGATTCTGCGCTGTGAGACGGCGCCGCTTTGCGCGCTGACGGCTGTTTTGTACGCGGCGGGCGCGCTGGATTAGAGTGTGACGGTAAAGGATGAAAAACATGGGTAATACGACAAAATCCAATGTGAAGAATAAGCCGCGCGATCTGACGATCGTCAAGGTCGGCGCAGCGTTTGTGATGATGGTGCTTTCCATGCTCGCAGTGCAGCGGGTGCTGGAGATCTATGCGGTCATGAATACGTTCGACGCCGTCTACCGCGCCAGCCAGATCTGCTGGAAGCTCTGCGCGGTGCTGTGTGCGGTGTCCGCCGCGGCATATGTGCTGCTGCGCGGCAAAAAGTTCCGCGGGATCTTCCCGTATGTGTTCGTCCTGTCGGCGCTTGTGGGGGCGTGCGCGCTCGATCTGCGCTATTTCTGGACCGAACATGCAACGGCGCTTTACATGGCGCATGCGGCGGTCTACTGCCTGTACATCATCTACTGTCTGTACCGCAGCGAGTTTTTCTGCTTCTCGGTCGCGGCAATTGTCTCCGGCTTCTGCTTCTATTTCTACTCCAAGGGACTCGGACTCAACGCGAGAACAGCTGTTATGGCGGCGGTTGTGGTGCTGGTGCTGGCGGTGGTTGCGCTGCTTGCAAACCGTGCGGCAAAGGACAAAGGCCGCATTTGCCTGTTCGGCAAAAAGCATGCCGTCTTCCCGGTCCGCTTCAACCCGACGGTTCTGTATGTCGCCTGCACGGTGCTGGCGTGCTGCCTGATTGCGTGCCTGCTGCTCGGCTCGGCGCTGTTTGCCTACTACTGCATGTTTGCGGCAATTGCCATCGAGCTTATCGGCGCGGTGTATTACACCTTCCAGCTCAAATAAACCGAAACGACCGGTTCTGTTACCACCTTCCTGTCCATAAGCTGGACGGGAAGGTGATTTTTTGCGTCCGAATCATTCGATGCTTTCAAACGCGCTGCTGCTGACGCTGATTGAGCTGCTGCTGCGCGGCATGACCATGCTTTTTCAGCGCTATCTGGCTGGCGCCGTCGGTGCGGCTGGGCTGGGGCTTTTGCAGTTGGTGCTGACGGTCGGCGGCTTTGCCATGACGCTGGGGCTTTCGGGTCTTCGCGTGACGGCAATGTATCTTTGCGCCGAGGAATACGGCAGACAGAACCCCGGCGGCATGCGCCGCGCAATCGAAAGCTGCCTGAAAACAGGCGCGCTGATCTCGTCGTTGGCAGGGCTGTTGCTGTTTTTCCTGAGCGAGACTGCTGCGGCGCACTGGATTGGAGACGTGCGCGCATCCGGCGCGCTGCGGCTGCTGGGCATATTTTTGCCGGTCAACTGCCTGTGCGCGATCCTTTCGGGCTTTTTTACCGCCTGCGACCGGGTGCGGGAGCTGGTGCGGGTGGAGACGGTCGAACGGGTGGCAGGGCTTTTGCTCACGGCGGTGCTGCTTCGCGCCGGCGCGGGGCAGGACGCGGGAGAGGCTTGCTGCGCGATGGTGCTGGGAAGTTCGCTGGCATGCCTCGGCAGCACGCTTTATCAGCTGCATATGCTCCAAAAGACGTTTGCGCTGGTTCCTGCAGCCGGGAACCGGCGCGGCATGCGCGCACGTATGGCAAAGCTCTGCGTGCCGCTGGCGCTGAGCGCGTATCTTCGTTCGGGGCTTGTGACGCTGGAGCAGTTTCTCATTCCCTGGGGGCTTGCGCGCGCCGGTGGATCGGAGGAAGCGTCGATGGCGGCGTATGGAACGATCCACGCGATGGTGTTTCCGATTCTGATGTTCCCAGCGGCGATTTTATACACCGTGGCAGATCTTCTGGTGCCGGAGCTGGCGCGCTGCCGCGCAGAAGAAAATACCGCACGCATACACCATCTGACGGGCACCTGCCTGCGGATGGGGCTGCTGTTCGCGCTTGCTGCGGCATGCCTCATGGGCGCGCTTTCCGGCGGGCTGGGGCAGCTGATCTACAAAAACGCGGACTGCGGGCACTATCTTCTGGTGTTTGCGCCGTCGGTGGTCATGCTCTATCTGGACGCCATGGTCGACGGCATGCTCAAGGGCTTCGGCGAACAGACGGCGTGCGTGCGCTACAATGTTTTCACATCGGTACTGGACGTCGCGCTTTTATACCTGCTGCTGCCGCGCTTCGGCATGATGGCGTACGTGCTGACATTTTATTTTACGCACGCGGTCAATTTCTGGCTCAGTCTTCACAGACTTCTGCGCGTGACGGGCTACCGGCTGGACGGAAAATTTCTGCCGCGCGCCGTCTTCTGCGCGCTCTCGGGGCTTGGCGGGAGCTGCTGTCTGCCGGACGGGGGACTGCTTCCGGCAATGGTTCTGCGGGCAGGATTATTTGCGTCAGTGTTTTTGCTGTTTCTGGAATTCACGGACACCGTTCCGGCACAGGACCGGCAGTGGCTGCAAAAAAGCCTTCGCCTGCGGCGGGGAAAATGCGGTTGACTTTTGCGGGAAAGAATCTTATGATAAGCTTGTAAAACGACAGAAAAAGGAGAGATCATCATGATTTCGTTCCGCAATGACTATTCCGAGGGCGCGCATCCTTCCGTCCTCGAAGCGCTCTCGCGCAGCAATTTTGAAACCACCTGCGGCTACAGCATGGACCCGTTTTGTCGTCATGCGGCGGACACGGTCCGAGAACTGACCGATTGCCCGGATGCGGACGTTCACTTCATCGTGGGCGGCACGCTGGCAAATACCATCGTTATCTCCGCCGCGCTTCGCCCGTGGGAGGGCGTGATTGCCGCAACGACGGGCCACATCAACGTTCACGAGACCGGCGCGATTGAATCGTCCGGGCACAAGGTCTGCGCGATCGAAGCGACGGACGGAAAGCTCACGCCCGCGCTGGTGCGCGAGGTCATGCGCATTCACTGCGACGGCAAGGACGAACACATGGTCCTGCCGCGCATGGTCTATATTTCGGATGCCACCGAGCTCGGCACGATCTACACAAAGGCGGAGCTTGCGGCGCTGTACGAGGTGTGCCGGGAGTATGATCTTTACCTGTTCCTCGACGGCGCGCGCCTGCCGGCAGCACTGGTTGCGCAGGGGAACGACCTCGATATTACGGATTTCGGCAAATACTGCGACGCCTTCTACATCGGCGGCACGAAGAACGGGCTTTTATTCGGCGAGGCGGTCATGATTACAAACGACGCGCTCAAGCCGCATTTCCGCAACATGATCAAGCAGCGCGGCGGCATGTTCGCAAAGGGCTTTTTGTTTGGTGTGCAGTTTGACGCTTATTTCAAAGACGGACTCTGGCTCGACATGGCGCGGCACGCGGTCACACAGGCGCAGCGCATCGCAAAGGCGGCGCAGGAAAAGGGCTATACGCTCTATGCGCAGTCGCCGACCAATCAGGTGTTTGTGGTGCTGAGCCATGAGAAAATCGCGGAGCTGGAAAAGAACTTTGCCTTTGAGGCGTTCGGGCATGTGGATGACGATCATGAGGCAATGCGCTTTGTCTGCTCCTGGGCAACGAAGCCGGAGGCAGTCGACGCGCTGATCGAGAGCCTCTGATGGAGCAGGTGACGCATCCGATCGCGCCGGTCTATGACAAGCAATCGAAAATTCTGATTCTCGGCTCGTTCCCGTCGGTCAAGTCGCGGGAAACTGCGTTTTTCTACGGGCATCCGCAGAACCGGTTCTGGCGGGTCGTCAGCGGCGTGCTCGGCGTGCCGTGCCCAAAGATGGTGGAGGAAAAGCGCAGCATGCTGCTGGCAAACCGGATTGCGCTCTGGGATGTGATTGCGTCGTGCTGCATCGAAGGTTCGAGCGACAGTTCCATCCGCGACGTGGTTCCGACAGATCTGGGAGTCATTCTGCGCGCTGCAAAGATTGATGCCGTGTTCTGCAACGGACAGACGGCATACCGGCTGTATGAACGCTATCAGCTGGCGCAGACCGGGCTCCCGGCGACGGTTCTGCCGTCGACGAGTCCGGCAAACGCGGCATACAGCGTGGAACGTTTGACGGAAAGCTGGAGGGTTCTTCTTCCGGCACTTTCCGATTAAAAAATAGAAGCGGCTCCGGCAATTGCCGGAACCGCTTCTGTAAGAAAATCCCGCTGGCGAAAGCCAGCGGGATTTATTGTTATGTCAGGAAAGCCGTTCGATTAGAACACACCCTGCTCGTACATAGCCTGTGCGACCTTCTTGAAGCCGGCGATGTTGGCGCCTGCGACCAGATCGTAACCCAGACCGTACTCCTCAGCAGCCTCTGCGGAGACCTTGTGGATGTTCTTCATCATCTTGTGAAGCTGTGCGTCAACTTCTTCCGCCGTCCAGACCAGACGCTCGGAGTTCTGTGCCATCTCGAGACCGGAGACGCCGACACCGCCAGCGTTGACAGCCTTCGACGGAGCGACGATCATGTGCTTCTGCTCACGCAGGAAGTTCAGAGCGTCGTTCGTGGTGGGCATGTTGGCAACTTCGATGTAGTACTTGACGCCGGACTTTGCGATCTTTTCGGCGGACTCCATCTTGACGTCGTTCTGCATCGCAGCGGGCATGTAAACGTCAACGTCCTTGACGCCCCAGCACTTTTCGCCGGGAACGAACTCGACGCCGAACTTATCGGCATACGGCTTGCAGTGCATCGGGTCCTTGGCACGCATCTCGAGGATGAAGTTGAGCTTTTCGTCGGTGATGACGCCGTCCGGATCATGGACATAGCCGTCGGGACCTGCGAAGTAGGTGACCTTCGCGCCGAGCATAGCAGCCTTCTTCATGATGCCCCAGCCCACGTTGCCGTAGCCGGAGATGGCAATGCGCTTGCCCTCGATGGTGTCGTTCTCGTGCTTCAGGACTTCCTGGAGATAGTAGACAGCGCCGTAGCCGGTCGCTTCCGGACGGATCAGGGAGCCGCCGTAGCTCATGCCCTTGCCGGTGAGAACGCCGTTCTCCCAGACGCCCTTCAGGCGGCGATACTGGCCGTACAGATAGCCGATCTCGCGGCCGCCAACGCCCATGTCACCAGCGGGAACGTCGATGTCCGGTCCGATGTAGCGGTACAGAGCCGTCATGAAGCTCTGGCAGAATCTCTGGACTTCTGCGGCAGATTTGCCAGCGGGATCGAAGTCGGAGCCGCCCTTTGCGCCGCCCATGGGAAGACCGGTCAGGGAGTTCTTAAAGGTCTGCTCGAAGCCGAGGAACTTGATAACGCCTTCATAGACGTTCTTCTGGAAACGAAGACCGCCCTTGTACGGACCGATGGCGCCGTTGAACTGGCAGCGCCAGCCGCGGTTGGTGTGATATTCACCCTTGTCGTCCATCCAGCAGACGCGGAAGGTAAACATACGCTCGGGCTCGACCATTCTCTTCAGCAGGTCGACCTTCTCGTACTCGGGATGTGCGTCCATGATCGGGGAGATGGAAGACAGAACTTCCTCAACGGTCTGAACGAATTCAGGCTCGCCTCCGTGGGTGGTCTTGACGTAATCGATGACGCTTGCTACATATGCATTCATTGTTGGTAAATCCTCCTCAAAAATTAAGTCTTAAGGCTGTCGGATTATGCAGTTTGACCAGAAATATATTACCGCATTTTTTCCAAAATTACAAGCGCGGCGTTTCGAAAAAAGGACGAAAATCAGGCTTTGAAATTGGTGATAATGTCAACAATTTCTGCGCCGATGCGCTTCTGTGCCTCGACGGTGGCAGCACCGATGTGCGGCGTGCAGGAAACCATCGGATGGCAGTACAGCGCGTGGTTCTTTGCGGGCTCCTCTGCGTAAACATCCAAACCTGCTGCGCGGACCTTACCGGACTCGAGTGCGGCAAGCAGCGCGTCCTCGTCGACATTGGTTCCGCGGGAGGTGTTGATGATCACAACGCCGTCTTTCATCTTGGAGATGCGGTCTGCGTTAATCAGAGCGCCGCCGTCGACTGCCGGAGCGTGGACAGAGATGAAGTCGGACTTTTCCAGCAGCTCGTCCATTTCCACGTACGGAATGCCAAGCTTCTCTTCGATGCCGGGGATGTGGAAGATATCAAAAGCGATGACGGTCATGCCGATTGCCTTCGCCATGACGCCGAGGTGCTGACCGATGCGGCCGAAGCCCACAATGCCGAGGGTCTTGCCCTTGAGCTCGATGCCCTTGCCGTACGCCTTCTTTTCCCACTTGTCCTCGCGCATGGTGTGACCGGCGATGGAGATGTAGCGCGAGCAGGAGAACATGTGTGCCATGGCAAGCTCAGCCACGGACTCGGACGAGGCTCTCGGCGTGTTCTTGACGGTGATGCCGGCTTCTTCGGCGTACTTTACATCGATGTTGTCAACGCCTACGCCACCGCGGATGATGAGCTTGAGCTTGCCGCCCTTTGCTTCGTCGATGTGGTTGGCACGGACCTTGGTCTTGGAGCGGACGACGACGGCGTCGAACTCGCGCAGCGCAGCGCCCAGCTGATCCGGCTCATAGAACTGCTCGACAACTTCGTGACCTGCCTCGCGCAGCTGCGCCATAGCGGTCTTGTCCATTCCATCGGTAACGAGAATGCGCATGATAAACTCTCCTTATTTTCTGTAGTTATGGGATTTTTGTGTCAAACAAAGCGCGACAGATTTGCCGCGCCTTGTGAGGTTCCGTGTATTATTTGCCGTAGTTTGCTTCGAAGTTCTTCAGGAACTCGACGAGCGCCTCGACGCCTTCCTTCGGCATCGCATTGTAGATGGATGCGCGCAGACCGCCGACGGACTTGTGACCCTTGAGGTTGTCATAGCCCGCAGCCTTGGTGGCAGCGACGACTTCCTTGTCGAGATCGGCAGATTCGGTCACGAACGGGATGTTCATGAGGGAGCGGAACTCGGGCTCGACGGTGCCCTTGAACATCTTGGACGAATCCAGGAAGTCATAGAAGACCTTTGCCTTGTCGAGGTTGCGCTTGTGCATCTCTTCCAGACCGCCGATGGACTTCAAATACTTGAAGACCTTGCCGCAGCAGTAGATCGCCCAGCAGTTCGGGGTATTGTACATGGAGCCTGCACCTGCATGGGTGCTGTACTGCAGGTAGATGGGAAGGTCCTTGAGGTCGTCACGGATGAGGTCTTCACGGATGATGCACACGACCATGCCCGCAGGACCGACGTTCTTCTGCACGCCCGCGTAGATCATGCCGTAGTCGGACACGTTGCAGGGCTTGGACAGGAACATGGAAGACTGGTCGGAGACCAGCGTATGACCCTTGGTGTTGGGCAGCTTGTTCCACGTCACGCCGTGAATGGTTTCGTTTTCGCAGATGTAGACATAGTCGGTGTCTTCCGGAATGTCCAGATCGGAGCAGTCGGGAATGTAGGTGTAGTTCTTGTCCTTGGAGGACGCGGCGACGATGACCTCGCCGACCTTCTTCGCCTCGGCGACTGCCTTCTTGGACCATGCGCCGGTCTCAATATAGACAGCCTTGCCGTTCTTCATGAGGTTCATCGGAATCATGGAGAACTGCAGCGTTGCGCCGCCCTGAATGAACAGAACTTTATAGTTGTCGGGGATACCCATCAGATCGCGCAGATCCTGCTCGGCTTCGTCAATGATCTGCTGGAACACGGGGGAGCGATGAGACATCTCCATGACGCACATACCGCTGCCGCGGTAGTTCATCATCTCGTCGCGGATTTCCTCCAGAACAGGCTCCGGCATCATGGCAGGACCGGCAGAAAAGTTAAATGTACGACCATATTTCATAATATGAGCCTCCTTAGAATGTAAGCATTTGTGAAATTTGCCCGCTGGAACCAGTATATACCGCCCGCACAAAATAATCAACCGTTTTCTCAAAAAAAATTTGTAAAACTCATAAATTTTTAGAACGCCAAAAAATTTGTCCGCCGCGGACAAACAGCCCGCGCGGACAGATGGGGTTAGTTCCGGTTTTTCTGGTATTTCCGGCGTGTAGCGTCGCCGCCGCGGATGTGGCGCTCTGCCTTGTTCTGCTCGAGGATTTCCTTCACCTGTGCGTAGAGCGTCCGGTCAATGCGTTCGAGCCGCTCGGACAGGTCCTTGTGAACCGTCGATTTGGAGACGGAAAAGTGTTTGGCTGCGTCGCGGATGGTTGTGCGGCGCTCGATGAGGTACACAGCAAGCTCCCTTGCTCGTTTCTCCAGATCCTCTGTCATGTAGGGCACCTCCAGGCTGTGTATGTGCAGCTGCTATTTGGAGTATATGACAGGACACGGAAAAGTAGCACTTCGGGCGGCAATGCAGAAAAACGCGCCAAATGGGTATGCTGATTTTGCCGGAATTCTATGATTTCCGCTGATTGCAATGGAAAGAAAAATCTGGTACACTGGGGAAAATACACCCGAGGAGGATGCGCCGTGCCGATTCATGTGACAAGCGAAATTGGACCGCTCAGAAGGGTCCTTCTGCAGCGCCCGGGGCGGGAGCTCGAGCACCTGAGCCCGGAGACGATGGAGCAGCTTCTGTTTGACGACATTCCGTTTCTGCACCGCGCGCAGCAGGAGCATGACCGCTTTGCGGAGCTTCTGCGCGAAAACGGGGCGGAGGTCGTCTATCTCGACGCTTTGACGGCAGAGGTTCTGGCGCGCGAGCCGTCTCTGCGCGAGCCGTTTGTTCAGGACGTCATCGAAAAGGCGGGCGGCAGCGCCCGCGGCTACCGTGAGGCGCTGACAGAATATCTGCTGTCTGTGCAGGATGCCGAAGCGTTGGTGCGAAAGACGATGGCAGGCGTGATGTATGAAGAGGTTTTTGGAAGCCATGCACCGGGACTTTCAGGTCTGGTGCGCGAGAAAACGCGCTTTCTCATGCCGCCGATTCCGAATCTCTATTTTACGCGCGACCCGTTTGCCTGCATCGGCAGGGGCGTGAGTCTCAACCGCATGTACTCCGCCACGCGAAACCGCGAGACGGTCTACGGAAGCTATATCCTCAAGTATCACCCGGAATTTGCCGGGCAGGTGCCGCTCTATTATACGCCGCAGGAGCATTTCTCTATCGAAGGCGGCGACATTCTGAATCTGAGCGAAAGCGTGCTTGCCGTCGGCATGTCCCAGCGGACGCAGCCTGAGGCAATCGAGCGTCTGGCAGCGCGCATATTTGCCGACGAGAGAAGCACGATCACAACCGTCCTTGCCTTCGAGATTCCCAGAACGCGCGCGTTCATGCATCTGGATACCGTTTTTACGCAGGTGGACACGGACAAATTCACCGTCCACCCCGGTATTTTGGGCACGCTCAGCGTGTATGAGCTGACCGGCAGGGGAGAGACGGCAATCCGGACGCGGAAGCTGGAGGCGTCGCTGGAGAACATTTTGAAGCAGTATCTGCATCTGGAGCGGGTGCAGCTGATCCGCTGCGGCGGCGCAAGCCCGATTGCGGCAGAACGGGAGCAGTGGAGCGACGGGTCCAACACGCTCTGCATCCGTCCCGGCGTGGTGCTGGTCTACGACCGCAACTATGTGACGAATCAGATTCTGAACGACTGCGGCATCGAGACGCTGGAAATGCCCAGCTCCGAGCTGTCCAGAGGCAGAGGCGGTCCGCGCTGCATGAGCATGCCGCTGGAGCGCATAAGCCTGTGATTTTTGCAATTCCATTTATAAAGGAGATAGATTTTATGCCTGTCAACATCAGAGGAAGACACTTTTTGAAGCTCATCGACTACACGCCGGCAGAAATCCGGTATCTGCTCGATCTGTCTCACAACTTCAAGGACCTCAAGCGCGCCGGAACGCCGCACCGCTATCTGGAGGGCAAGAATACTGTCCTGCTGTTTGAAAAAACCTCGACCCGCACGCGCTGCGCGTTCGAAGTTGCCGGGCGTGACCTGGGCATGGGCGTGACGTATCTGGACCCCGGCAGCAGCCAGATGGGAAAGAAGGAATCGATTGCCGACACGGCGAAGGTCCTCGGCAGAATGTACGACGGCATCGAATACCGCGGCTTCAGCCAGAAAATTGTCGAAGAGCTTGCCGCAAACGCGGGTGTTCCGGTCTGGAACGGTCTGACCGACGAATTCCACCCGACGCAGATGCTTGCCGACCTTCTCACGATCGAGGAGAAGAAGGGTACGCTCAAGGGACTCAAATTCACCTATTTCGGCGATGCGCGCAACAATATGGGCAACTCCCTCATGATTGCCTGCGCGAAGATGGGACTGCACTTCACCGCCTGCGCGCCGAAGGAGCTGTTCCCGGCGCAGGAGCTGGTGGAGCTTGCAAAGCAGTATGCCGCGGAAAGCGGCGGCTCCGTGACGCTCACGGAGGATATCACGGAAGGCGCAGCGGGCGCGGACGTTCTGTATACCGACATCTGGGTTTCCATGGGCGAGCCGGACTGCGTGTGGGCAGAGCGTATCCGGCTGCTGAAAGCCTATCAGGTCAATGCGGAAAAAATGGCGCTGGCAAAGCCGGACGCAATTTTCATGCATTGCCTGCCCTCGTTCCATGACACAAACACCACCATCGGCAGGGAAATTGCCGACAAGTTCGGCATCACCGAGATGGAGGTCTCCGACGACGTGTTCCTGGGACCGCAGTCGGTCGTCTTCGACGAGGCGGAAAACCGCATGCACACGATCAAGGCAGTCATGTACGCAACGCTGAAATAAGAAGCTGCACGGGAAAGGAGTTTTCATGGCATTTGAGCTGCCGCGCTATCATGCGCCCGATTTCGACGCGCCGGAGCTGAAAACCGCACCGGACGCAAGGTGGGCTTGCGCGCCCAAAGACGGCGTCGCGCCCGATGGCTATCACAGCACCTCCATGTACCCCGAGTATTTTAAAATCGGCGGCGTCTGGCGCTTAGCCGAAGAGAGCCGGATGGACGCGAGCGTTGTGCTTCGCGCGGACGGAAGGCTCGACGTCGTGGAAAACCGAAATCTTAAGCGGGGAGACCGGGTGATTCTGGGCAGAACCGAAAAGGGGGCAGACGGGATTTACCTGCACACGAAGGGCTTTGCATCTGCCGGCGAGGAACACGACGATCAGTTTGTTTTCCGGCAGGGAAGAAGCCGCGAAACGTCCTATGCCAGAGACTATGATCATCTGATGGAGCTTCTGCGCTATGAAAAGGAGCATGGAAACATCCTCTGGGTCATGGGACCTGCGTTCGCGTTTGACTACGACGCAAGACGCGCCATGCAGCGGCTCATGGAAAACGGCTACGCGCATGGGTTGCTTGCCGGAAATGCGCTGGCAACGCACGATCTGGAGGGGGCGCTGCTTCATACCGCACTCGGGCAGGATATCTACACCCAGAAATCCCATCCGAACGGGCACTATAACCATCTGGACGTGATCAACAAGGTGCGCGCCAGCGGCTCGATCGAGCAGTTTATCAACGATTACAGGATTGACAACGGCATCATGTACAGTGTCGTCAAAAACAGGGTTCCGTTCGTGCTGACCGGCTCGATTCGGGACGACGGACCGCTGCCGGAGGTCATCGGCGATGCGTACCGGGGGCAGAGCGAAATGCGCGGGCTGGTCAGAAAGTGCACAACGATCATCTGCCTTGCCACCATGCTCCACACGATTGCCGCAGGCAACATGACCCCGTCGTTCCGGGTGCTTCCGGACGGCACGGTGCGCCCGGTGTATCTTTACAGCGTGGACGCCGACGAGTTTGTGGTCAACAAGCTCCTCGACCGGGGAAGTCTGGCGGCGACGACAATCGTCACCAATGTGCAGGACTTCATCACAATTTTAGCGCGGGGACTGGGCGTGCTGTAAAAAGCAGAAATCCTACAAAAAATCCCCCGGATTTTGACTTGACGGGGGCAATGGAACCTGCCTATAATTTCAGTATGAAAATGAGAAACAGGAGGCATTTGTATGAGCCTTGCAATGCAGCGGTATGAGACCTGGCGCAGCCAGCCGGGTCTGGACGCGACGCTTTCCAAAGAGCTTTCCGCCATGGAGGGCGACGCAGAGAAAATTCTCGACAGCTTCGGCTGCGACCTCGCCTTCGGCACGGCGGGACTGCGCGGCGTGCTCGGTGCGGGCACGAACCGGATGAACATCTACACCGTGGCGCGTGCCACGCAGGGTCTGGCGTCCTGGCTTGCCGGAACCAGTCTTCCGCAGAAGGTTGCCATCGCCTACGACAGCCGCGTGGGCAGCACGCTCTTTTCCAAAGTGGCGGCGCAGGTCCTTGCGGCAAACGGCATGACGGTCTATCTCTACCCGAGATTGGAGCCGACGCCGGCGCTGAGCTTTGCCGTGCGCTATTACGGCTGCGGCGCGGGCATCAACGTGACGGCAAGCCACAACCCCGCGCAGTATAACGGCTACAAGGTCTACGGCGCAGACGGCTGCCAGATCGGACCCGAGACGGCGGACGCGGTGCTGGCGATCATTGAGACGCTCGACTATTTTACGGGTCCGAAATACATGGACTTCGACGAGGCAAAGCGCGCGGGCAAAATCATCGAAATTCCAGACAGCTGCCTCGAGGCGTTTGTCGACGCAGTTTACGCGCAGCGTGTGGGCGGCGGCGAGGGCATCGAAGAGCTCAAGCTCGTCTATACGCCGCTCAACGGCGCGGGGCTCGAGTGCATCCGGATGCTGGCAAAAAAGCTCGGCGTGAAGAATATGACCGTCGTTCCTGAACAGGAACAGCCCGACGGCAACTTCCCGACCTGCCCGTATCCGAACCCCGAAATCCGGCAGGCGATGCAAAAAGGACTCGAGCTGTGCGAGAAGGTTCAGCCGGATTTGCTCCTCGGCACCGACCCGGACTGCGACCGCTGCGGCACTGCCGTGCCCGACCATAAGGGCGGCTACCGGCTTATTTCCGGCAACGAGATGGGGGTCATTCTGCTGGACTATATCTGCAAAAGCCGTCTCGCAAGCGGCAAGATGCCGCAGAAGCCGGTTGCGGTCACAACGATTGTCTCGACCGACATGGTAGACGCTGTGGCAGAGCACTACGGCGTGGAGCTTCGCCGGGTCCTCACGGGCTTCAAGTTCATCGGCGAGCAGATCGGCATGCTCGAAGCGGCGGGCGAGGAAGACCGGTATATCTTCGGCTTCGAAGAGAGCTACGGCTATCTCTCCGGCACGCATGTGCGCGACAAGGATGCGGTAAACGCTTCGCTTCTGATTATGGAGGCTGCGGCATATTACGCGCAGAAGGGCATGAATCTCGGCGACGCCATCGACAGCCTGTATGAAACGTTCGGCTACTACCGCAACGATCTTTGCAGCTTCACGTTTGAAGGTGTGTCCGGCATGCAGACGATGAAAAATCTCATGGAGCGGCTGCGCGCAGAAAAGCCCGCGGAGCTTGCCGGGCGGAAGGTCCTGTCTTCGGTCGACTACGAGAACGACGACACCGGGCTTCCGAAGGCGCAGGTGCTGGAATACCGGCTGGAGGGCAAGGCAAAGCTCATTGTCCGCCCATCTGGCACGGAGCCGAAGATCAAGGTCTATCTCTCCGCCGTCGGTAAAACGAAGGAAGAAGCGGACGCCGTCATTGAGACGATGAAGCGAACCGCAAACGAGCTGATGAAAGCGTAATTCAAAGAAAGCAAACCGCGTGCTGCAAAGCAGAGCGGCGTAAGAGAACAATAAAAAAACACAGCCACCGGCGTAGCCGGTGGCTGTGTTTTTCGTGCTATCAGATGATTGTGTCGACACGGATGAGATTCGTGTTGCCGGAGGTGCCGTTGACAGTGCCGCCGGTGAGGACGATGTTGTCGCCCGGCTGCAGGTGCAGCGCCTGCTTTGCCGCCTTTCTCGCGTGGTAGAACAGCACGTCGGTCGACTCGAAATGCTCGCACAAAACCGGCTGTACGCCCCACGAGAGCGCCAGCTTGTACCAGACCGCCTTGCTTGTCGCCATGCCGACAATATCGGTCGGCACGCGGAAGCGCGAGACCATGCGCACCGTTCTGCCGGACAGCGAGCTTACCACAATCGCTTTTGCACCGATGTCGATTGCCATGCCGCAGGTGGCGTGGGAGATGGCGTCGAGCAGGTTGCGGATCTGGAATTTTGTGTTGCGGAAGCGGGTTTCGTAGTGGATGTGCTGCTCGGTTTCAGCGGCAATTGCCGCCATGGTTTCGACTGCCTGCACGGGGTATTTGCCGGCTGCCGTCTCGCCCGAGAGCATGATGGCGCTGGTGCCGTCGTAGACGGCGTTGGCGACGTCCGAAATCTCCGCGCGTGTGGGGCGGGGATTGTGAATCATGGACTCAAGCATCTCTGTCGCAGTGATAACGCGCGTGCCGCGCAGGCGGCAGGTAGTGATCAGCTGCTTCTGGATGGCGGGCAGCTCCGTGAACGGAACCTCGACGCCGAGGTCGCCGCGCGCGACCATGATGCCCTCGCAGACGTCGCAGATCGACTCGATGTTATCCACACCCGCCCGGTTTTCGATTTTTGCGATGATATCGATGGTGCCGCCGCCGTGGGCGCTGAGAAACGCCTTGAGGTCCAGAATATCCTGCTGGCAGGAGACAAACGACGCGGCAATGAAGTCTACACCGTTTTCAATGCCCAGAAGCAGATCCTTCTTGTCCTGCTCGCTCAAATAGGGCTGTTTGAGGACCTTATTGGGAAAGCTCATGCTCTTGTGGTCCGACAGGTCGCCGCCGATGATTGCCTGACAGCGGATTTCCGTGCCCTCCACACTCAGCACGCGGAAGCTCACCAGCCCGTTGTTGACGAGAATCGTATCGCCCGCGCGCAGCTCCTTTGCCAGGTTTTTATAGCTCACGGAGACAATCGTGGAGCTTCCCTCCACGTCGCGGGTAGTAAAGGTGAAAAGATCTCCGTCGTTGATATGGACCTTGCCGTTTTTGAACGTACCGGTCCGGTACTCGGGTCCCTTGGTGTCGAGCATGATGGCAATGGGTAGATCCAGCTCCTCACGGACCTTTTTGATCATGTGGATCTTTGCCAGCTGCTCTTCGTGCGTGCCGTGGGAAAAATTGAGGCGGGCAACGTTGACGCCCGCCTTGCACATGGCGGCAAAAACAGCCGGGTCACTGCTGGCAGGACCGATGGTAGCGACAATTTTTGTTTTTCTCATAAATCTGTTCCTTCCAGTTCGGTTCAAATGAGATGACCGGCGCGGTTGAGCCTGCGCATCTGCGCAAAGGCGTCAATCAGAAAGAAGATCACGGGCATGGTATCTCGCCTCCTTTTCAGACAGAAAACAGGAAATCAAGCAAGCGCGGGAGATTCCGCGCGGAGCCTGCCTGAAAAAAGGGACAGAACCATACTGGCTCTGTCCCGGATGCGCACACACCAGCCGGAACTTCTCCGGCTTCCGAATGAATAGAGCACTCCGAAAAGGCTCTATGACAGACTCCACCACTCATTCGGACAGCGATATTTTAGCACAGGAAAAACGGTGTGACAATGGGTATTGTGTTAAGATTTTCGGGAAAATATACAATAAAATTTGACGGATTTTATGCAAAAGCTCTAGCCCTCGCGTTCCGGCGCGCGGAAGATTACAGGCGCGCCATCGCAGTGGATGCAGCCGGCTTTGACTGTGACGGTGCTGCCGTCCAGAAGGTTCTCATACGTGCCGTCTGCGGCAGGGACGCAGACCCCGGCGCTTTTTGCCTGCAGGCTGAATACGCCCACAAAACGACCGGCGGCGCCTGCGCGCTGCATGACGGCGATGTCTTGCTCGTCGTTTGCTTCAGCGCGGAAATAGTCCTGCGTGCCAAGAAGACGCTTGATTCCTGCCAGCTTTTTCAGAAGCGGCGTCAGGTCCTTGCCGCTTGCACGGTCGATCGGCTCTTTTTCAAAGAGGCTCGGAAGATGATCGTTTTCGAATTCCTGCCCGGCGTAAAGAAGCGTCGTGCCCTTCAGGAAATACAGCATCGCCGTGTAATTCTGCAATGCGGCTTCGTCCTTGACGTACGAGCAGATGCGCGGCTGGTCGTGGTTTTCCAGGAAGCGGAGCTTATTGTAGTTCGCAGGATAGATTGCCTCCTGGAAGTTCAGCATGTCGAGATAGTGGCTGAGAACGATTTTACCTTGCAGATACTTGTCGAACGCCTCGCGGATGTCGTATTCATACTCCAGATCGAACGCCTCGTACATGTCATAGTCCAGCTCGGACCGGACGCCCCGGTACCGCGCCAGGCAGCCGAAGCTCTGGTGGACCGTCTCGGCAAGCCAGATGGCAGCAGGATTGACCGCACGGACCGCCTCGCGCGCCGCGCGCCAGAACTCCAGCGGCACAAACGACGCGACATCGCAGCGGAAGCCGTCGACGATCCCTGCCCAGAATTTCAGGCTCTCGATCTGGTAGTCCCAGAGGGCTTTGTTCCGGTAGTCGAGGTCAATGACGTCCGACCAGTCGCCCATTTTATTGCCGGGCTTGCCGTCGGCATTCCGGTAGAAAAAGTCCGGGTGCTCGTGATAAAGCGTCGAGTCCGGGGACGTGTGGTTATACACGACGTCGATCATGCACTTCATGCCGCGGGTGTGAATTTCGCGGACCAGCTCCTTGAAATCGTCCATCGTGCCGTAGGCGGGGTTGACGCTTCGGTAGTCGCGGTTGGCATACGGGCAGCCGAGCGTTCCTTTCTTGCCTTCGACGCCGATGGGATGAATCGGCAGAAACCAGATGATATCGGTTCCCAATGCACGGATGCGGTCCAGATCCGGAATTACCGCGCGGAAGGTTCCTTCGGGCGTGTGGTTCCGGACATAAACAGAATAAATGATCTGATTCTGAAGCTTCGGGTCTGTATTGGCTGCCATCTTGTGTCCTCCTGCTACAGTATATGTTTTGCTGCAGCCATAGTTTAGCACAAAAAACGCAGAACACAAGTGGCTAATTTGCACAAAGTCCTGTCAGACTTTTCCGCATGGCATAGGCAGCGTAAACGCTCGTCACAAGCTCTGTCAGAGGCATTGCCCACCAGATTGCCTCGGGCGCAAAAAGCGCGGGAAGCGCGAAGATGAGAAGCCCGCTGACGAGAAGCCCCCGCGCAATCGAGACGATGAAGGAATCCTTCGGGCGGAGAATGGACTGGAAATAGTAGGTCGAGAAGATGTTGACCGGCAGCAGCACGAACGAGACGCTGTAGCGCCGGATGATGGCAGGCGCAATGGCAAGGATTTCTGCGCTCGGGCGCATAAAGATGTGAATGTAAAGTTGGGGGAACAGCTCGCTCAGCCCTGTCCAGAAGGCGGCGAAAACCATCGACGTGCCGAGCGCGAGGTGCAGCGCCTGCCGGATGCGCGCGGCATTGTTTGCGCCGTAGTTGGTCGACAGAATCGGCTGTGCTGCCTGCCCGACGCTGTAGGTGCAGCACTGGACAAAGGTCGAGATGTTGATAACGGTTGCGTAGACCGCAAGTGCGTCGGAGTCGAGGTATTTCATGATCTGGCGGTTAAAGAGCACCGTGAGAATGCCCATGGCAACGTCGACAAAGAAGCTGGAAAAGCCGGTGACAGCAATTTCTCCGAGTTTTTTGAAGAGCTTCTGTACGGGCACCAGATGCAGCGTGCATTTTCTGGAGAAAAAGTGCGAACACATGACTGCAAGCGAGATCACGGCGCCGGTCGCCGTGGCAAGCCCTGCGCCGAACACGCCAAGGTCCAGCACGAACACGCAGAACCAGTCGCCAAACACATTGAAAATGCCGCCGGTCAGCACTGCCGCCGTGGCAAGCCCCGGTCTTGCGTCGTTTCGCAGGAAGCTTGTCACAAGCTGCCCCAGCAGGAACACCGGGAACACGCAGCGGACCGGCGCAAGATACGCCTGCGCCAGCGGCAGAAGCGTCTCGTCCGCGCCGAAAAACAGCAGCACCTCCCGCTCAAAAAGAAGAATCCAAGCCCATGACAGCACGGCAAGGATGCCGGAACCGACGACAGCAGCGGTAAAATACTGGTTGTCTTCGCCCTGTGCATGCCCGCCTCCGCGGCGGGCACTGAACAGAACGCTCCCGCCGATGCCGGTCAGAAGCCCCAGCGAATAGATGATGTTCCACACCGGCGCGACCACGGCAAGCGCGGCAGCGCCGTCCGGTCCCTGATACTGCCCGACCATTGCCATGTCGACCATGCCGTAGATGCAGGAAATGAGCGCGCTGCCGAAGGCGGCAGACAGAAATTTGAAGTACAGCGTCCGGATGTTTCCGGTCAGAAGATCCATGGTTTCAACCTCCATAAAAAACACCGGACAAGAAACAGGCGTTTCAGCCTGCGTCTTATCCGGTGATTGTTTCCTGAACAATCCGCCCTCCGACGAACAAGGGGCATTATAACGGCTTGCGCGGCAAATGTCAAGCGGTCTGCGCGGGCTTGTCCGCCTCTTTTTTGTGGGGAATTTTCTGAATCAGCCCGATGATCTGACCGGAAAGAATCACGGTCAGGAGCGAAAAGCCGATACGCCGCGCAGGGATATAGGTCAAAGACAGCAGCAGCACGACAAGGTCCGAAAGAAGATACACCCGCTCCACGCCCCAGCCGGTCACATGTGACACGCTCATTGCCAGCGCGTCGTCTCCGCCCGGCGCGCCGCCCGCGCGGACACATACGCCTGCGCCCACGCCGACAAAGACCGCGCCGACCAGCGCGGCAAGCAGCGGATGGTTCGCAATTTCCGGAAACAGCGGCGGGAACTGCTCATAGAGCTTGTAGCTCAGAGAAAAGCTCGCCGTAGAGATAAAAGAGTACGCAAGAAACCGCCTGCCGAGCAGCTTCCAGCCCATCGCATAGCACAGAACGTTTAAGATGGCGCCGGAGACGGAAGGGGAGATCGAAAACCAGTGGTCCAGCAGCAGCGTCAGCCCCAGAACGCCGCCCTCCGTTACGCCCGAGAGGGCATGCACGTTATATAGCCCGAAGGCGAGAAAGGCACTTCCGAAAATCGAGACGAGCGTGTCGGTCCAATTCAGGTGCAGAGAGCGGAAAAACTGTTTCACAAAAATACCTCTTTTCAAATGCTTCGTGTTATTATAAAATAGTATAAACCATACAGTTGCTGTACAGTCAAGGGGGATTTTATGACGGTGGAAAAGGGGAGGCTTTTTAGTATCGGACAGTTTGCCGCGCTGCATGGCGTCAACAAGAAGACGCTGATGTGGTATGATGAAATCGGGCTGTTTTGCCCGGCGGTCGTGAAGGAAAACGGCTACCGGTACTATACATATTTCCAGAGCGCAACGCTGGAGGCAATTTTGCTGCTGCGCGAGCTGGATGTGCCGGTTGCGCGCATCCGAAGCTTTCTGGACGATCGGTCCGCGCAATCGCTGGCAGCGCTCTGGGACGAGCAGCTGGACGCGGTGGACCGGAAGCTTGCGCGTTTGCGGGAGCTTCGCCGGACCATGCAGGCGCAGGCGAACGAAACAAAGGCGCTGCTGGAGCTCGACACAGGCAGCATAGAGATCGTCACATGCCCGCCGGAGCGGCTGATGCTGCTGCCGACCACGCGCGAGGCAGGCTGGGAGCAGGACATCCGGACGCTGGTTTCCGCGCTCCACAGCCGAAAGCTCGGAAACCTCTACAGCGCGGGCTACGGCGCGATGCTGCCTGTTCAGAGCCTTTTGGATGGAGACTATCAGGACTACCGGTATGTCTTCCTGCGCCTTCCGGCATCCGGCGGGAAACGCGGCGAACACGAAAAACCGGGCGGCAGATATCTGCGCGCGTATTACCGGGGAAATGTCAACCGCGTATCCGAGCGCTATCCGGCGCTGCTTGCGTTCGCGCGCGGGCGGGGGCTTTCTTTTACGGGCTATGCCTACGAGACAGTGCTGCACGAGATGGCAGCGGCAACTTCCGATGCGTGCATCACGCGTATTGAGCTTGCGCTGGCAGGCGGGACCGGTTGCCAGGACGGCGGAAGTATGGTAAAATAGCTGCAAGACACGCAGGGGAGGGCGAGACAATGGAGCAGCCGGGCTATGAAAAACGCGGCTATCTGCACGAGGATTTTCATCTGTTCCACCTGTGCGACGCAATGCGCGAGCCGGTCGACTGGCACTACCATACGTTTCACAAACTCTGCGTGTATCTGGGCGGCGATGCCATCCGCTACGGCATCGAGGGCAGGAGCTACGCACTCGAGCCGGGAGACCTGATTCTTGTGCCGCAGGGCTGCGTCCATCGCCCCGAGGTCGAACCGGGCGCGGCGTATGAGCGGATGCTTTTATATCTCTCACCGGAGTTTCTGCGCCGCAGCAGCACGGAGGAAGCGCCGCTGGAGACCTGCTTTCTGCAGGCGGCAGAGGATTTCCGCTTCGTTGTGCGCACAGGCGCGCGCAATGCCTCACTGCTCGAACCGCTGCGCGCGCTGGAGCGGGCAAAACAAAGCCCCGGCTTCGGGCAGCAGATGCTGGAACGGGCGCTTTTATATCAGCTTCTCATTGCACTCACACGCGGCATGCAGGAGCAGGCGCTGCCGTTTGCCAGCGCAAGCGCAGTCGATGAGAAAATTGCTGCCATTTTGCAGTATCTGGCGAGCCATCTGACTGAGAAAATCTCCATCGACGATCTGGCGGCGCGGTTTTATATCAGCAAGTATCACATGATGCGCCGTTTTCGCGCCCAGACCGGCTACACGATTCACGCCTATCTTGTCGGCAAGCGTCTGATGCTCGCGCGCGAGAAGATTTCCGCCGGTGTGCCTGTCATGGAGGCGGCGTGCCAGTGCGGCTTCGGCGATTACTCCTCGTTTTCCAGAGCCTACCGCCGCGAGTTCGGTCACGCACCCAGCAGCGCCCGCTGAGCGGCAGAAAAAAGAAACGCGCAGAAAAATCGGAAAAGCACTTGACAGATCGAGGTTCGTATGTTACTATTTTTAGGCTGATTATGTCAGTGCGCCTGCGGGTGTAGCACAACGGTCAGGGCACCAGCCTTCCAAGCTGGGGACGCGGGTTCGATTCCCGTCACCCGCTCCACTCTATACGCCAGTAGCTCAGCTGGATAGAGCAACTGCCTTCTAAGCAGTAGGTCGGGGGTTCGAGTCCCTCCTGGCGTGCCAAAGCGGAGCTTGCTACCGCGAAGAAAAATGAATATGGTGGGTGTAGCGTAGTTGGTTAACGCGTCAGATTGTGGCTCTGAAGACCGAGGGTTCGAGTCCCTTCACTCACCCCATTTTTTCTTTTTATAGGCAAGGTTCGCTGCGCCGCCAACATTGGGGTGTGGTGAAGCGGTAACACAGCGGACTTTGACTCCGTCATTCGTAGGTTCGAATCCTGCCACCCCAGCCATCCGACCCGCTAGCTCAGTCGGCAGAGCACCTGCCTTTTAAGCAGGGTGTCCGGAGTTCGAATCTCCGGCGGGTCACCAAACCCTTGAAAACACTACGTTTTCGAGGGTTTTTGTTATATCCTGTAAAAATCAAGACACCCTGCCTTTTTGTTCATTTTACGAAAGGCAGGGTGTCCGTTTTTGATGTCCAGAAAACAATTATTTAGACAGTTGAATAATCAGACTGTCGCGGAGATTTTTGAACGCTTCGTTGCGTCGCAAACCGCAAAAGGGGTCAGCGATAAGACCATTCAGAACTATCATTCCCATCTTCATTCGCTCCAAAAGCATTTG